>Ga0206970_10053_pt2 | contig 26046 bp, 11 predicted proteins | sample Alteio_BWOrgHeat_88_FD_152964 | JGI IMG/M metagenome (GOLD analysis project Ga0206970, IMG submission 152964) | Enriched cells from forest soil in Barre Woods Harvard Forest LTER site, Petersham, Massachusetts, United States -... | ecosystem: Environmental > Terrestrial > Soil > Temperate forest >... | reverse complement strand
ATCCTTGCGCGCCTCCGAGTGCCCGTCCACAAAGGCGATGACCCCCGTTCCCTGATGCCGGACGGAATCAATTCCCTCGTTGGGGCTGCCATCACTCGCGGCGTTCGGGTCCATGTACGCGTTCGGATACCAAAGGCTCGTAGACCACAGTCCGTCCGCCGGCCGCGGATTCTTGTCGCCCACGAGTAAACAATCCACCGGGTGCACCACCGAACTCCGCTTGAATGTTTCGGTGTCAGCAAAAATATGGTTGCCGCCGAAACCCGACACCGTGAACGGCGGGCTGTCTGGAAAGTATGGATGATGGCCCAGGAAATAACCATTGTAGCCAGTGCCGGCGAAGTTGCAGTCAAATGACCACTGCCATTGCCATCCGTAGGTGGTGATCGTGCCGGTCAACGCCGGGCAATGAAACAGTTTGTTCGTGTAACTCAAATAGGCCGGATTGCCCAGGTTGTTCGCCACATCATATGATTTCCCTTCCAACTCGGTCCCCCACCAGTCATGGCTCGCTGCCGGATTGCTGGCCGCTCCCGAACCATCCGGGAGCAACACATTTCGATGCGGCGGAAACACATCGCCATTGTCGTCGGTATATATTTGAAACATTATCGCAATCTGCTTCGAGTTGTTAAGGCAGCTGGTGCGCAAGGCTTTTGCCTTCGCCCGCGCCAGGGCGGGCAAAAGCAACGCGGCCAAAATGGCGATGATGGCTATCACCACCAACAGCTCAATGAGCGTAAAGCCCGCGTGCCCTGATCGGAAATTTTTCACTTTCATTTCATTGATACGTCAAGTTATTCCGCCAGAATGGTTGCAAAACTGCCGCCCTGTTCGAGGCAGACTTGAGACAGTGCGGCAATGCATTCATTTGATTAAATGGTCATGGTTTCTTGTCGGGCACATCGGCTATTGCAACACGACGCGATAAAACTCGGTCTGTCCCTGGATTGGCACGGCCACCTGGTTTTGACTGCCGACCAGAACAACCGCGTTCGTCACATCCGCCCAATTTGGCGCGATCAGGCTGGAACTCTGCTGCACTGTCAGCATGCCGCCGGATGCCGGCCAGGACAGCGCCACGGTATTGGCGCCGGTTGTCTGGATGGACAAAGTGGGGAACAAGCTCGTGAACGAGAAGTTGCTGATGATTTGTTTCGACGCCACGCCGCCGGAAGCGCCGGTGAATCCAACATAAGCGGTGTTGGTTCCCAGCATCGTCGGCAAATCCGCCGTGTAGCTGGTGGTGAACTGTGATCCCGGCGTCGTATTCGTGCTCATGCCCACCGACACGGTTGTGCCGTCGTATGTCATTTGCACGTTGACGGGAATGCCGCTGGCGGGATTGACGGGCGTTGCGTCGGTGTACGGTTTCCCGGTTGCGCCGTTTACTTGGAAATTGAATCCCGAGCTGGACGCAGAAGGCGCATTGCCGCTATAGATGTTGAACTCCAGCGCGACGCTGGGCGTGATGCCAGAGTAGCCCAGCGAACCGCCGCCGCCGCCGAGCGCCGTGACACCGCGGGGATCGTTCTGAAGAACGAAACACGCGCCGTCGGCCCCGCCGCCGCCGATATCCTGATACGTCCAAGCAGCGCGGAACGCGCGGATATACTGCGGCGGGTTCAGGAACGAACTGCGCGCTTCACCGCCGCCGCCGTCGGTCAGGGTCAAAGCATTGCCCGCAATCGGCACATTGGTCGTCGCGGAATTCAAAACCCAGCCCGCGCCGTTGTTCAACGCCGTTGTGGCGAACGTCACCGTCTCCACCGCGCTGGTGGCCGAGCCAAATGAATTGGTGACAATCACCTGATACGTACCGCCATCGGCGCCGCCGGCGGTGGCCACAGTCAACGCGCTGGTATGGGAACCGGTGACGCGTCCGTTGTCCGCCGAGGGAACGCCGTTATGGCGCCATTGGTAAGACAACGGCTGGCTGCCGGTCGCTCCAATAAAGCTGTTGAAGGTTGAGCCAATGGGTTGCGTCACCGACGACGGCAGATCAAAGACGATTTGCGGCGCCCCGCTTCCCGGAATCGGCGCGGAAACCGGCAGGCCAAACCCGCGCAGTTCCGCAATGGAGACGAAGTGTGAGTTCGGTCCGTTGCCCGGCACGCCGCCGACGGCCCAACCGTAGCCGGTGCGCTGGTTCAACGGCAGTTGCGACAAATCAAACGCAATCGGCGTGTTCGGCGGCGGAACGGTGTTGGCCGGGGCGTCAGGCATGATGTCGAAGATGCTCCCGCTCGTCTGCCTGGCCGGCACCGGCAACCAATCCGCCGGATCGGTTTCCGGCGCGGTCTGCGCCGTATAAACTGGATTCTTGAGAATAAACACCCGCGGTTGCGCGGCCCAATCGCCGCCATCTCCAAATTGGTAACCCAGGTCCACCTTCAGCAAATTAAACACTGACGGCTGGTTGTATTGCAGGCCCACAAAGTTGCTGTTGGGATTGAGGCCGCTGGGAAACCCGCCGAATGTCGTCCAAGTGGTGACGTTTGAGTCGTGGATGACAACGCCGTCGGTCGAGCGGGCGTGCGAATTGTAATAGCCCTGCTGATACGCGTCAGCCACCAGATTCACCGGGGCCGTGACCAAAGGCAGGACCGATGCGGTTTGCGAAGTCAACGTGTTTCCGGATGTGTCCAGCACGCCCGCGGCGGTAACGGTAAGGTTGGTTATATTTGGAGCGGCGGACAAACTTAGAGTAACGTGAAACCCTTGAGCGTCCTGAACCGCGCTGTTGATGGAGACGGAGGAATCACTCAAGGCATAGTTCGCCGGGTTTTGCGACGAGCCTGGATCGGTGCTTTCATCGAACCAAAGTTCCACGACAATGTTGCTTGGATCATAAGTGGCATCCACGACGGCTGGGGGCGTGGTTCTGGGCAGGACGGTCAAGGTTACTGTCTGGCTGGGGATCGCACCAACGGCGTTGTTGGCGACCAAGTTGATCTGTGAACCGTTGTCCGCCATGGTGAGCGGCGGAGTGGCCCAGGAACTTTCATTGGCCAGACTCGGCCACGGGAAGACCACAGACAAGGAGGAGAATCCGGCCGCCGCCGAGCTGTTGTCATTCCATTGCGGGGTGATCGGCAGCACGCTGTCAACCACGGCGCTGAATTTCGCGCGCTGGCCGGCCTGGACCGTGATGTTCGTCGGTTGCGTGACAAAGACGGTTGCCGGATTGGTGAACGACGCGCCAAAGGCGCGCAGTTCAGTGAAAGAAAGGAAATGTTGCGCGCCGTTGCCGTTGGTGCCGCCCACCGCCCAGCCGTAGGCCATGCGCTGGCTCACCGGCAAAGCGGTCAAGTCAAAAACAATCGGCGTGTTTGGCGACGGAACGCTGGCACCATCAGCGGCGCTTTGGAACACGCCGCCACTGATGAGCTTGGCATTGACCTGGACCCAATTTGCCGCGTTGGTGTTGGGCGCGATTGAGCCGGTGTCCAGGGCATTGGTGAGCAAATACACCGATGGCTGCGACAACCAGTCGCCGCCGTCGCTGAACTGCTGGCCCAAGTCCACCTTGATCACCTGGATGTCTTCCGCGGTGAGGTAGAGCAAACCGGCAAAAGGCGCGTGGCTGCCCGCACCATCATAAGTATCAAAGCCGGTTCCGCCGTTGTTGACGTTGTTGACCACGCCATCGGTCATCCACGTAAAGGCCGTCGCACGGGTCGCCGTGCCGCCGTGATAAACGTTGGCGACGACATTCGCGGGATTGGTCAAGCCAAGCCGGATCGGGATTTGCACCGGCGTGGAGTTGCCGCCCGGATCCTGAACACCGCTGACGGCAAGCTGCGCGCCCGCCGGCACCACGCCGGAGAGGCTCAACACCACCCGCAAGTTGCGATTGGAGAGCACCGCGTTCGTGATGGTCACGCCAGGAGCGCCAACCAGCGTGTAATTCGCCAGATTGGTTGCCGATGGATTGGCCACCGCCGCCGAGAACCACACATCCGCGGTAACCGGCAACGAACCAATGGCATTGGCCGTGGTCGCTTCAATCGCGGCTGGAGTGACATCATTGTTTGCGATGGTGACAGTGCCGGAATCGGAATTGGCTATGCTGTAATTCGTGGTATCAATCAGCGTCAGCACGGCGGTTTGCTGGAGGCCGATGAATGAGAAGTCAATTGGCTGAATGGAAATCGTCGCCGAGTTCGTGCCCGCCGGAATCACCACCGAGCCGGAAAGGTTGGTGTACGTCACACCGTTGGTTGCGGTCCCGCCAAGAGCATATCGAACGGTCAAGGCGACATTGGTGTAACCGAAAGAACGAGTCACGGTGAAAACACCGGGCGGAGTGTTTTTCAAGGCCGTGGACGCAACCGTGGCCGTCACGGAAACGCTCGGCACGTTCGAGTTCAAATCGTCCGCCCCACCGCCGTTCGCCAGCGCGGCGACGGCGCCCGGCGACAATACGCGGTCGTAAATTCGCACGTCATCCATCTTGCCGGTATAGAAATCATCGCCGCTCCAGTTGCTGTGGCCGAGCAGGTTGGAAGTGCGGTTGATGATATTGGGAACGGCGACGGTGCCGGTCGCCACGGCCACCCCGTTGCGATACAATACCACGTTGCCGGCGGTGTCCATCGTGGCCACGAAATGCTGCCACTGGTTGATCATCAGCGAACCGCTCGGACCATCCACCGCCCCGCCGCTGGCCGCTCCCTTATAAACTTCAAAATGAATAGTCTGGGCCGTGCCACTTCGCGAAAACAGAATGTTGTCGGCATTGTTGGTGATGCCGAAATCAGTGAAACGGTCCCAGTTGGCCTGCGCGCCTTCGATGGTAGGATACGCCCAGAGAGCGATTGTTAATCCGTTCGTCGTAAAATCGGCGAACCCGCTTGGAAATTTCACTACGCCGCCGGTAAGGCCGGCATATTTATAACCTTTCAGAACCTTGCCCGTGTAGCCCGGAATAACGTCGTTGAGCAGCGCTCCATTGCGGCCATTGCCGGAAGAATCCGCGGCGACCGTACCCCCGCTTTCGTCCAGTTGGTACCATGTGTCCAAGTTTGCTTCCAGCGCGACGGTGCTGCTGGTCGTAATGGTGTTGCCAGCCAGGTCATTGACGTTGTTCACCGTGATCGTGTAAGCCGTGCCGATGACGAGGTTGCTGACCTGGAGGAGCACCGTGTCGGGTGTGGCGCCCATGCGAAGACCTGTGATGCTTGCGCCGTTGTTGATGGAGTAATTGGCCGGATTCGCCGCCGTCGTGGGATCCACACTTTCGGAAAAAACCACCGCAATATCATGGCCGGGATTTCCCAAATTCAGCGCGTCCACAAGCGTTGGCGGGGTGGTGTCCGGCGTCACAGAAAGTGTCGTGGAGGTGTTGGCCGAACCCTGGTCATTGGTCACGATCACGCTATAGACCGCTCCATTCGCCGCGAGGCTGGCCGAAGGAATGTGATACGTGGCAAGAATTGCGCCGGGAATCCCAATGTTGTTGCTATACCATTGAACGCCCGCCGGCTGGCTGGCTTCGATGGTCACGATCAAATCCAAGGGAAGAGCCTGGCCGACCGTGGTGGTGCTTTGGAGGTTCGTCACGGTGGCGCCCTGATACGATGTCAAAATTTGCGGCATGGTTGGCTGCGGTGGGCCCGTCAAACTGGCCTCCGTGAACGCCCAGAGATGCTGCGGCAGCACAATCGGTTCGTAAGTGCCATCGGGCAGCTGCCAGGCTACTTCGCAATGCTCCGCCGTGCTGGTGCCCTCGGTGTGAAACACTTCGTAATAATATTTTTGGCCGGCAACCAGGGAAATGGGCGCGGATTTTTGGGCGGCAGTGGCGGTGTACTGTTCCACGCCCACGGCGCCCACGTTTTGGCAGATCAAAACCCGGTTGTTCGTCGTCGCGTCGGTGCTCAGCCAAAGCTGGCTGTCGGCATCGCTGGCGATCCAGAATATGTAATTGGTGCCGGTCTGCGGCGCTTCAATCCAGCCCCGCAACCACGTGCCGAAGGCGGTGCCAATGCCGGTGAAATCCTGCAAGCCGGTGATTTGGCCCTGCGCGCCGTTCGGCGCGCTGGGATAACTCAAGTCGCCGACGGTCAGGTTGGTTACAGCGTTGCCGCCGGGATAGTTGGAATCTTGATACAAGAGATCCAGCACTACTCCCGCGCGCGCGGACAACGCGGTCATGGTCGCACACACAGCAACAGTGCAAAGACACCCCAAGATTTGGTTTGTTGGAATGATTTTGTGGTTGAACATAACATTATTTGGTTTGATCGCCTGATTTACCATTGGTTGGATTCGTTGAAGAGGGCGGCGGGATAATGGGATGACCGCCGCACGATGAACGGACTATTAACTGGGTGGAGAGAACAATCTGGCGGACCATCTGGGTTGGATTTTTAAGCCGTTCCAACAGCAGCTCCGCAGCCACACGGCCTATTTCCTCGATGGGCTGCGCCACAACTGTCAGCGGTGGCCGCAGCGAAATGGCCCAAGGCATGTCGTCAAAACCCACCACGGCCATTTCCTCCGGAATCCGCATTCCGCGTTCATGAAGAGCCTGCAGGGCGCCGAGCGTCATCAAGTTATTGGCCACAAACACCGCGCGCGGTCGCCGGGCCAGGTCCAGCAGCCGGTGCATGGACGTCCGCCCCCCAGCTTGCCGAAAATCGCTATGGATGATTAACGAATGTCGCGGCGTAATCCCCGCCGCCACCAGTGCCTCGCGATAGCCCGCCAGACGATCCTCGGCCACATTCACCCCATCTGGTCCGCCGATGATGGCGATGTCTTGATAGCCGTGGGCAATCAGATGCTTGGTCGCCTCGCGCGCGCCTTCACGGTTGTTGCTGCACACCAGGTCCACCTGCAAACCGCGCGGCATCCGGTCCGCCGCCACGATTGGAATGTCCCAGTTCCGAAGCGCCTCGTAATTCGCATGCGGCGCGTCGCTGGGCACAAGAATCAAACCCGCAGCCCCTTCCCCCCGAAGCACCGCCAAATGTCTTTGCTCCCGCTCCGCCTGCTCGTCGGAATTTCCAAGAATCAGGCTGTAGCCGCTTTGTTGAAGCACGTCCTCCACTCCGCGAACCACACCCGTTAAAAATGGGTTTTGCAGATCGGGAATAATCACCCCAATCACCTTTCGCAGCCCGGCGCGCAAATCCCGCGCAAGGTGGTTGGGGTGATATTTCAGCGTCTTTACCGCCGCGAGCACCCTTTCGCGTACTTGCGGACGGGCCCGTTTTGCCCCAGATAAAACACGGGAAACAGTTGCAGTGGAGACTTTTGCAACTGCTGCAACATCCTTGATAGTCACGGCTCCATTTTGATGCGGGCGAATATGCTGAAACGGGGTCATTTTTACGAATGTAAACGATTTCACAAATTCAGTCAAACCGTATAAACATATGGGCGTGTTTGCCATATTTTACAGCAAATAACGTGGGTAATCCTTTTCCCGTTTCATTCACTGCCCAATTCTCGAGATCTTTTGCTACCAGCCATTTTGGGGGGTTCTCCATCAAAAAACCTTGTCAGATTGGCTGGCTATTCTACACATAAATCACCTTGACCCCCAAGTCTTTAGCCGGTTGGCCTTGCGGAAGCCCACATTCATCCATGACAACCCATAGGCGCTCACGAGCCGCAAAATATGGCCTCAGCCATCTTAAAGCGCGAAACCAACCTGTTGCCAGAACCGGCCGGAGCAGATTCATTGGGCTGCGCCGAAACCAGCGGTAAAATCGTATGAGTAGTTATTTAAAGGCACTCCCTTGGCATATTAAACAAACTTTACGGACAGGCTGCTTTCAGGATACAGCCCAAACTCCGTGTTTAATCAAAGTGCCGCGGCTGCGGCCCCGTACCCCAATCGGTTGCTTGCGCCCGTTGAAAACTTTTGCGAAGGTAAAGCCAGCAACATCACGATTGCCGGTGTGGCGAAATGGCAGACGCACAGGACTTAAAATCCTGGGACCATAAAAAGTCGTGTGGGTTCGAGTCCCACCACCGGCACCAATGTTTATGGGGTTATTTGTCGTCGTCCCGAATCCGCTCAAGGCAGCGGGGTGACCGTGAGATAATCCACATTCACACCGCCGTAGCCGCCGGCAAGCCGGATGGTGTTGGTGCTGCCGGCCCCCAACGGAACCGTCAGAAAGGCCTGGCCCTTGTATTCATCCCAGCCCCCGGTCGCGGGTGTGTTCAGGAAGGAATAATCAATCCCGTTCACGAACAGTTTTAGCTTGGCGTTGGCAGCCGTGGCGTAATGGATGCAGATCGTTGCCCGGCCACCATTGCTGCCGCCGCTCACCTCTTTGAATTCCACATAGGAATCAGCCAGATGAAGTTCACGCGCGCTTTTTCCTCCCGGGGCAGCCGGATCGTCTTCCAACTTCGCGCCATTACCAAATACGCCGCGTTCGGCTCCGTATTTAACATCGTTGAGATCCGGCGTCGGCGCCGGGCCAACGGCGGGCACTCCTTCCTTGGTTTGCACCACCGTTTGGATTGTGCCGTCGTCATTGAAATTCAACTTGTCCACGCACATTGACCGCAGATTGCCATGGCCAGAAATGGCCTGGTTGTGATAAAATTGATACCACTGGCCTTTGTATTCCACCACACAACCGTGGGTGGTATCGCATCCGGTCGGTTCCAAATAAACCCCGCGATGTGTCCAAGGCCCGAGCGGGCTCGAACCGGTCGCATAACGCATACAATTCTCACGTGGATGATTGTCGGCGTAGGTCAGGTAGTAAATTCCGTTTCTTTTGAAAACCCACGTCGCTTCATGGAAATCAACCAAGCCGGTCATGTCCTGGATGGCTCCGTCGGCCTCAATCATGTTCGGTTTCAGCTTGCCGCCCTGGCAATGGCCGCCGCCGCCAAAATAAATATAGGCCTGGCCGTCCGTATCCATGAACACGGCGGGATCAATCATCGCGAAGCCGCCTAAACCACTGATGTAGCCCTGTGGCGTAAAACCGCTGGCAGGCTTGGAACTGGTGGCCACACCGACTTTCCAGGTCTTGTTCCAATCGCTCCCGCTGGGATGTGGAAAATAAAAATAGTATGTGCCATCCTTGAAGGCGCAGTCCGGCGCCCACATGAAGCCGCCTTCCGGTCTTCCCCACGAAACCTGGCTGGCCCGCAAAATCTCCCCCTCATCCCGCCAGTTCACCATGTTGTCCGTGGAAAAGACGTGGTACCTGTCCATTAGATCACAGCCGCGCGGCGGATCCATGTCGTGCGAAGGATAAACATAGAGCCGCCCGTCCGCCCACACATGCGCCGATGGATCAGCGGTGTAAATGCTGGTGATAAACGGATTGGCTCCATAACTCGCAGAGGTGACAGCCAGAACAACTCCCGCCACTGTTGCACAGGCAAATGGTTTTAATCCTGCTGCCAGCATACCAGCACTTTTACGACATTTAAACGACATGAGTTTGATGATGAATTGAACTATCAGCCTCAAAAGCTACCTGTGCGACCTGAGGTGCGCCATCCCCGAAAGCGGGAGAGTCTTGGAGGTCGCTTACTGCAACTGCGCGGAGTTCATCATCAGCGTGGACGGCGGGAATTCGTCCGGTTCGCTTCCCAGCAACTTGTTGGGCGTGTCTCCCATTTGCAACTGCAGTGTGCCGCCGGACAGGAGGTCGGTATGCTTGAGCCAGACTTTAGTTTGGACGTGGCCATTCAGTTTGATGGACTGGATGTATTCGTTTTCTCCGGAATTGTCGCGGCAGACAATCGAAAATGTTTTGCCGTTGTGCAGCTTGATAGTCACGCGGTCAAACACAGGACTGGCCAGATTATAAATGGGCAACCCGGGCGTTACCGGATACAGGCCCATCATCGAAAAAACCACGAACGCCGACATGCCGCCGCCGTCCTCGTCGCCGGGCATTCCCAGCGTGGTCTCGGTAAACCAAGTGTCAAGCAACATGCGGACGCGCTTTTGCGTCTTCCACGGCGCGCCCAGATAATTGTAGAGATACGGAATGTGCAGGCTCGGTTCATTGCCCATGGAGAATTGTCCCACCAGCCCGCTGGCATCGGGAAATTTCGCCCAGAATTCATATTTGCTGCGGCCCAGTCCCTCGCGGAAAAGTTGGTCCAGTTTCGCCTCGGCTTGTACCCGTCCACCCATCAGTTCGAACAAGCCGCTCAGGTCATGTTGCACGTCCCAATCGTAAGTATAGCCATTGTTTTCAGTGGTGTAATCGCGCCCGCCCTGACCGCCAGACCAGCCGGAGTCAAACGGTTCAATCCATTTGCCATCAGCGTCTTTCGGCCAAACATGACCTTTATCCTGGCGGAAAACGTTTTTGTAGTCGGCGGCGCGTTTCAGAAACAACTGCTCGTCATTGCTTTTGCCGGCATCGCGGGCGAGTTGGGCGGCGCACCAGTCATCGTAACTTTGCGCGAGCGTCACGGAAATTGCCTGTCGGCGCTCAAACGGATGGACCTCGGAAACAGTTTCCGTCTCGCCCTCCTTAAGCGCGGGCATGTAGCCGTGGTCCGTTAGAAAATCATCGAGCGAAGTTTTTGGCCCGCGCCGCCAGGGGAGCCAGGTGCCTTCGAGAGAATTTTTTCGCACGCCCGCATAGGCGATGGCGAGATCAAAATTCGTGACGCCCTTGGCCCAGCAGTCGGCAAACCAGGGAGCGGCCTGATTGCCCGTCATGCATTCGTGATTGCCCCACAGCACGGCGAACGACGGCAGCCAGCCGGACTGTTCAAACATGCGGACATAGGACTGAACTTTATCCGCTTCCATTTCCGGATTGAGCAACGTCTGCAGCGGTTCCAGCGCGCGGTAGGTGTCCCACAGCCAGTTATCCACGTAAAACGGACGCGCATCCTCATGAACCTGGTGATCGAAAGCGCTATAATACCGGCCATCCTCGCTGATGTTCACCATGCGCTCGTAACAGCGGTAAAGCGACGTATAAAAAACGCGCTTTTGCTCCGGTGTGCCGCCGCTGACTTGAACCTGCCCGAGCACTTCGTTCCAGCGTGCGCGGGCCGCGTCCTTGGTGCCGTCAAAGTTCCACGAAAGAATTTCCTTTTTAAGATTCGCCTTCGCCTGCTCGACGCTGATAAATGAAATGCCGTAGCGAAATTCCAAAACTTCACCCGTGCCCGTCGCGATAATCTCCATGCGGTTGCCCTTGCCGCCGGCGGATTTTTCAATTTTCACCGGCGCGCTGAATTCGCCATAAACAAACGCCTGCATTTCGCCGCTGGCCATCCGGCTTTCGCCGCGAAAACGTTCGAACCCGGAAACGCTGCCGTCGGGATTGGCAGTCAGCTCTCCGTCGCGCCGGTTGGCGAGCCATACGACCGGCTTGCCGGATGGAAATGTAAACCGAAAATAACCGCAGCGCGCCGTCGGCGAAAATTCCGTGCGGATGAGCGACGGTTCAAAACGCGCGGCGTAATAATAAGGCGTCTCCGTTTCATGGTCATAAGCCTGCGCGCGGTCCCATGCACCTGGCGTGCCGTCGGAGGCCATCAGCCAGAACAGTTCGCCGAGCCGGTGGGAAATGATGGTCAGCGGGAAGGAATGAATCTGGTCGTCCAACTGGTCTTTGCGCACGGGATAAACGCGCACCATGCTGTTCGGCAAGGACACCGTGGGCCGCGTGGGCTCCAGCATGAACCCCTGCCCGCCCATGGAGGGAACCACCCATTCCACCTGCGCTTGTGCCACCGCTGCGAAGCTTAACAAACAAATTGCCGATGCCCGAACGAGTTGCTTTTTCATGCTGTTGGTTTTCCGCGATGGTTCATGTGGGAATAAAGTAGCGATTGGATTCAATCAGAACAAAACTTTTGTATGCGCATTGCGGCCGACGAACCATTTGATGGCAGAATGCTAACGCAACCAATGCGTGCCAGACATCCCCTAAAACGGGGATGGCAGATGCAAGCAGGTCGTTACACCATGCGCCACCATCATGTCGGCGTGCCAAAACGACCTGCACCTGTTATACTCAAACGCATGACTTCCGCCGGTATTCGAGCTAAAACCGTTTTGACGGCAGCATGCCTGGCATTTTGTGTCACGACGGGCTTGCGCGCGGCTGACGTCACCAATTCGCTCGCGATGCAATCGGTGGTTGTGAATGGCAAATCCATTCCGTTTGCAGATCACAACCCCGTCAACCTCGGCTCCTTCCCAATCAACATCGTTTTCGGGTTCGGCCCGGACAAAAACGCGGTCAATCCGCCGCTTCGGTTGCGCTATATGCTCGAGGGTTACGAGAAGGCATGGCATGAGGCGGGCGGGGAAATGGACCTGACCGTGCGATTTTACAATCGTGCCGGAGATCAAGTTAGCCAAAATCCTTACCCCGTCCATGGCGAGAGCACCGGCTGGACTGGTTCCTTAAAAAATTCCGGGCTCACCCATCGCCGGGAAACGCTGCTCGTGCCGCCGCAGGCGGAAAGATTACTCGTGGTGATTTCGTCCGCCGGACCGCCCGATTCTGTCGGAATATACGTCGTGGCCAATCTCACGGTTTCAAAAAGCGACGGCAACGTCCTGCTTCGTTCACCTTTCGACCACGAATCGGCGGCTCCGGCTGACGACGATCCCCCCGCCGGTTGGATGCACGACGGCACGCGGCCAAGCATCGCGCGCGTCGTGGAAATCGGCCAGGATCCGCAAACCAGGGCATTTGCCGTGCTGGACGAGGATGTCAACAGCCACGGCGAATGGCACAATATCTTGGAGTCCGCCCCGGTGGTCACGCCCGGCGACCGTCTGGTGGTGGAGTGGAACGAGATGTTTAGCATCGGCCTTGGCTCCGCGCATGAGGCGCGATATGAGGGATTGTCGCCCGGCAATTACTCACTTCGTGTGGCCGGCACGGATGCTTTCGGGCGGCTGACGGGCGTGGAATGCGGCGTGGCACTTTTCGTACCACAGCCGTTTTGGAAAACTCCATGGTTCTGGGGCATCGTTGTGCTCGCGGCGTCAGTGTTAACGGTGGGCATCAGCCGCTATTTTGTCTGGCACAAAATGCGCCGGGAAATGTTGCGGTTGACACAGCAGCGGGCCTTGGAACAAGAACGTTTGAGAATTGCCCATGACATTCACGATGACCTTGGCGCCCGGGTGACGCAAATTTCCCTTTTGAGCGCCATGTCGCAGAACAACGGTTCTTTTCCCGAAAAAGCAAGGGCGGACTTCGACCGAATTTCAAAAATGTCGCGGGAACTGGTGGCCGCGCTCTATGAAACCGTCTGGGCGGTCAGTCCCGAAAATGACAATCTCGGGGAACTCGGCAGTTATTTGTGCCAGATGGCAAATAAATTGTGCGAACAAACACCGTTACGCTGCCGCTTTTATGTCACCGGCCTGCCCGCCGAAGTTCAGTTGTCGAGCCAGACCCGGCACAACATCTGCATGGCGGTCAAAGAGGCTGTTCACAATGTCATCAAACACGCCCACGCGTCGGAAATCTCCATGCACATGACGTTCACCAACGGCGAGCTGGACATTTCCATCCAGGACAACGGCGGGGGATTTGAACCGGCAACTCCGACCAACGGAAACGGACTGCCAAATATGAAACAACGGCTGGCCAATATTGGCGGACAGTGCGTCGTCGAAAGCCAGCCGGGCAAGGGCACGACGGTGCGGATTCGGCTCCTGGTCCGTTCGCTGGAAAAAATTCACTGACACTGCTCGCCAGTTCTTTTGAAAATGAATACCTTGTCATCCCAGTGCCGCCGGCACGTATGAAAAAAAATGTTATCATTGTCGAAGACGACCGCGGGCTGCGCGAACAGCTTGTGGAAATTCTTGAGACCGCGGCGGACATCAAATGCCTGGGCGCGTTCAGCTCGGCCGAGTCGGCGCTGCCGCAGGTGTTGGAAAAAAAACCCGACGTGGTGCTGATGGACATCAAATTGCCAGGCATGTCCGGGATCCAGTGCGTCGCGGAAATCAAAAAAGTCCTGCCCACCATGCAAATCATCATGGTGACAGTGTATGAGGACAGCGAACGGATTTTCCGCGCGTTGAAGGCCGGCGCGAACGGCTACCTCGTCAAGTCCGGTCCGCCGGCCCAGTTGCTGGCGGCCATCCGCGATGTTTCCACCGGCGGCGCGCCGATGTCCAGCCACATCGCCAGCAAGGTGGTGAGGCATTTCCATCTCATCGGCAATTCGCTCACCGAGTCGGAAAATCTTTCGCCACGCGAACGCGAAGTGCTGGACCTGCTTGCGTCTGGATTCATCTACAAGGAAATCGGTGACCAGCTCAAAATCAGCGCGGAAACGGTGCGCACCTACGTAAAAAACATCTGCCTAAAAATGCACGTCCGCAGTCGGCTGGAGGCTGTCGCCCGACACAAGTCTGAAGCCTACTGACTGCCGGTTCTACATGATTCTTCGCTGTCTTCGTTGGAACCGGCAAAGCAAGATTCCCACTTATTTTCTAATCTCGCCGGCTGGGAACCCTCTGACCGTTGATCCACGACCTTGTTCCCGGGATTGGACTCTGCGCCCCCAAATCCCGGCTCGGACTCCTGGCTGAATTTGGCCGCCGCCAATGAGCCGAGCCAATGAACCCATTTTTTGATGGCAGAAAAAATGGCCTCAAAATTAATCAAATACCGGCATTGAAATCCAGCAATGCCGGTATTTGAATTTTATATCGGAGGGGCTGGTTTGGCGAGCGAAATTCTTCCGGCGAGATTCTTCCTGGGGTTTCCTGCCGCACCTCGAACCGCCTGCGTCCGTGTTCCAGCGACTAGCGACCAAAACGCCCGGTCACAAAGCCGTTTGCGTCTGGCTCTGGAGATGGCACTGGAGCCTTCCGCTGAAATTAGCGAAGAACTTTTTACTTCAGCGTAAATGTCGCGGTCAGTGCCACTTCGGAACTGCCGCCGACACCAAACGTGAATTCTCCCGGTTCCACCTTCCATTCGCCATTCGCACTCCACACTGCGAGTTCGGATGCTTTGATTCGGAAGGACACAATTTGCGATTCACCCGCGTGGAGGTGAATCCGCGAGAAACCTTTTAACGATTTGACCGGCGTGGCCACGCTGGCCGTGGTCTGACGGACGTAAAGTTGTGCGACTTCATCGCCATCGCGCCCGCCGGTGTTGGTCACCCGCGTGGAAATTTCGACATCGTCGGCGTTTCCACTTGCCAGAATATTCACCGTTGGCGGATCGTAGCGAAACGTGGTGTAGCTCAAGCCATGTCCAAACGCGAACAGCGGCGAGCTGTCGCCTTCCACATAAGAATTATTCTTTGACGGAAAGTGATTATAAAAAACCGGCAGTTGCCCGACGTCGCGGGGAAAGGTGATCGGCAGCCGGCCCGCAGGATTATTCGCGCCGAACAACGTTTCCGCAATGGCGCGTCCGCCGAATTCACCGGGATACCAGGCTTCCAGAATCGCGGGCAAATGCGCCGCGGCCCACGTGACGCTGAGCGGACGTCCGTTTTGCAGCACCAGCACCACCGGCTTGCCGGTTCCGGCGACGGCTTCCATCAGTTCCTCCTGTTTGCCAGGGAGGCCGAGGCTGGAGCGATCAAATCCTTCGCCGGAAATTTTTTGCCATTCACCAAGGCCAAGAATTACAACGTCGGCTTTTCGCGCCAGCTCCACTGACGCGGAAATATTTTCGCCGTCGGCAAATAATATTTCCGTCTTTGGCGAGACCATGCGTTTGACCTGCTCGAACATCCCTTGCTCGGTACTTTCGTGAGCGGCTTCGGTATAGTCGCCGATCCGCGCCACATTTGCGTTTGGGCCGATGATGGCGATGCGCGCCAGATCCTTGCTCAACGGCAGGAGATTATGGTCATTCTTTAACAGGCACAACGACTCGCGCGCGGATTCCAGCGCCAATTCGCTCTGCCCCTGGCTGTGGCGCACCGTGGCATCGAGCGCTTCATCTACGAATGGATGGTCAAAAAGACCGAGTAAAAATTTCACGCGCAGCACCCGGCTCACCGCGCGGTCCAACACGGTTTCAGAAAGCCGTCCATCCCTCAGCCCGGCCAGGATTGCATTTAAAAAAACGTCGTGATCGAAATCATAAAACTGCATGTCCACACCGGAATTGAGTGCGAGCAGCACGGCGTCCGCCGGCGACGCCGCGACGTGATGCGTATCATAAAGCCGGCGGATTGCACCCAGATCCGACAACACAAAGCCTTGGAAACCCCATTCATCGCGCAGAATCCGGTTCAAGAGCCACGGATTTCCCGTGCAAGGCACGCCATCAATGTCGTGATACGCCGCCATCACGCCCATCGCCTTGCCTTCGCGGATGGCAGGTTCGAATGATTTCAACATGACTGAGCGGACTTCGCGCTCTCCGGCATGGACCGGCGACGTGTTGAGTCCGCCTTCGGGACTGCCGTGGCCGGCGAAATGTTTCGGTTCGGCGATGACCGAATGATCAGAGTCAAACGAATCGCCCTGCATTCCGCGCACATAGGCCAGCCCCAACTGTCCGGTCAGAAACGGATCCTCGCCAAAATCCTCCTCGACACGCCCCCAGCGCGGATCGCGTGCGACATCCAGCACCGGTCCGAGAATCATGGCTACTCCGTTGGCCCGGGCCTGGGCCGCAATGGCTGCGCCCGTATGCTGGGCCAGTTCAGAGTTCCATGTCGCCGCAAGATTAATGCTCTGGGGAAAAACCACTTCATCAAAATCCATGTATCCATGCAATCCTTCCTCGAGGAACAACGCTGGAATGCCGAGCCGGCTGGACTTGATGATCCAGGCTTGCGCGGCATTGTAAAGTTTGGCGCGCGGGTAAAGATCATGTATCGAGCCGACACCGAGCGTTCCAATGTTTTTCCCCGCCAGCGCCGGATCTAGTACCGCGTCCGCCGCCGCGTGGGTCCTGATGGTAAACTGGTTGGTGGCGAGCAATGATTCGCAGCCAAAAAACATGTCGAGCTGACGGGCCTTTTCCTCCGGCGTCATGCGCTGAAGTAGATCCGCTACGCGATCCGAGACCGGCAGTTCCGGGTTTTTATACGCCGGAGCGTCCTGTGCTTTCAAACTGGTTGCGAGGGCGAGCAGCACTAACACGGGGGCAAACTTTCGGATGGACTGGGCAAAAAAAATTGGGCAGGTGTTCATGCTGTGTGAAATAATTGTTCAACTCCGACCATTTGCGAGCAAGTCCCCGTTTTCGGGGATGGCGGGCAGCGTGTTTCGCCACTAACTTGCGCCCACAACACCGTGATACTCAACCATCTCGTTGCCAGACTGCTGGTTTGCACAATACCCGTTTTTTGCCTCGTGCCAGCAAAGGCGCTTGCGTCGGTCGGAGCCACGACGCCCTTCGTAAGTTTCGAGGCCGAAAATGGAACGCTGGCTGGCGGTGCGCAGGTGGAGTCGCTGACGTCCGCGCCCACAAATCAGTTTTCCAGTCCGCAACTCGAGGCTTCCGGCCACGCTTATGTCCAGCTCACGACCAACGGCCAGTCGGTGACCTGGACCAACACCACGGGGCAGAGCATCACCGCCATCAACGTTCGTTACTGCATTCCCGATGCTCCGGCCGGCGGCGGCATCACCTCCAGCATAGACTTGTACGTCAACGGCTCGCTTCGCCAGGCTTTCAGCGTCAACTCTCTGCAAAATTATTGTTACGAAGGAACGAATTACAACGGCCAGGAGGACAAAAACCCCGCCGACGGCGATGCCCGCGGCTTCTGGAACGACACTCATGCCTTCATCTCTGGTGCCGCCGTGGCGCCGGGAGACACTATCACCCTCCAGAAAGATGCGACCAACTCCGCCGCCTTCTATTATATAGATGTGGTGGACTTGGAAGCGCCGCCGGCTCCCCTGCCCCAGCCCGCCAACTCTCTTTCCATTCTCAGCTACGGCGCCATCTCAAATAATATGAGCGTGGACAACACCGCTGCCATCAACAACTGCTTCAGCGCGGCCCGGGCGCAGGGCAAAATTGCTTGGATACCACCGGGAACCTTTTGCATCAGCTCTGTCAACGGCGGGCTCAACGCCACGGGGATAACCATCGAAGGGTCCGGGCCGTGGTATAGCACCATTTACCGGGTAACGCCCACCAACAACACCCAGGGCGTGGCCAACATCATAAACGCTGTTTCCTGCACGCTGCAAAATGTGGCGCTGGATTGCAACGCGACCAGCCGCGCCGGCAATAACAACAATGGAGCCGTGGATTTTAGCGGAAACAACTGGGTGGTGAACAACGTCTGGATTCAGCATGTCACCTCGTCCTTTTGGTGCGCGGGCTTTAATGGCATAGCGGAAAATTGCCGTACATTGAGCACTTGGGCTGATGGCGGCAATTTCAACAACGTGCAAAGCGCCAATGGAATTGGGATAAACCTGACCTATTCCAACAACTTCGTGCGCGGAACTGGCGACGACGCCATGGCCATCAACTCCGTGAACATAAACGTCTTTGGCAACACCACATATTACTATACGACGATGAGTAATATCACCTATGTCAACAACACCGCCATTGACGCATGGGGTGGCAAAGGGATAGGAATTTACGGCGGAATTAATGACGTGGTGGTGAACAATCTGCTTTGCGACACCGCGCGATACATCGGTCTTGGCGTCGGCAAATTCGGGGTGAATGGCTCGGACCTGTTTTCGGCAAAAGTTATGGGCAATACCGTCTTGCGCTGCGGCGGCAATGGCTATAGCCAGCAGCAGCCGGCCATGATGATCGGCAACGGCGCGGATGGCCAGAGTTCGGGCAGCGTCGCCAACGCCTATTGCGCCTCGAACACGATCCTCAACTCGCTGTATGATGGAGTGGGCTTTACCGCCAGCACCAACATCGTCTTCCAATACAACAGCATTATCGCACCAGGGCGGAATGGCATTGTCATCGGGCCGCCAACGCTCGGTTCAGGCATCATCGGGTGTGCCGTTCTCAATTCAAATTCCGTGACCGGGCTCCAAGCTGGCCAGGTCGTGTTCACCAGCAACGGCTTCACTGATTATGCAGACATAGTACCCGTAATGGCGGCAACCTACAATTCCATGTCTGGAGTAACGGCCGAAAGTTGCATCGAAGGCGGACAGGATGTGACTGGCATTGCCAGCGGTGATTGGGTGGCATTCAGCAATGTGAATTTAAATGGTGCAAGTGCGTTTATCGCCCGTGCGGCGAGCGCCACATCCGGCGGCAACATCGAAATTCATCTGGATGGCCCGGCGGGCACTTTGCTGGGCATTTGTGCCGTTCCGGGAACCGGCGGCTGGCAGAATTACAGTGATTCCTTCTGTGCCATTACGAATGCCAGCGGCACACATACGGTCTATCTGGTGTTTACCGGCGGAAGTGGAACTTTGTTTAACCTGGAATTTTTTGGCTTGTTCACCTCCCCGCAAGCCTTTTCACACCAGTTGCTGCCGGGCAACACCTACGCGCTGAAATCACTGCTCAACGGCCAATATGTCAGCGCCACGAATAACGGCAATTCCACCCTGGCCGCGCAAGGCGGGTCCGTTTCCGTGCCGGAACAATTTCAAATCTACGATGCCGGCGGCGGCAACATCGGATTCCTCGCGCTGGTCAACACCAATTATGTCACCGCTGAAAATGCCGGCAACAGCCCGCTGATCGCCAACCGTACTGGCGTGGGCTTGTGGGAAACGTTCACCGAGTTAGCAGGCAGTAATGGCAACATTGCCTTGCGTTCGATGGTCAACGGCAAATACGTCACCGTCTCGAACACCGCCGCCGCCACGCTCATCGCGCAAAGCGCTTCTGTTGGCACGGCTGAATCCTTCGGTGTGCAATTCGTCAGCGGCGTGGCGCCCGTAACTCCGGGCGGCCTGGCGGCGGCTTCTGGCAACGGACTGGCGGGGTTAAGCTGGGCCTCGTCGCCGGGCGCGACTGGCTATAACTTGGAACGATCCACTGCTTATGGCGGAACCTACTCCATCGTCGCGTCGAATTTATCCAACCTCAGTTACACCGATACCAACCTTGCCAACGGCACCACCTATTACTACACCGTTGCCGCGTCAAATCCCGCAGGCGAAAGCACCAATTCAACGCCCGTTACTGTCGTCGCCGGCGCGTTAACCCGCTGGAGTTGGACCCCCACCGCTTCGGTCACGGCAAACGGCGACTCGCCAGACAACGCCATTGACGGCGACATCACCACCCGCTGGTCCAGCGGCACGCCGCAAACCAACGGCATGTGGTTTCAGGTGGATCTGGGCACGGCCTGCACCTTTCGCGGGTTGATTTTAGACGCGGCCACTTCATCCAGCGATTATCCGCGCGATTACCAGGTAAATGTTTCCAGTGACGGTGTGAACTGGGGCAGCCCGGTGGCCGTCGGCGCGGGCAGTTCAGCGGTCACAACCATTTTATTTGGCAATCAAACGGCGCGTTACATCCGCGTTACCCAAACCGGCTCCGTCTCCGGACTATGGTGGAGCATCCATGAATTTAATGTTCTTGGCACGGTTCCGTCCGCGCCTTCCGAACTCGCGGGCGCCTCTGTTTCCGGCAGCCAGGTCAGCTTGTCGTGGATCGCCAGTGCCAGTGCCACTGGTTATGATGTGAAACGCGGACTCACGAGCGGCGGGCCATATACGAATATTGCGTGGAACGTGACGGCCACGAGTTACCTCGATTCAGGGCTGACCGGCGGGACGCTTTATTATTATGTTGTGACGGCTACGAACGCGTTTGGTGAGAGCCTCATGTCGAACGAAGTTGCCGTGCGCCCGGTTTCCACCAGTTCGCCGCCCTTGAACCTTGCGGTGAACAGCAATAAAATCCAGTTATATTGGTCGGTTGATCACACCGGCTGGCGGCTCGAAGCACAGACCAATTCACTAAGTGCCGGCTTGGGCACCAACTGGACTACCGTGGCTAATTCGGCGGCGACGAACAACATGCTTCTGCCCCTGACTGAAACAAATGCCAGTATCTTTTTCCGGCTGGCTTATCCTTGAAAGAATTCAGAGCCGGTCGCTCTTTTCCATGCCTACGACGACCTTGCTATGATTAGTGATCCTCAGCTTGTCCGGGAAGAGATTGTCGGAAATGATGGCATGACGGACGCCCTCACCGAGTTCAATCTGAGGTTTGTCTTCCTTGAATTCGCAGCCCCGCAGCAACAGTGAGCCGCCGTCAGCCTCGATGGCGCTGCATCCTTCCTGTTTGCCATCCCATTGCACAAATGTGCAATCGCTAAAACCCACTGTACCGTGTCCGGCGATGTTTGCGATCTGCCGGCACGGCCCCCAGAAAGCGCAATTTACAAAACGCACGGTGCCCGTGTGATCATTTTCGACGCGCACCATCGTCGGATTGGTGCCGTGGAATGAGGTGAACTCGCCGTTGGAAATGAGCAGGCCGAACGGCGCGGAATCTTCCACGTCCACGGCGGTGTTGCAATCGTCCGCGCCGATGCCGAGAAAATTCCCGTTGCAATCGCCGGTTTTGGTTTTGATGAACTTGTAGCCTTTGCTGTAGCCAAAGCAGAACGTGTTGTAAACGTACTGCCAGTCGCTGCGGCCAAAAATAAACGCCTCGCCGTGCTCCTGCTGCCAATGGAAGAGTCCCGGCTGGTCGCTCCACCACGGATTAAAATGGACATCCTCGATGCGTCCGATGTCGTAAATGGCGTCCACAAAAATCCCGCGCCGCAACGGCTGGCCCTGCACATCGCGGATCAGATGACGTTCGTTGTGGCTGGCGTCAATGCCGTTATAGGGATTGAGCAACTCAACACTGATAACAGCGGGATTTTTCCCTCGCATGGCGATAGCCCACGGGTAGGCCGTCGGCTCTCCGGCGGGATTCTGCAGCGGGTAATACAGCACAACGCCTTTGAGCGTGGCATTGTCATTCAACGTAATGAACGGTTCACCGTCCTCCTTGCCTTGATTTTCGGTCACCAAAAAAGTTGTGCCGTCGTCCATCGGCCTGTCTCCGCCCGGGTTCCGCAGGCCGTTGTGCGATGGGACGGATTCCCATACGCCTTTCAACGTCACTGCGCGCGGGACTTTGAGATGGCCGGTGAAGAAATAATTTCCCCGGGGCGCATATACCACGCCACCTCCCGCCTGACCTGCGGTATCCAGCGCTTTTTGAAATGCGCCGGTGTCATCGGTCTTGCCATCGCCGTGCGCGCCATATTCTTGAACGGAATAAGAATCCAGATTGGTGGAGGCGCAGGCCACGGTGAGGGTGCCAAGCAGCGCCAGACAAATTTGAGCGAGCCGATACATATTTCTTTATTTGATCTGCCGGCCTGCAGCGGCTGGCGGCTTTTTAACGAACTGTTTGTGCAATAGAATACCGGCTGGAAATTGAACGCGGCATCCCCTAAATCGGGGGGACGGCGATGAGGCTTGAATATCCAACCCGCTCACATTGGCGCGACCACATCCTTTGTGCGGGCGGCGGGACTGACTTTCAAACCGGTAATTTTCCCGTGTTCAACGTGGCCTTCAACCGTGGTTTGAAACGGCGCATGCAATTTGAAATCCGCCGTCCAGCCATCCGGCCATGCGGGCAACAGCCGGATTTGTTTTCCATCACATTGCATCAGCATGAGTTGCAACGTGGCCATGCCCGCGCCGCCGTTGTCCATGTCGGGAATCCAGTCGCTGTTTTTCGACCAGAACCAAATGAAGCGCTGGTTTCCATAGGAGGTAAATTCCCGCTGGACAACTTGTCTGGCTTCATCCGTCAAGCCGAGCAACGCCGATTCGACCCCGTCCTGGCCCCAGCACTTCGCGAAGGGGTAAAGCCGCGCGGCGAAGGTGTTCCGCGCCAGCTCCAAGTCCGGCTTGCCTACGCCGTAAAGCCGGTATGGGAATACGGTGTAAAGCTCCGGGTTCTCGCTGTTTCTCGGCCCGCCATATTTCTGTGCGGGCAAAATGATTTTCATTCCGTCCGGCTCGCCCAGACCTTGTGGAGGTAATTTGCCTTTGGCCGTGGTACCGAGCGGAAGCGGCGGCAGATCGTTGAGCACTTTTGACCACAAGGTATGTTGTGGTTTGCTTATCAAATTTTCGGGCAGTGCCAGCAGACGCGGCAACACGCTCATCAAACCGGCGATGTCGGGAGTCGGATTGACAGCATCTTTCTGGTAAGTCTCAATGGCTTGCGCGGGCGACATGAAAATTTTCCCATCCGGGCCACGTTGCCAGTGCTGGTCGTAGTAGGTAATGGTTGCGTCGGCCATCGGCAACAGGGAATTCCGCGCGAACCCGGCGTCCTGCGTACAAGCGTAACTGTCCAGCATTTGCGCCAGCACCTCTAACCCGCCTTGAATGTGATAGCGCATCCATTCGCTTTGCAGTTCCAGCCCCGGGTTGTTCCAGCCAAAATCATTCACATTTGGCAGTCCCCAGAAATAAATCGTCTCAATGAACGCCGCGCCGTCGTGATGAAAATAATTTTGTGTGCGGGCTTTGGCCAGCGGCAACGCCTGCACATACATATTGAACCACGGGGCCAGCAGGTCGGTGTCGCCCGAGGCGATCAGCGGCCAGTAAACTAACCGCGTGTTCTGGTTCCAAAACGACGCGCCCCACGCGCGATAATCTGGGTCGTGACTGGCCTCGCTGGAACTAACACCTTCCGGTAAATCGTGACCGACAGAAAAAAGCGAGCCGTTGAATTTGATGGGCTGCACGCCCCGCCCGGCACATGCGGTCATATAGCGCTGCATGGCGTAACTTTGTGAAATCTTGTCCGCGTCCGGCGCGCCACTTACGTGAATCCAGCTTCGGTTCCAAAAATCCGCCCACCACTGCTGGTGTGCCGTGCGAGCATCGCTGATAGGAACCGCATCAGTTGCGACCGTGATCTTTTCCAGCGCGGAATACCAGTCTTCCGCATCCGCGCTTTGCTGAGCCAACGCATAGAGGTCGAGACGAAATGATTTCGAGGAGCTTGAAGATTTCAGCGCCAGATTGCCGTCGCTAACGAGGCCGCCGCCTTTCATCGTCATGCCAAAACACCGGTGCAAAAGCGGGTCGGGAAACTTCGGCAGCAGCGATTCCAAATGTTCCTTCGCGAAGACCAGCGGGTAAATGCTGCGGGTATTAAAATGGCACCAAGCGACACGATTGTCATGCGCCAGCAAAACGGTATCCGGGTCAAAGTCCAGGCCGTCGGGGTTGTTGCCCCACTCAAAAAACCCCGCCTGTTGCACAGCCTTTTGATCTAGGTGATAATTTTTTGCCCGCCACAACTCCGCCTTTGCCTCCAAACGTACCGGCTCTTCGGTTTCAATCTCGGTATGAACCACCGGATGATTCGCGTCCACCCAAATGCGCACACTATTTTTTCCGGAGGAAATCACGATTTCACCAGTTTCCAACTTGAGCGCCTGGGCGAACGTCCCCGATGCGGCAAACGGATTCGGCGCTAGTTTGATGCGCACGCGCCCCAGTTTGAGCAACTGGCCATTTTCGCTCCACGCGTCGGATTTGGACAGGAGCAGAACAATGTCACCATTCGTTTCCGTCCAGGCATTTAGCGCGAGGTCGCCGTTGCCCAGCGGCATGGAGTCATTTTCATTGGCACCCGGCAGGTTCCATGTTACATCGTTGGCCGCCGCAAAATAGATTCCTTGCGCCGGCAAGCCTGTGGCGAAAAGCACACAGGCCAGAAAAGTAAGACGGATTCCCATTAAATTTATTCTTAAATCAGCCAAATTGAAGTGTCCAGCTTGAAATGATCCAGGTCATATTAGCTGAGTGCCATGATTAGCAAGCCATTTTGGGTCCACCTCCGCCAAACTATAGCTGTTATTATAAGTCAGATATGCGTCAGACCATTTATGAAGTTCACAATGTCTGTTGGCAAATGAGAAGGAACTGGAGCTGCCGTGATTGACGGCCGGCCGGTCGTTGATGGCGCTTCCATCCGCCAGATATTCAAAACAACCATCGTTTATTGACATCGGATTCTCATCCAAAAATTCAAAGCAATCCGATGAGGCAAATCCGGCGCCAAAATCGGTGTATTTGAAAAATGCCCGGTAATTCGGGTTTCTGTCTCTCATAGTTTGTGGGTGATTACTTAAGCACTATTCACCAAGGGTCGAAAACAAAACATCCCCGAAAACGGGGATGGGACTTGGAGATGAACAGAATCAAATAACCAGTCAAACTGCAATTGCAACAACACAAACGCCCCCGGCGGCAGATACCTTAGGAGTTATTCGCCGAAGAATCGCCTTTATTTGCGATGTCAATACACACGTCCGCCCAACGGCCAATTGTTTTGGACCGAAATTCCCGATGCTCGGGAATTTGTATTCGGCTCAGGCGCTCTCTTTCAACGCGTGGTCGGCTGGAATAGATTCGCCGGACCAGATGAGTTGCGAAGTCCAGCGCGCCGGCGGAGCACTCCAGAATTCGTCGTCCGGCGGGAGGCCCAGCGGCAACAGTGCGACCAGGCACAGGTAGAGACTGCCGGTGGAAATGTACGCCTCCCCCAACGATGGCTGGTGTCCGTAAAATCCGATGCACAACCAACCGTGGTCATCAAAGGTGCCGGGCGCTTCGATCATTTTCCGGATGACGGCGGTCATGCCGCTGCGAACTTGGGCGGGTTTTACCGGCTCGGCCAGCTCGCGCAGCAAGGCAATCTGTGCCAGAACATGAAACGCCCCAAAGCGATAAGTGGTGGATCGCCCCAAAGATGGAAATGTCCCGTCTGGTGCGATGAGCCGCTCCTGAATGGCCGCAAAACGGCGTGCCCGTTGCAGTTCCTTTGCGTGGACCGGGGCGTATTTTTCGTCCTTCTGTTTTAACACAGCGAGCACGTCCAGCAGCATTGGATGGATGACAAAACTGTTGTAGTAGTCGAAGTGAAAATATTCGCCGTCGCCGTAAGCGCCATCGCCCTTGTACCAGCCCAGCATGTGCTCCACGCAGTTCTCAAGCCGCTCCTCGATGGTTTGCTCGCCCATGACGTGCAAGGCAGCCTCCACTGTGGCGGCGAACATTACCCAGTTGTTGTTGGTGGGCGTGCCGATGGCGCGCGAGGACTTCAACGCTGCGATAATCTG
>Ga0206970_10087_pt1 | contig 26072 bp, 25 predicted proteins | sample Alteio_BWOrgHeat_88_FD_152964 | JGI IMG/M metagenome (GOLD analysis project Ga0206970, IMG submission 152964) | Enriched cells from forest soil in Barre Woods Harvard Forest LTER site, Petersham, Massachusetts, United States -... | ecosystem: Environmental > Terrestrial > Soil > Temperate forest >... | reverse complement strand
CCTGGAGGGATTTTTCTCGCCCTCGGCTGCTCCGGTGGCGTTGAAATTTTCCGTCGGCGCCGCCTTATTCGCGTTGCTTCTGACCTGGCTGTTTCGTCCAGTTCCTGCAAGTGTTGCGGAGCCTGTCTAAGCCATTTTAGATACTGCCTTACGTTTATGCGCCGCGGCAAGAGAGACGAAGTGACGGGAAGGTGAGGCATGACAGAGGCGACCGACACCGGACTAGTGCGCTGTTTAGTAGAGATGAAGGGTGATGTATGCGGACGGCCCATTTATCAAGCGCCGGAACATGACATAGAACCGGTATGTCTTATGCACTCACAGGCCCCTCAGAAGAGCGATGTAGAGTTCCAGGCAGAGTTTGAGCGCATTCTCTCTAAAGCGGAAGAAGACAAGAGCATTGCAGACTTCACCCGATTCCAATTTCCCTCTTCGGATTACTACGACAGGACTTTCTCAGTAGCGTGCTGTTTTTCTCACGCCACGTTCGCACAAGATGCAAGGTTCAATGGGACCACATTTACGCAAGAGGTAAAGTTCATCGACGCCACATTCGAGCTGGAGGCGATCTTCTGGCTGGCCACGTTTATGCAGGCACCTCTCTTCGGCGGAGCCACTTTCGCAAAGAAAGCATATTTCGACGGGGCCAAGTTCGAACAGGGAGCAAACTTCTATGGCGCCACGTTTGTTTTTGAAGCAACCTTCGACGCGGTTATGTTCGCTCAGCAAGCTGAATTCGGTGCTGTCACATTCTCGCAGGGAGCATACTTCGGCGCTGCTACGTTTGCACAGGGAGCAACATTCTACGACGCTACCTTCATCCTGGACACATACTTTGGTTCGGCCACATTTACCGGGCCTGCCGACTTCGAAGAAACAAAATTCTTTCTATCCGCGAACTTTAGAAATGCATCTTTTGGGGATACTGCAAGCTTCCGCGAAACAAGCTTTCGCACAGACGCCACGATGGAACCAGGACTATGGTTTAACGAGGTAAAACTAGAGCATCCAGAGCGCATTGAGTTCTACAAGACCGATCTCAGCCATGCGCTCTTCTACAACACAGACGTTTCGAAGATTAATTTCACGTTGGCGCGATACCGCAAACGGGGAAAGCGCTTTTCGTTGTTCGAAGAGGTCATTGACATCGAAGAGTTTGCTGACTTAGCTCCCACTGCAAGCAGTTCAGATGAGCGCAACTATAGCCTGATTGCCGAAACCTATCATCAGCTCAAGCGAAACTTTGATGCGAAAGGGGATTTCTGGACAGCGGGACATTTCCACTACGGCGAGATGGAGATGCTGCGACTGCACAGCAGGCTCCGGTTGAAGCCGCTGCGTTGGTTGGCGCACAATTTCAGCCTGACTGCGCTGTACAAACATGGAAGCTCTTACGGGGAAAGCATGAAGAAACCCCTGGCGTGGCTCGCAGCAATGATTCTCCTCTTCGCGCTGCTGTTTCCGTTGCCCAGCCTCGAAGTAAATCCGCAAGCAGGAGAGCCGGGACTCGCCGGATGGCAGGTGAACTACTGGAATGCGCGGCAGTTCTTTCAGGAACACGATAGGGAGAATCCTGTGCCGCGATGGATGCGGCAGATGACAGGCGGCCATGCAGCTTTGCCGCTGCTTGTACACAGCGGAATGACAGCCCTTTCCGTAGCGGGGTTTCAGAAAGAACTACGGTACTCTCCCGCGTATCCATGGGGGCGAGCGATGGCAATGCTCGAATTGCTACTGACGACAACGCTGGGCGGCTTGTTTCTTCTGGCAATCCGGCGACAGTACAAGAGGTCTTGATGAGGTTGTTATCTCTCATTCCTGAAGCGTAGTACGCACCAAGCGCGATCTACCCTGTTCATTTATCCTTCGGGAGCAGGAGCAAATGCGGAGCCAAAATTCTGATGCACGGGCAGGATTTTTTGATTATAGTTAGCCCCGTCGTTCGGACAGCCATTGAACTCACTTCGACAACCATAGCAATCGAAGTAGCCTGACCCGTTCTTACCTTAGATCAGGCGTGTATCCACGGCGCGCAGTGAAGGAGGCCCATGAGTAACATTCACGGCAAAGTCTACGCAATGAATGCCATCACGCCGATGAAACCATGGAAGACTTGGGTATTGCGATTGATTTTCTTCTTGCTGGGGCACATCAAGCCGCTGCAAAACGACCTGATCAACCTCTCGTTTATAGAATTCGCCCGCTGGGTTATTATCCCGCGGCACCGATTTCCGCAGTTAGGAAATGGCCAACCGAAAGAAGAGCTGAAATACGATTACCTGCTCTTCTTCAGTAACTTCAACGGGACCTGGAACCAATACATTGATGCATTCTCAGCCGTACTGGCCAAGGGTTTAAACCTGGTATGGCGGTGGAGTGAAAAATTTCCCGGTTCGGTGCCGGTGACACTGTTCAAGGAGTACATAGCCCGCGTGCAGTTTGACACCGACTATTACTACACGGCCTATCCGCATGCGACGGCCAACGATCTGAAAGCGGCGCACATTGTCCAGACTTCGTTCGACAGCCTGAGCCAGCGAGCCGCCAGTCTCTCGCCCGATCAGTTTGCTGAGGCTTATCTGACCTTCAAGCTTCAGGTGCAGGGGAACCTCGGGGAAACGGGAGAAGCGCCTGTCGTTTTCTAAGACAAGTCTTCACGGAATGAGTTCCTGATTTATCGATCAGGAATGCACTGCAGAATGCGCTGTAGGAAAGCAGACATGCCCAATCAGAATGGTTCTGTTTACGGACTCACGATTCTGTCGCCCATCTTGAATGATGAAAAGGCGACGCCTTCGCACGATCTGCAAATTCGCCGGTACCTGGCCACTCTGCCAACGGGTGAGAACAGCCCGTTCGCGCAAGCACCGGGCACGCACCTCGCACGGCTGGTGGTTATGGACGATGTGATCTATGTCGGTATGCCCGCATGCGAAGAGCATCTCAAGTCGAAGTATCTGATCTTTGAGTCGAACATTGACTGCGCGGACGGGAATCTTGAGCGCTATCTGCGAGGGCTGGCAGAGACTGTACCTGAGCAAGTGGATGCGATATGGAGCCATTGTGTCGGGTATCCGGGCCTGGGAAACATCAAGGCCTTTGTGGACTATATGAAAGCCTGCCAGATGGAGACGACGTTCTTCTTTGCTGCGGTGAATGACAGGTCGCTTCCACAATCGTTGCAGGCCTTGCAGACACAGAAAGCAGTGGCTGAGTTCATCGCAATGCATCAGGGCATGGAGCCTGCGAAGCTGCAAGCCGAATTTGTAGCATTTGCCGCCAGGCTCAATGCTGAGCCTATTCCGAAACCAGGTTCGATGAGCTCTGTTATGGGTTCGCGCAGAGAGATCAAGACGGGTGGCCATAATGAGTAAGTTGAATGAGACAGACATCCAGGGATTTGTATTGCGCGGCTACAACCTTCCCTTTGCCCGCTTTCTCTTTCTTCATTTTGTAGATGCCGGATGTGCACGCACTTTGATTGGCCAGTTGTTGCCCCATATCACCACCGGACAGCGATGGGATGGCGGAAAACCGCAGAGCACGCTGAATATTGCTTTCACCTTTGCAGGGCTCAGCAAGCTTGAATTACCCAAGGCTACACTGATCAGTTTTCCCGTCGAGTTTCAGCAAGGGATGAAAGATCGTGCGGCGATACTGGGTGACTGCGGCGCCAATGCGCCGGAGCGCTGGGATGCAGTCTGGCTAGGCAAGCAGGTCCATATGTGGCTTGCAATTCACGCCCAATCAGCAGAAGGGATTGAGGCCCGGCATCGAAAGGTTGCTGCGCTGCTCGAACAAACTCGTGGAGCTGTTTTATTGGATGCACAGGACGCGGCCTCCGAGCAGATAGACGGCAAGCAGACAACCCGCGAACACTTTGGCTACACCGATGGTTTCGGCAATCCTGATTATCTGGGAGTGGACCGGAAATCACAGCCGGGTCAGGGTAAGCTGATGCCGGACGGTACCTGGGCACCGCTAGCTACGGGTGAGCTGTTGCTGGGGTATGCGGATGAGGCGGGAGAGTTGCAGGTTGCACCTGTGCCGCACATTCTGGCAGGCAACGGTACTTTCATGGTCTATCGCAAACTGCATCAGAATCTGGCCTCGTTCCGTACATTTCTAGAAGCAAACGCGCCGTTGTACACCGGTGGAAAAGAAAAGCTGAAAGCTAAATTCATCGGTAGATGGAGCGATGGCACTCCACTGGAACTGGCACCGGATGCACCCGACCAATCGATTGCCCACGATCCAAGCCGGAGCACCAACTTTACCTATGGCACGGATGCAGAGGGCACGCGGTGCCCGCTGGGAGCACATATGCGGAGAGTACATCCGCGGGACGCCTTCGGCTTCAACGGCAGGCTGATCAACCGCAGGCGCATTACCCGGCGAGGGCTGCCTTATGGGAGATTTGCCGCTGAGGGCGAACAGATTTCAGATGCGGAAGATCGCGGCGTGATCTTCATGGCTTTGAATGCCAGCATCTCGCGACAGTTTGAGTTTGTGCAGCAGCAGTGGATCGAGTACGGCAATGACGCTCATTCGGGAAACGACAAAGACATTCTTGCGGGAAATCATGGAGGTCAGGGCAAGTTTGTCGTACAGGGAGATCGCAGCCTGAGCAATCCGCCGTTTATTTGCAGTAATTTGCCAAATTTTGTAGAGCTGCGCGGTGGAGATTACTTCTTCCTGCCCAGCATCACCGCGCTTGAGATGCTTGCGATGCAGCTTGTAGACCCTCGTTGATTGGGCGACTCAGGCCTGCTTTACGAAGCGCATCGCTGCAGAGTTCATGCAGTAACGCTCGCCTGTGGGGCGTGGGCCGTCGTCGAAGACATGACCAAGATGCGCGTCGCAGAGTTTGCATGAGACTGCAGTTCGGGCCATGCCGAGGCTGGAGTCTTTTCCTTCGCTGACATTTTCGCGGGCGATAGGCTGCCAGAAGCTGGGCCAGCCGGTGCCGGAGTCGAATTTTGTGTCGGAACTGAAGACAGCCAGATCACAGCAGATGCAGCGGAAGATGCCCTTGTCGTGGAGGTCCCATGTGCTGCCTGTGTATGCGCGTTCGGTGCCGGCGTGACGAGCTACTTCATAGGAGATAGGCGAGAGCTGATGCTGCCATTCAGCGTCGGATTTCACCACTTTTGCCAGCTTGACTTTACCGATCTTCTTGCCCTCAGGAGAATACTGGATCACGGTGACGGTATCGTCAGCTTCGATGGTGGGGACAAGCACGATGCCAGTCAGCAAAGTGCCTGCGCCGACTAGAAATCTGCGCCGACTTAGAGTGCGGTGCGTAGTGAGATGGTGGATTCCCTGCATCTGAACCCTCCTTTGCTGGCCGATCCGTTTCTGGGTTCACTTCTTAAGATGGAAGCGATGGCGCTGTGGTTACGCGCAGAAATAATAACTCCGCCGAACAAATGCTGAACAGGTACTTAGATGCTTGAAATATGAGCCTCATAGCCTGAACTTGTGTATTCGAGGGTTATGGTGAGACGGTCTACGCGACGGGGATTGTAGACAAGGGCTGGACGGAAGCAGGCGATGCAGATGTGACCGGCGCGGCGCACGCTGGGATAGACGAGGCCATTTGATCCGGCCTCGAGCAGTTCTCTCGCGAGCCGTTGGCCGGGCCGATAGCAGTGGGGTACGGGCTCAGGTTGCAGGTATTCTGCGTAGCTTGCGGCCGGTGCCAACTCGTGGAAACTGGTACGGAAATCAGAGAGCCAGTCGTCGTAGGTGGAGGTGTCGCGGTCAGGGCGTTCACCAGGCAGGCCGGGCACGATGATCTCGGCTAGATGGAGGGCTCGGTGATAGGTGACTTCGGCAAGTGAGGTTTCAAGCTCATCAGCTGCGTACCATGCGCCTCGAGTGTGATCGCTAAAACGGGAGCCATCTTCGCTGGTGTAGCAGTAAGCAGCGTTGACGATATGAGCGTTGGGGATTCCATAGACAAGCTCGTAGGTGCTGATGCCCAGCGTGCCGCGGTTTTCGGCGCGGATGCGCTCGTTGGAGGCTCCATCGAGCAGGGTGATGTCGTCGAGCATGGCTTCGTCGTCGGCAATCGCGGACAGGACAGTTCCTTCACCGGAGATGGAGGGCTCGCTGTAACGCGAGGGGATGAGGCGGTGCATGCCGTCAAAGTGGAACGGCCGCTCAGGGGGAACATTGCCCTCGGCAGGATGGATGGACTGGACCTTTTTAGAGGCGCGTTTGCGGGGGACGGGGGATGGCATTGCGGAGGATTACTGGCCTCCTCGCCAAGTGTCGAGCATGCGGCGGACGTGGATCATGCCGGGCTGGCCTTCGCGGATCATGTATTCGACGGGGGATTGGCCCTGGAAGATGGGGGCGCGGTTGCCGAGGACAGGCCAGCGGTCGGACCATGTCCTGTCGAAGTAGATGTGCAGGGCTTTGTAGATGCCGATGATCAGCGAGATGCGCATCAGAGTGTCCTGATCCAGACGGAGAGCGGCGGAACGCTTGCCTGCGGGCTTTGTTCGCCAGGCATGGTAGGTCGATGAGGCGACGCCCCCGAGGAGGCCGCGTGCCTGAACTTCGTTGAGTTCCCACTTTTCGGCGATGTTCGCGAACGCGCGAATAGCGCTCTTGCTGAGCCGAGCTCGCTCAGCGGGGTCCGTAAGGTCGGGCGCGCGGTCAAAGAAGGTGGAGGGGTAGGTTGGGGCTGGTATGGGTAATGTTGCCAAAATTAAACCTCTGTGGCGGGTTTCTCGATTCCGTGTTAATTATTACTCTAATTCGAGATTTCCACAACCCAAGATTAAAGCACCGCGCGTTCTTTGATGCACAGATAGTGGTTGAGAACAGAGGCTGTCATCTCGCTAGGGAGTGTGTCGAGGGTAATGGCGCCCTGCTCGCGGAGACGGGCGAGTAGCAGATCGCGGCGGGAGGCCATCTCCTGGGCGGCTGCGGACCGGAACATCTCTTCGACGTTGGAGGGGATGACGCGGGCGATAGCAGCTACTTCAGGCTGGGCCATGGCTACGAAGAGGACGACGTGGCGATGGAGAAGCTGGGCGGCGCCGTCGATGACTTCAGGGCGCATAGAGGACTCGGCAAGATCGGTGACCCAGAGGATGAGGGAACGGCGCGGCTGTAGGCGGCCAAGGATCGCTGTTGCGCGTAGGTGGTCGGCCTCGCTGGGCTCGGACTCCAGTTGTGCGAGCGATTCGAGGAACTGGCGCATGTGGGCGGGGCCGCGGCCGGGCAGAAGCTGCTGCTGAATGCGACGTCCGTAGCCGATCAGTCCGACACGGTCACCGGAATAGATGGCGAGCTGAGCAAGTGCGACAGCGGTAGAGCAGGCGAAGTCGAGCTTGGTGTAGCGCTGAGCGCGACTGTCCGCGACTGATGCGCGCATGAGACGGCCGGTATCGAGGACGATCCAGACGGATTGGCTGCGTTCGGCCTGGAACTGCCGTGTAACGAGCTCGCCGCGACGGGCGGAGGCAGTCCAGCAAAGGTCGCGGAGGTCGTCGCCAGGGCGGTATTCGCGGAGGCTCTCGAATTCGCGGCCGAGGCCACGCTGGCGCATCAGGCGGAGTTGCTGCTCGATGCGGCGGCTCTTCGCGAGGAAGAGCTGCTGGTCTTCGGCGGTGCGCAGTTCGGGGTAGATGCGAATGGGCTGCGAGAGCGCAGCGATGGCCCAGCGGGAGACAAGGCCAAGCGTGCTGCGGTAGCGGACGTAGAGGGCTCCAGTGCTGACATCCCCGCGTTCACGTGGACGCACGGCGTAGCGCAGGGTAGCTGGGACGCGAGAGTAGGCGCGGAGGGGGCGGGTGATGGGGGTTTCAAGGAGTTGCGGAGGCAGGTCATCTGTAAGCTGGCAATCGAAGAGGATGCGGTTCGAATGAGTAACAGCCAATTCGATCTCGACTGAAGCTCCCAGGGATGGGGCAGAGAGCCATGTGCGGCTGGCGGTGATCGTGGATGGCCGTGGTAGTCGCAGTCCGTCGCCGAGGGCGATGAGAAGGATGAGCGCGTCCCAGAGAAGCATGACCCAGGCGAGACGCGGAATGTAGTAACCGGGGATGAGCCAGAGGAAGCCGAGGCCAAGCAGTGTGAGCGCGCGCGGTGTGAGGCCAAAGGCGAAACGGCTGCGCGGCTTGCAGGTAGCCATTATTGTTTCGGGATGGAGGGTTGGCTGCAGCATGCAAGAGTTATGCGCGCGGAACAGGAATGGCGGCTACGATGTCGGCCAGGATGCGGTCGGAGTCAAAGCCTTCGAGCTCTGCTTCGGGCTTGAGGCGGACTCGGTGGCGCAGGACTGGCAGCAGGGCGCGCTTTACGTCATCCGGTACGAGATAGTTGCGATCCTCAAGTGCGGCGACTGCTTGTGCCACACGCATAAGGCTGATGGCGGCACGGGGGCTTGCGCCAAGAGTGAGCGTGGGCCACTCGCGGGTGCGGCGGACGAGGGCAAGGATGTAGGTGAGCAGCTCAGCCTCGATGCGGATGGACTGGACCTCCTGGCGGGCTGCATTGAGAAGGCCGGCCGGGATGGGTTCGATGTTTGCAGCATCAAGCAGAAGCGCGCCAGTGGCGGCGAGGTGGAGCTCGAGAATGTGGCGCTCTTCCTCTTCGGCTGGGTAGCTGACGACAGTCTTGAGCAGGAAGCGGTCGAGCTGGGCTTCAGGGAGGGGATAGGTGCCTTCAAAATCGATGGGGTTCTCTGTGGCAAAGACGGTGAAATCGGCAGGCAGCGGGCGCAGAACGCCGTCGGAGGTGACCTGGCGCTCTTCCATGCATTCAAGCAGCGCGGCTTGGGTGCGTGGAGGCATGCGGTTGATCTCGTCTACAAGCAGCAGGTCGGTGAAGACGGGGCCGTGATGGAAAGAGAAGGTACTCGAGCCCTGCAGAAGGATGGTGGTGCCGAGGATGTCGGCCGGCATAAGGTCTGGCGTGGCCTGGACGCGATGGAAGTCGAGGGCCAGCAGGCGGGCGAGGGCTTTGACGATGAGGGTTTTGGCGATGCCGGGTACGCCTTCCAGCAGAACATGACCCTGGCAGAGCAGCGCCATCAATGCTTCATCGATGACTCTTGTCTGACCCGAGATCGCCCGTCCCAATTGCGTGCGAGCGTGGTCGAGCAGCTGGCGGGTTGAGTGTAGTTGGGATTGCGAGCCAGATGTTTCAACTGTAGCGTCCTGACTGGCCGGTTGATTTGATTCCTCGGGCATACCGTCTCCGAATATCGCTTTAGGTGGATCTTACTTTAGCTCTGTGTGCAATCAGTTAGAGCCACCGGATGGCGGGGAAATAATTTGAGGGTTAGTCAATTTTAGGCTCTTACGCAACGAAAAAACTGATCTGATCAGCAGGCCCGTAAAGCACAAATTGATTGTCACGCCGACAAGCATTGGCAAGGAAAAAAGATTGGCTCGATTTATCCAAAGCCCGAACCATAGAGACAATTGCAAAATGACAATAAGACGGGTTTGGGCCCGAATAGATTTGTTTCGTAACTTTCTCGTGGTTTCAACGATTGCCCGCTCTGGCTGCTCGCGATCTTTCCAATAGTCTCTGGAAGCCTTTCGTTGCAAAACTACTGTGACGATGAAGAAGATCACCATGCTTGCAACCATCGCGATTCCAAGACCGCGTGGCGAAAGTATGCCGGAAACATACATCCAGACTATCGCCGCCGTGACGCATCCAAAGAAGAAGTAGCGCAACAGAATCCTTCTGTAGAGTTGCCGCTGATCCATCGATGCATCTCCCGCTGCCGATTGCTTTAGTTAACTTACGAGTTTAACTTCCGTGACCGCTGGTACCTGAGCTATGCGACGGGCGCTGGCAGCACGAAACGTCTCTTCATGCTGGCGCAGCGCGCGAATAAGGATCAGGGCGCGGCTTGCTTTGAGGGACTCTTCCCAACAGGCTTCTTCGGCCTCGATGAGGTCGGCTTCCAGATCGGGCGCTATGTTGCCGAAGCGATGCTTGAGAGCGGCGGCCAGCTCGCGCGCATCGAGTTTTGTGCTGCGCTGGCCTGTCAGCAAAGCTGTTTGCGTGCGGAATCGATCCCATGCGATCTGGAGTGCGGTTGAAGCCGCTCCGGTGCTGCGGTACAAGGAGCCGAGCGCATCGAGAAATTCGATAGGCGTGGTGCGAGGTGCTTGCGGGAGCGGACGCACCGGCCCACTTCGCCTGCTGAAGCTGAGAATGATAAGCAGCGCCAGACCAAACACACCGGAGAGGAGGAGCGGCCAGACGGGTCCTTTGACGTAGTCCCACGGAGTATTGACGCGGCCATGCAGAGACTCATCCCAGTAGATGTGCTGGCCCTGTGGCGGACCGATTGAGTTTAGAAGAAGCTCAAGATTCTGGCCGCGTTCGATGGAGCCGTTTTCAAGCGGAGTGGAACTGGCCCACCAGATGGCGCGACCTTTTCCTACCGGGTACTCTACGACAACTGCCTCGCCGGCGCAGGTGTAGGCCACGCGGGTTTCCGAGTCGGTGCCGTTCCATGCTGTGGCTGGCACGATCCAGATTGGGCCGGTGCCTGCAAGAGGCTGTAGACCCTGAGGTTTCGCTTCACACGCGGCAAAAGAGGCTTGTTTCGATTGCGCGACGTGATTTCCAGGAAGGATCAAGCCACCGATAAAGCCTGTGGCGAGAACATGGCCGCCTTTGTTGAGAATGGCTGTGACTGCATGACGATCTTCGAGGGGCAGCGTACCAGGCTCAGCCAGAATCAGGACGGTACTGGAATCTGCATGGATGGCAAGCTCGCTTAACGGCCCTTCCCAGCGTTCGATTGCGTAGCCGCTTCTTTCCAGCAGGGTGTATGCAGCTTTGGCGCCATGTTTGCCTGGGAGATAGCTGTTGGGAATACGGTTGCTGTCTGCATCCTCGCCGGGTGTTAAAAGACCCAGCAATACAAATAACAAGACGATGAAGCCGAGGACGATGAGAAGCATACGCCTGTCTTTGCGATCAAGAGAGCGCAAGACTGAGGAACCAGCTATCGGATTGAGGATTGTGGCTATGCTCATCGCAGCACCGTGCCACCGCTGGATTTGGCGCCGAGTTGGGCGGCCAGTTCCTCGGCTTGCTGATAGTCGGCTACACCGGCTTCGCGGCCTGCGTACCACGTGCGTTCAAAACTGCGGGTAAGCACGCTAAGACTGGAGTGCTGAGGGTTGTCCTGCGCTAGCAGTGCGAGATATTCGCGTGGAGTGCGAGCGCGATCGGCTGGCCATAGACCGCTCGATTCAAGCCGCGAGATGCTGGCCCAGTAGAGGAGATGAATAGCGTCACGCCAGGCTGCCCGAGAGGCTGCCTGACGCGCGTCCTCAAGCCAGAGCTGCCAATCGCGTGCGGAGGCTGCGCCTGCTCCAATGCCAGAGCCGATTCCGGTGGGCGCAAAGCGGCTCTGCCGTTCGAGGCGGATGAGAAACCAGACAACGGCAACGCAAACCAGAAGCACGAAGCCAATCTCCGCAGTGATGCCGATCCATTTGGAACGCGAGCCTGCTTCGACGAGCTTGCCGAAGAACTTGTCGATCCAGTTCGCGATTTTTTCGAGGATCCTGTCACGTAGAGATCGCTTGGCGATGGCTGTGTGATATTCGCCGGCGGCGAGAATGGCGGCAAGAGCTGCGCGCTGGGGGCTGCCAGGAGTTGAGTGCTCCCCTGAGGCCTGCGCGGCGAATTGCTCGTCGGCAGCGAGACGCTGGCCGGCATTTTCAAGCCGTTGCTGCAGCGTGGGGGAAACATAGTCCGCGTTTGCAATCGAGACTATGTACGGTGGCTTGGCACCCGACGCTGCTGATTGATTGATGGCCGGTTTATCTCGTGGTGCCGGCTTGTTCTTTGCATTGTTTTTCGCGGCTTCTTCGAGCAGATCACGCAGCCAGCCGAAGCCGACGGGGCGATTGCCGGAGGGCAGGGCTATCACAACATCGGGGCCAACCTGGTCTCCGTGGCAGTTGGCCGATGTAGTGGCAGCGCGGCAGGCGGCGACGAGTTCCCTCAGGGTTTGAAGGCGGGTCCTGTAGTCAGCTAGAAAAATAGTAGGGCTGCCTGGCGGCGCAGGAGTCATCTGCTGCTCAGCGGCCAATGAAGCAGCTGCTCCCGCGATAACCAACGAAAAGACAAGCCGAAGCCGTCGCAGCGGTGTAGCACCTGCGCGGGAAGACCTGTTTGCAGACGAGGCGGAACCTGTCACGCGCCACTCACCTCTGGATGACTGGACGAAGTGGAAATGTTTTGGTCAGGTTCATTCGGTGGAGACGTCGCCGATTCAGGGATTGGCACGGGTAACGCGGCCGCCTCTATCGGGGATGCTTCGGTTTGCGCCATTGCGTGGGATGGCTGAGCCGCGGCGGGCTGAGGGACGTATAGGTTAGTCCAACCGGCCTGATCCATCAGCAGCTCAATGTCGTAGCCTTCTTTGCGCGTGCGCTGGTCGTTGTAGAAGAAAAGCAATGCAATGGCCTGGATGGGCATTGCGAACGAACGCTCCAGTAAGCTGATGAAGAGGTTAATTACCTGCAACGGCAGCGGTGGATGCGTAAAGATCGCCATTCCCGCGATGGACTTGTAGATCGTGTATTTGAGGATGAGGTTCACCGGAATGGTGAGTGCGTAGTAGGCGATGAAGACGAGGATGAAGACGAGCAGATACATCACAAAGATGCGCCCGAGCGATCCCTTGCTAAGCTGGCTGCTGCGCTGCATGCAGGGCCATGCCTTCCTTTGCTCGGTTATGCATACCGGGAAAGCCAGGCTGTAGCGCAACCATATCCACACGGCGACAACAACCGCCGCAAGGCCAAGTAACAAAAGCACCAGCCCAAATACAAAGGCGATGGGCTTGCCCGCACCAGTAGTAGCAACCAGAGCTGTCGCCATTGCGCCGATGAAAAATATGCCAGAGAAGGCCGCGCCGGGGATGATAGCGGCGAAGAGGAACTGAAACCCGAGCACTCCCAGGTAGCGCCAGAAATGCTTGAAGGCATAGGCATAGCTGGAGCGGACTGTTGGGGATTCTCCGCGATTTTGCAGAAACGCGGCGTGGGTCAACGCGCTGAGCCCCAACGAGATACCAGCCATCAAAAGCGGAAGGCCAATCAGGAAAAACAGTGCCAGAACCAGCAAGAATAAAGCCAATACCTCACCATTGGCAGAGGTCTGGAGCGCTGGTGCTCGGGAGGTGAAGAATATACCCAGCCCGCCGGAGATCAGCACGTCGAAAGCAGACGGCAGCATGGCGATCCCCATAAAAAGCAGGAAGTTGCGGCGGTAGAGCTGCACGCTGCGATCGAGAATTTCGCCCAGCGACAGCGGCGGCGTTGTGGTGGCCATGGTTACTCCTCGTGCGGGTCGGTCGACCGGGGTCCGGCTGAGCCGGAACTCTGCTGCCCGCGCTTCGTTTTCTTGTCTGTGCCCCGGTTCCATGCCGTGCAGGCCGTCTGGCACCCATTCGCTTACGCGATATGCGTGGGTCAGTAGGGTAATAACGTCGAGCCGGATACGCCGGATAGTAGCACACACCGGCGCGGCCCTGGCGAGCCCCGAGGAGGACAACCTGTACTTTGGAATTTCGGCAGCCGCACGCAACGGGTCTGGGATAGACTGTATGCACTTAACGTGTCCTCGATTGCGGCCAACAAACTCGCCCGACTTTGTGCCTATTCGACGTTGGCGCCGGAATGGGAACAATTTGTGCGTCTTGTGACGCCAGTTGTGGGTCTGACCGCAAGGCGGATAAGCGTCGTATGGGGCGATCCATCGAAGACTACTTTGAGCGAGATCGTGCAGGAAGTCTTCCTGAAGCTGTGTGAAGACGACCGCCGTATCCTGCGGGAGTTTGAAGATCGTGGCAACGACTCGTTTCTAAAACTGCTCCGCATGATTACGGTTTCGGTCGCGACTGACTACTTCCGACGGACACGCGCAGAGAAGCGCGGCGGCATTAACGGTGCTCTTCCGCTGGAGTCCTCGCTGATTGAAGAAGATCTATCGGACGGAAACTCTACCCGGGCTGTCGAGTGGCCGACGCTGATGGCTCAACTCGATGGTTTACTACGACTTTATCCTGGGTCTGTGAGTGCTCGCGATCGATATCTCTTCTGGCTCTACTACAGACACGGGCTGACGGCAGAGGCCATCTCTCGCATTCCGGCGATCGGGCTTGGTGCCAAGGGTGTGGAGAGTGCTCTACTACGTCTGACCAGACTACTGCGTGAGATTATTGCGAATGGCAAGCCTGTGGCCGGGCCGCCCCAAAAAAAGCTACCTCAACCTAGCGGATTAAAAGGGTTTTCCTCAGTGGTTGCGATTGATAGTGTTAAGCGACAGTAAATCCTACAAATGAGTCAGCAAGGCAACAACCCGGCAGATATCTCAAAGGAAGAACTCCTCCACTTCCTCGATACGGCTTCCCTCTCTTCCAAACCGCCACGGAATGAGGGTCTTGCGATGAAATCAGGCTGCCCGCCGGCAGGCAGCTACATGCGTCTTGTTCTGGGCTCTGCAGAGGGCAAAGAAGCGGAAGGCCTGCTGGAACACGCATCAGGCTGCGAGACCTGCGGGGCGATGTTAGCAGCCAGCCTGCGCGCCCTGGAGGGAAATCCCAGCGCCGAAGAAGTCGCTGCTATCGCGGAGCTCGCTGCAGCGAAGACTCCATGGCAGGAGCAGTTGGCGGAGAGGCTGGCGTCTACGAAGACGCGAAAGCCGCCCGTAACAAGATTTTTGGGGCCCAGGTCGGGCAAGCAATGGCTGGCTACCGCCGCGGCTGTAGCGGGAGTGGCAGCCGCAGTGGGGCTCATTGCATGGCAGAGACAGGAAAGTTCTCCCGAACATCTGCTGGCGATGGCCTATCAGCAATCGCGCACTATTGAGCTGCGAATTCCTGAAGCTGGTTATACCGGCTTGACAGCTGACTCTCATACGCGCGGAACAGCCGTCGACAGCGAAGCGGCGCCACTGCTTGAGGCGCGCGCCGGCTTGGCACGCCACCTGGAGCGCTCCCCGCAGGATGCTCACTGGCTGGAGTTGCAGGCCCGTGCGGACGTGCTGGCAGAGCACTACGACTCAGCGATCGATGTTCTCGACAGGCTACTGGCGGCTGGACCTGTCACTGCCGAACTGCTGACGGACGCCGCGGCGGCTTACTATCAGCGAGGACTGGTTTCAGGCCGAGAGCTGGACCGGTCGACCGCGCTGGATTATCTTCGACGAGCCGATGAGCTTGCGCCTGCCGATCCGGTTGTTCTCTTCAATGAGGCAATCGTGATGGAGGATCGCGGGCAGATGATGAACGCCGTGGAGGTGTGGAACCGCTACATCACGGTGGAGCGCGATGTGAAATGGGCCGCCGAAGGCAAGCGCAAGTTGGCTGCACTTGAGCAGACACTGAATAAGTTGAAGAGTCATGAGAGCCGCATTCGGCAGATGCTGGCCACGCCCGAATCCATGGACGCTTTGGCGAACAATCCGCAGAAGCTCGCGGCGCTTGATGAGGAACTCTCTTCTGTTCAATTAGACAAGGTGCTGCGCATCGCATATCCGGCGGGTCTGGCAAACTCCGATACGACAGGTCAGGCTCGCGGTTCGCCATGTACGGCGCTGTGCATGGCTGCTCGTAGATTATTGCAAGCTACTGCTAGATCTTTAGAAACACAGCATCACGATTTCTGGCTTTCCGACCTGCTCTCTGTAAACCTCGAATCCCCTCCCAATTCTCTTTCCGCTGACAAGCAGATTCAATACCAGCAGGCCTTGCAATTGCTGGGCCAGGCTACGCGCGAAGATCAGACCGGGAAGCCTGCTGAGGGTGCCCGCCTCGCGATGGCATCGCGCACGCTCTTTGAGCAATTGAAGGAAGGCTCGGATGGTTCTCTGCGAAAGGCGGCTGACGCTGGGGAGCAGCGCGCGACGGTAGAATACCTTTTCGCTTTGCAGCGGAGACTGGATTTTCGGGGCGGTCGGGCCTTTGCGCAGAGGATGCGAAAAGAGCCGAAGTTCAGTCGTGACAGCGATCGCTATCGGTGGATCGAGGCAGTATCACAGCTTACGGAGGGGGTCTGTGACGATACGCCGGAGACGCGAACTGGCGGCCGAAAACTAGAGACGCATGCTCTTCAATTGGCAACGGAATCTAATTACAGTTTGTTGCGAGCGCGGGTTCGGGCGATACAGACGGTCGACGCAGTGAACGGTGGCGACGATGAGGCCGCCCAACGGATGCTGTTAGCGGTCCTCCGGGATCTTGTCGCCACGGATCCACCAATAGTTCGCATCGTCAATACTGTTAGCGCGGTATCGTTCCTGGAGCAGAGTTCCCCCCGTCTGCATATGGCCGAACTGAGCCTTCGAGAAACACTGGCGTGGTATGAACTGGAAGGCGATCCTGCGCGCGAGGCTGACGTTCGAATGAAACTGGCGGAGCTAGAGATGCGGATTGGCGCAGTGAATAAGGCCGAGATGCAACTCCAAAAAGCCTATGCGGAAACTGAGTCATTCGGATGGGGTAAATCCGGAGGTCTGAACATCACCGAGGCTGAGACTAGTCTGGCCCAAGTTCTGCTGGAACGCGGAGACTGGGCGGGAGCAACACGCTTGCTCGATCAGGTCTCCGTCTATCTGCCCCATGACTCAGATATGTGGGAGCAGCGGCAATACGCCGCCGCCCTAGGCCAGTTGGATTTGTCGCGTGGAAAATATGACTCTGCAGCACAAACGCTGGAGTCTGACATCCGAAGCAGTGAAGGAAAGGATGTTCGGAAGGGGGACCGGGTAACCGCAATCGAATATGCTGCTCAGGACCATGACCTCTATGCAGAATTGGCCGCGACGTGGCTGGCGCAGGGTCGCCCGCCAGCCAGCGTGCTTGCCCTGTGGGAGCGCTTCCGCCTACGCTCGCGCGGACTGCCAATCCGGGCCTGCCCCGGGCACGCGCTGGATTGCGAGGAGAGTTCCGTTTTAGCAGAACAACACAAGCTTGGGAACAACGTTCTGGTTGGGCAGATCGTGCTTCTGGACCGTGTGCTTGTCTACCGTATGGACGGCAATGGCGTCGTATGGAGCCAACAACCGCTGCGCCGCCGGGATGTGCTGGATGCGGCACAAATACTGGAGCGCGCAGTCAGTTCCCCCTTCACATCGACGGCGACTGCCGAGCAGCTTGGTGTGCACCTGAGCGATTCCCTGCTGCCAACGATTCCGGCAAGTCTCAATGCCGACGCGGTAGTGCTGCTGGAACCTGATCCGATGCTGCAGAATCTCTCCTGGCCGATCTTGCCGACGGCTGCCGGGCCGCTTGGATTGCACTATGCGGTGGCTGAGTTGCCGTCCATTCTGGCTGATGAAAAAAATAACCGGCCTGCGCTTGCGAGTTCGGAGAACGCGCTGGTGGTTGGTGCCTCTGTTGCCGCGGAGGGTGAACCGCCGCTGCCCGAGGCGATCCATGAGGCGCAGGCGGTCAACGGCTTTCTGCATGCGCCTGATCTTCTGCTGGGGGAACAGGCCACAACTGCCCGCATAGCGCAAAGGATGGGCACCGCTACCGTCTTCCACTTTGCGGGGCATGCGGTGCAAAGCAAGGACGGGACAGAGTTGCTGCTTGCTCCAACGTCTGCCGGCGATTCGAGACCGTGGGTTGACGGCGAGTTTCTGCGCCAGCATCCGCCGCGAGCCTGCCGGCTCGCGGTATTGTCAGCCTGCGCCACCGGAGAGCATGACGCCTCCTGGAATCATCCACTACAGGACATCGTTGAAACACTCAGCTCGCTCGGGGTGCCAGAGGTGGTGGCGACACGCTGGCAGATAAGTTCCGAAGCCGCCGTGCCTTTCATGGATAGCATGTACCGAAACCTCAAACAGGGCGGCAGCGTGGCAGCGGCACTAACTGCGGCGCGAAAGTTACAATCAAAAGACTCTTCCTATAGCAATCCTTATTACTGGGGTGCTTACTATGTAACAGGCCGGGAGTCCATTCAAGGTCCTACCCATAAAACAGGAGAGTTGCATGCCAGCGTCGAAGACAAAATCCAAGGGAAAAAAGACCACTTCAAAATCAACTAGAGGAGCGGCACAGCTGGATATTCTCTTTGCCGGCCCTTTGTTGTTTGTGCCTGCAGTTGATGGCGGTTTAGTAACAGGCGTCGAAGTCTTCGCGCCGTCGAATGGGCATCCGATCGGAGCTGTGTTTGTTCCGGGTGTCTGGTTTTCTGATGCTGAGTTAGATGATCCCCAGTGCGAGCGATGGCCTGCAGCTTCGAGCTTTTCGCTGCTCGATCCTCACAGTTACACTATCGATCTGACTCAGAAGTCAGCCGGAAAGGCTTTTCGTGCAGCAGCGATTCCGGAAACTAACCATAAGGTGAAGCCCGGGCGGCGGTTAAGCAGTGACTGGGAGGTTGCGATTGCTATACGCGGTCACCTATCCGACTGGTCTTCGCATCGGCATGCGAGAGTAGGAGACAGCTTATTTCATGGAGCTGACGTCCCGGCAGCGGAGACTGTCGCTGGCTTACACAAGCTGACGTATACCGGAGTTACAGGCGCGGAGTTCTGTGGCGCGTCTCGCGAACCTCGGGAGTATCTACGCGCCAATATCGCGAAGGGTGGGTCGCTGATCGTTATCGGGGAAATTCCCTATCAGTCGACCCTGTTGCATGAGCGCAGGGCAATCGACGCCATAGCAAAACTGGCAGGTCTTGATCTCCACCTTGCGGAGACAGCGCCGTCGCCCTATCAAACACGCCTCATGGGTCATCTTGTCAATTGTGCACATTCGATCATCGTGGCGGAGTAGCGACCCAGGATCTCTGCCTCGAACAAGAAAAATCGTAATTGCACAGGCTCCTCAGTGCGCGTACTATGCGAAGCAAATCCAGAACCTGCCCGATCCCGGGCAGGTTTTTCGTTATTTCGCATCAACACCAAACATTTGAGAGGAGCTTTCTATGCCTAACGCGCCAAACGCCAGCGAAGTCGTCGCCACCCTTAGCGCCAGACTGGATATTTTGTTTGTTGGCCCCCTTCTTTTCATTCCGTCTGTCAGCGACGGAAATGTCACCAGCGTCGATGTACTCGTCCCGCGTAATGGACATCCGATGGGTGCTGTCTTCATGCCCGGCGTTTTCTTTTCCGATGCGGAACTGAACGATCCCGACCCTGAAAAGTGGGCAGACCGGAACACGTTCTCGATGCTCGATCCTCATAGTTATGAGATCGACCTGACCCAGGTTGGCACTCATCTTCCTTTCCCCGCAGCGGCGATTCCGCAGGAAAATCACAAGGTGCGGCCAGGACGCAAGATGAGGGGAGACTGGGAAGTTGCGATCACGATCAGCGGCCATTTGTCAGAGTGGGGGTCACATCGGCAGTTTCATGTAGCTAGCGGGATGTACGAGGGTTCGGATGCCCCAATGGAGCCGAGTATCTCTATTACACAAAGACTCACCTACACAAACGTCGTCGGAGCAGAGTTCTGGGGCGCGCGCAAGGAACCGAAGGAATATCTGAGTTCTAATATCACCAAAGGCGGAACGCTGATCATCGAAGGCGAAGTTCCCTATCAGGCATCCCTGCTGCATGAGAGACAAGCCCTTGAGGCGTTGGGAAGCCTGGCTGGGTTGGATATACATTTCATGTCTTCAGCGCCGCCCGCCCCAAGAGCCAGCGTCATGGGTCACATCAAGCCTTGCTTGCATTCGATCATCGTCACAGAATGAGCCTGACCGGCCCCGGCGCTACATTCCGTGGCCGGACGGCTTCCATTGCAGAAGGAAGCTGGTGACTGAGCCGATCTCCATGCGACGCATAGTCTCGAACTCGCCGGAGCGCTGACTGTAGAGCAGCTTGCCGTGCTCATCAAGGACGGCAAGCGCGGGAACGCCCTTTTTCAGCGGAATGCCATAGCGCTCCGCAATCTCCTGGTTCAGATCCAGGTGGCCGACGTTTATGTGGACCAGGATGTAGTTGGAGTTGAGCAGCGGTTTGTTGGCTGGGTCATGGAAGTAGATATCGAGAACCTGGCAGTCACCGCACCAGTTGCCGCCGAAGTCGATGATGACGTGCTTATGTTGCGCTGCGGCCGCCTTGAGTCCCGCTGCCAGGTCGGCTTTGGCCTCTTCAGGCGCGGGATAGATAACGTGGTCGGCTGCGCCGGCCTGAAGAGCCGGCAGCATTGCAGCTAGCGATAGGACGGCGGGAAGAGTAAGCTTCCGGATGACTCTGCGCAACGGGTTTGGTGATTGTGTGACCAGCAGCATGACAGAAACCTCTGTTTCAAGTTTAGTAGCGCAAATACAAATGTGATGCAAGCCGGCTGCAGAAGACTGGGAAAAACGTCAAGAAGGCACTAAGCTGTGTATGGCGGATGCGAACGTGAGCAAAGATCGACGTAAGGAACTCGAAGAAGCATCGTATCCGGATCTGGATGCCATGATGGCCGCCTACGCCGCGGCCGCGGTCGAGGTGGCGAACGAGCACTATCGTCAGCGGCTGGACTATAACTCTGATTCGATGGTGGCTTTTGAAGCTGTTCTTTCGGAACTGACCGAACGGCGCGACCTGGACTACGATCACGAAGTAAAGCTTTGGGGCAGCTACCTCGGCGAAGTGCTGCGGCGGCGCTACAACGGAAGCTGGGAGATGACGCAGTATCCCGGCGGAGTAGCTGCTGTGCCTGCGATCGAGGTGCGCGGGTCGCGGCTTTTTCCGCTGATGAAAGTCTACCGGCGCATTACGATGGGCGATACCGAGAGCATTGCCGCTTTTTTCGATATGGTCACAGAACGGCTGGGCCGCCCGGCTCAGGTGAACTAGCCGCCTGTCCGGAGCTGAAATCCTGCCGCAATCCAAACACTCTCCGGGACCTTTTCTCATGCGAGTCTGCGAGCCGAGCCTTTACGGTTTGTGCGACAATACATCTTGCAAAGCTCGCCACGATGCGAGGCGGAGATAAACTCCGCGGAGGAATAAATCATGGGTGAACTCTTTCAACCGACCCACCTGCTGGTAATTGGAGTCATTGTATTTCTTATCTTTGGCGCCAAGCGGCTGCCAGAGCTTGGCAAAGGCCTGGGTGAAGGGCTCAAGGGATTCAAGGACGGGATCAAGAACGCCGGCAGTGAACCAACGCCGCCTGCGCCTCCGGTGCAGCAACAAAGCGCTCCTCCTGCCCAACCCAAGGCTGAGGCCGTCCAAGAGAGAGAAACAGTCCAGAAGTAACAGCATTTCTGACGATTTCGGAGACTCGCCCTAATTTAGAGACTCATGAGAATCACGGACGCCAGCGCAACGGCCATACCCAGTGTCTGCCTGCGGCTGGCTCGCTCCCCGAGAAAGATCGTCGCGAGCAAAATTGTAACCCCCGGATACAGCGAAGAGACCATCGCCGCAATGTCGAGTCGGCCGTTGCGCGCGGCGAGCGTATAGCCGAGGTTGCCGAGGGTGTCGAGGCCTCCGGCAATTATCCCGATCCACCAAAAACCTGACCATACCCGATGACCGTTTGCGCGTGGCCACGCAAACAGCAGAATCGTGCCCATTCCCGCGACGCCGCCCATTCGGGCCGAGGTCAGCGCCCACAGGACGCCTCCCTGAGACGCCAGTTTGAAGAGGATAAGCTGGAGGCCGAAGCCCGCTCCCGAGAGCGCCCCCAGCCAGAGTGCGGCGGGAAGGGTGGTGTCGCCCGGAGTATGGGCTATGAGCCAGATTGCAAGGCAGCCAAGCAGCAGGCCGGCGATTGCCAAAGGGGCCGGTAAGCCCTCCTGCCACAGTCCGAAGAGAATTGGGACAAGGGCCGTCAGCAGGCCGGTAAGAGCCGCCGTAAGGCCCATGGTGCCCATGGACAGCGCCTGGTAGAAGGCCGCCAGGGCGAGTGAGCCCTCCACGCCGCCGATCGCGCCTTCAAGAAACTCTGTCCGATGAGGCAGTGGCAGGTGGCCGCAGAAACAAACCGTGAGCAGGAATAAAAGCGTAACCAGGTGACCGGAGGCGACGACAAGTAGTGCCGGGGCGCGGCGGGCACCAACGCCTCCTGCAAAATCGGACCCGCCCCACGTCGTGGCTGCCATCAGGCCGAGTCCGACAGAGACAGCGGAGCCTGAAAACGGCACTCTTAGTGGACGTCCTGCGCGGTCGGGAAGTAGCCGCGCTTGGCGGTGACTTCAACATTGGGCCGATCTACCCGGACCTCGATGGAGCGGTACTTGCCGTCGATAAATGGCTGATGGCTGTTGTAAACGATGGTGTACTGGTTGCGTGCCTCGTCGGCCAGGCGTTGATAGCTCTTCTCAATGCCGTTGGAGGAGCGTTCCGCATCCAGCTGTCCACCGGTTTCAGCCGCATATTTAATGAGGACGTTGTTGTTCATCTCAAAGGGCAGATGGAAGCGGCTCAGATAGCCGGTACCCCAACGGGCGGAGTCGCCGACCAGCGTGGCGTAAACGGCAATCTTGTTGGTCTGCAGGTACTTGATGACTTCCTTTGTCGTCGCCTTACTACCGGCTTCCTTGCCATCAGAGATGACGTAAATGACGCGGCGGCGGCCCTGCGGACGTTTGGCAACCTCCGTAGCGGCACGCAGGATCGCGTCATTGAGGGTGTGAATCTCCTTGGGAAGCGAAAGGAATGGGCCTCCGGCGCTGCGCCCAGGCTGGATATTGGGATCGATGCAGTCTCCGTTGGCGGTAATTGGGCAACCAGCGAGGGGGCCGGAGGTGACTGGCACACTCATTTCACGGCCGGTGGCTTTGCTTAGGGCGAGCACGGCTTCTAGACGGTGACTCTGCGCGCCAGTAAAGCCTGTGAGTTCTTTGGCGCCGTTGTTATAGGTGAAGACGGCGACATCATCATAGGGAGCCAATGAGCCCTGAATTGCCCCGAGTGAGGTATTAACCTGGGCCATCACATCGGCGGTCACGCTCTGGTCGATGACGTAGGCAACGGAGAGTGGGAAGGCATCCACGGTAAAAAAGGTAATGCGCTGGCGCTGATTGTTTTCAAAGACGCGGAAGTCTCGGAAGGTGAGGCCTGCGACTGGCTGGCCCTTAGAATCCTTGACGGTTACCGGGACTTCGACAGCGTTGGTAGTGACGACGAACTGCGTCTTGAAGGCATCGACGCCTGCACCGGAATCGGGCGTCTCAGGCGGTGCACCCTGGAACTCATCCGGCCCAGTGGTGGCTGGAGGGCGCGTGGACGGGGTCGGCTGGGGCTCGTCGCCGGAAGAAGAACTGGGCGAGTTCGCTGGAGGCGGCGGGGTGGCTTGCGTGCCGCTGCCTGGCGTAACCTGGTTTTTTACATCGGACATGGGCGGCGGCGCCTGGGGCTTCGGGGCATCAGGCACGGCAGGTTGCGCAGGCTGTTGCTGCGTCGATTGAGCCTCGACCAAAGCAAACGAATGCACCAGGCTGAAGGCCGCAGCCAGCGTCAGTGCACAAAAAAATGGGGTCCAGCGACGATTCACGTAACTTCCTTCTCCCGCAGAAATAGGTGCGGCCCTTTGATACTGCCGGCACAATCAAACCGCGATCGCATTCACCGGCAAGATATTGCGATCGTATGGGTCAGATTATCAGACGCGGCAGACTGGCACAGGTCTCTAAGGTATGCTTCCCTCGAGGCCTCGGAATGCGTCTACCCATCATGATTTGTAGGATGCGCGCTTTTCCCCCGACGTCTCGCGCTAGACCGAGAGCGGCGTTGCCATGTGTATTGATGCTGCTGGGACTGCTGTCTCTGGGTGCAACAGGACTGCACGCGCAGCTTGCCCCATCTCCGGATGCTTCGCCGGTGAGCAATGCTCCTCCGCCAAAGGCCGACGACGCGGCTGACGAGCCCGTGACAACTTTCAAGGTAAATGTTGACCTGGTCAGCCTTTATTTCACTGTTAAAAACAAAGATGGATTGCTGATCCCGCACCTGGGAGCGGATAACTGCGCGGTGCAAGAGGACAAGACGCCGCAAAAGCTGAAGCATTTCCAGGCGGAAAACAATCAGCCTCTCACCTTGGGAATCCTGCTCGATACGTCGGCAAGCCAGACGCGGGTGCTCCCGTTGGAGCAGGAAGCTGGCAGTCAGTTTTTGAGCTCTGTGCTGAAGAGCAAGGACCAAGCATTTCTGGTGAGCTTTGATGTGGACGTCGACCTGTTGCAGGACTATACGAGCAGCGCTCGCCTGCTGGCGAAGGCGATGAACAAGGCAGAGATCAACACGGCAGGTGGAAATGGAGCGGGGGGCATTCCGGGGATCGGGCAGGGTCCCGTACCGGTATCGAATCCTAAAGGCACCCTTCTCTATGACGCTGTTTATCTTGCCGCCAATGAGAAGTTGAGTAAGGAGACGGGGCGCAAGGCGATCATTTTGCTTACGGACGGCGAAGACCAGGGCAGCCGCGTGAAGCTGGCGGGGGCAATTGAGGCGGCGCAGAAGGCCAACGTCATGATCTACGGGATTCTGCTGGCTGATCGCGCCGCGTATTTCAACACTTTTGGCGGCTATTCAGGCAACTTTGTGCTGAAAAAGATGGCGGATGAGACCGGCGGCCGGATGATTGATGTGGGGAACAACGGCAAGAAGCTGGAGGCGGCGTTTCAGCAGATCGAGGACGAGCTGCGTACCCAGTACGTTGCCTCGTATACACCTACGAATGCCAAGGCCGATGGCACTTATCGCAAGATTGCCGTTGATTGCAAGGCAGACAAGGGCGAGGAGCTCAAGGTGCAGGTACGCAAGGGCTACTACGCCGTGGCGCCGGAGTAAAGTCAGACCTTAAATACAATCGCCTGTGTCTGATTTTGAAACAGGTTTTGGCTTCGTACCCTAAAGTTCTGACGGCGAACTAAGAGCCGTAATCTGGTGCAGAGGATCCTTCATTCTTATTATCGGCTCAGGTCGAAGAAGCTTTAACTTTCCTGCACATGGAGAGAAGCAAGTGTCCGGCCATTTTAGGAGTCCGTGTGAATGCTTCCTCAGCAGCCGGCGAAAGTTTTGAGATCAGTTTGCGGTTTCGCGAGACCCTGGAAACGCGCATTGCGCGACTGGAACGGGATGCAGCTTTGGACGAGCAGATGCTGGCAAGACTCACGGATGAAGGTCACCGATTGCGGCATCGACGGCTGGTGGTTGTGCAGCGTACCGAGGCGTTGAGGATGCGGCTGTTTCTTGATCGGGCGCGAACTCGGCAGCCGCGCCCGATGATTGCTCTGTGATGGCAGCGCTGCCGTGCTACCAGGGGAGTTCGCTGCCTAAATGAATGAAGCGGCCGCTGGGCCCATCAGCGCCGATCGTGGCAAGCGCAACGCTAGTCTTGGCTCCGTCGGGGATTTCCATAGGAGCAGCATCAGTGCCCATCTCTGTCTTGACCCAGCCGGGGTGTGCTGCGTTGACCTTGATAGGCGTATCTTTCAGTTCCCACGCGAGGTGAATCGTGTACGCATTGAGCGCTGTCTTTGAGGCATCGTAGGCAAACGACTTGAAGTCGGCGATAGGACTCTTGGGATCAGCATGAAGGGTATTGGAGCCGAGGATGCTCGACAAGTTGACGATGCGTCCTGCCGGGCTCTTGCGGAGGAGCGGAAGCAGCTCGCGAGTAAGAGCGACGACGGCAAAAAGATTAGTGGAGAAGACGCGCTGCAACTCTTCGTCTCTGACCTGGCTGATGACGCTGGTAAAACCCTCGGGAGAACTGACCCCCGCGTTGTTGATGAGGATGTCAAGCTTGCCGAATTTCTCCGCGATGAAGGCGGCCGCCGCTTTGCGATCTGCCTCGTTGGTCACGTCGAGCTGTACGCCGTAGGCATCGATACCTGATGATTTGAGCGAGGCTGCTGTGCCTTCGGCTACGCTCAGGTTGCGCGCGCCCACCAATACAGTAATTCCCTGCTCCCCGAGTTGCTTTGCTGTCTCTAGACCAATTCCGCGATTCGCTCCGGTGATAAGAGCGACCTTCTTGTCCTGCGCCATGTAGGACCTCCTGTCAGCAGTAGATGAGGCGAAAGCCAAAGGCGGTTCACCTTTCCTTAGGGGTAGGGTAGGCGGACGGTGATTTCAGAATCGGATGAGGCACTTGGAAAATTAGA
>Ga0206970_10086_pt1 | contig 26179 bp, 17 predicted proteins | sample Alteio_BWOrgHeat_88_FD_152964 | JGI IMG/M metagenome (GOLD analysis project Ga0206970, IMG submission 152964) | Enriched cells from forest soil in Barre Woods Harvard Forest LTER site, Petersham, Massachusetts, United States -... | ecosystem: Environmental > Terrestrial > Soil > Temperate forest >... | reverse complement strand
TTGTGGACGAGCAAAAAGGCGGCTGGGGACATGTCAATGTAGACCAAATTGAGTTTTTAGATTTTCCCGGTGATCGTGCGGTAACAGTGCTGTTGGAAGAAATACTTCCCGCACGCTTCAGCGGCATTCGGCCGGCTGGCGGAAATCACGTTGACCTGGAGCATTTGGTCTTAAACCCCGGAACCACACAGTCCGCCGCGCTTAACGGAATTCAAGTTATTGCCCAGCGTTTGGGAAAAGGCATGGCAGTAATCGTCTGTGGCGCAGTTATCGACCCTGCATTGGCAGGACAGACAAAAGACCGTCAACGTGCTTACGAATTCCTCTGCGCTTTGGTAAACGCCAGCTATTCCCCCGCCGGCGATGGAACAAGCCGGAAGGCTCCCGGCTTTGGCACCCTGGCACTGGCTGCCTCAAAAGGCGAAATCACGGTGTTACCCTCGTTTGAAGAATGGAGCGAGACTTGTAAACAGTTCAGTGAGCACGGCGGTTTTGTTTCCGCGAACTACGCCAAACCAAATTCCCCAACACCGGCGGGCCGCACGATTAACGGTGCGGTGGCATCCACTATAACAGTTCGGCCCGGCGAAACCGCAGAGATTCCATTCCTTTTGGCCTGGCATTATCCGAACAAATATAATGGCGACGGCATCTGGATAGGCTGCCATTACGCCACCCAATGGCCAGATGCCTCCACGGTGATTCGCGAAGCCTCCAAAAACTTCGCAGAATTGCAGCAGCGCACCGAACTTTTCCACAAGACGTTTTACGACAGCACTCTGCCGTATTGGCTGTTGGATTGCTTGACGGCCAACGCCGCCATCACGCGGCACATTGGCGTGGTGTTTCGCATTGCCAACGGCGACATATACGGATGGGAAGGCTCCAATGGCTGCTGTGACCCGACGTGTACACATGTTTGGGGTTACGAACAAAGCCTCGCACATCTTTTCCCGCAGCTCGAACGCGACATGCGCCGGATAGACTTCAAGCACCAGCAAAACACGGACGGAGGAATCAACAACCGCACCGCTGTTCCCTCACCGCCGCATCCTACCGGGGAACCTCCGTTTACGGATGGTCACGCCAGTTGCATTCTTAAAGCTTATCGCGAGGCGCTGAACAGTCCTGATGGTTCCTTCTTCAACGAATACTGGCCGAATGTAAAAAAGGCCGCGGAATATTTGATCGCGCGCGACGCCCGCAGCGCGGGCGGGAAACCTCAAGGTGTGTTGCTGGATGACCAGTTGAATACATACGACGAGGCGTTGCATGGTGTCACCACGTTCATCAGCGGGTATTACCTCGCCGCGTTGAGAGCGGGCGAAGAATGGGCGCGGCGCATGAATGATTTGGAAACAGCGGAACGTTTTCGTCGGATTTTTGAAAGCGGCCAGAAGCAGCTCGTGAATTTATGTTGGAACGGAGAATACTTCCAGCAGCATTTGCCCAATTATCAAGACCGTGGTGGCGAAGTCGGCCCCGGCTGCATGGCCGACCAGCTTATTGGACAATGGTGGGCTCATCAACTTGGCCTCGGCTACATACTGCCAAAGGACATGGTGGGCTCGGCCCTGCGCGCCATCTTCAAGTATAACTGGAAATCAGATTTGACTGGCTGGAAACACAGCCCGCGCGCGTTTGCCGGCGCCAATGACAAGGGCTTGATTATTTGCACCTGGCCCAACGGAGGGCGGCCGGCGAATGTGATGCTCTATTCTGACGAGGTTTGGACGGGCATCGAATATCAAGTAGCCGCGCACATGATCTATGAAGGGCTGCTGGAAGAAGGTTTCTCCATCGTCAAAGGCGCGCGCGACCGCTACGACGGCGTGCCCCGTGCGCCCATCCAGCGCAATCCGTGGAGCGAAATCGAGTGCGGTGGTCATTATGTTCGCGCGATGTCATCGTGGTCGCTTCTGCAAGCAGTGGCCGGCTTTGAAATTGACGGTCCCCGCGCCCATATTCGGTTCCATCCACGCCATTCGCCCGAAAATTTCAAATGCTTCTTCAGCGGCCCGGAAGGCTGGGGCAGCTTCGCCCAAAAGGCGGAGTCCGGCACGCAAAAGGCCGAGATTTCATTAATGCAAGGACAGCTTGTTGTCAAAACGCTTCAACTCCAAGCGATGCCTAACGCAAAGTTCGAAAAGATTGACGTCTCTGTCGGAAGAAAGGCCAGGGCGGTGAAGTTTGTCGCCCAGGATGGCTCAATTGAAATCGCCTTTCGAGAGCAATTGATTTTGAATGAGGGAGACGTGCTGGAATTTGAAATTTCTTAAAATTATCTAGATGCGCCACAGGGAGAATGGACAGGAAAGGAATTACTCAGACACATATGAACCGCCTTAACGAAAAAGTAGCGATTATAAGTGGTGCCGGAGGTGGAATTGGCCAAGCCATTAGCCAGATTTTTGCCGAGGAGGGCGCTTGGATTCTGGTTACAGACATCGACGCCAAAAAAGCCGAGAGCACTGCGGAAGGAATTCGCGACAGTGGCGGCCAAGCCGAAGCTTGCCGGGTGGACATTGGTTGTCCGGAGGAAATCCAACAAGCAGTGCGACTGGCGTCTGATAAGTTTGGCCGAATTGATGTGCTTTGCAATAATGCGGCATATCTCGGCCAATGGCATGATGTCGTGAATGCCACTGACGAAGAATGGCAGGGCTGCCTTCAATCAACTCTCATGGGAACGCAAAACTTCACACGCGCGGTTCTTCCCTGGATGATTCAACAAAAACGAGGCTCCGTCATCATCACCTCCTCTATTCAGGGCGTGGTCGCATGCCCAAACAGCGTGAGCTATACAACTGTGAAAGCTGGCTTGATCGGTTTTGCCAAAAGTGCCGCCTGCGATTACGGCCAGCACAACATTCGCGTGAACGCAATCACTCCGGGCCCGATCAATGTAGGCTACTCCCCAAAACCGGGTACCCCCCTCCATGACTATCAGATTAGGAACACGTTTCTGGGACGAGTGGGTTTGCCGCGTGAAGTGGGTTATGCAGCTTTGTTCCTTGCTTCGGATGAGTCCTCGTTCGTAACAGGCGCAGTGCTTCCGGTTGATGGCGGGTGGACGGCCATGTAGTTGACTCAGGTGTTTGAGATATTAAAAAAACTTTAAACCATGCCCATCGGTTATCTCATGCTGGTCGGCGCCCTTCTGGGTTTCGCTATGCTTGGCATTTTCCACAAAGTGGCCGATCATCGCACATGCCGCCCGCAAGCAATCGCGCTCATGCTTTTTTTCTGGGCTGGCATTTTCACCGGTACCTACACCTTCCTACGTGATCCTAACGACTTGCACATCCCGCTCAAAGTGTTGCTGATTGGGAGCGTGGGGGGGGGGCTTTCGGCTGTCGCCATATTCACTTTCCAGACGGGCCTTAAATTTGGGAAAATCTCCACGAGCTGGCTTGTCCTTAACCTGTCAATGAGTTTGCCAATTTTGCTTTCGTTGTGCTTCTTCGGCGAAAAGTTAAATTGGATAAAGGTTACGGGCATCGCTTTGGTGTTGAGCGCCATTGTTATGATGTGGTGCGACAAGAAAAATGATTTAGAGAAAGCCGGAATCCAAGTCGACGGGGCTTTGGCCGGACACCACACGAAATGGCTTTTGTTAATGATTTTGGCCTTTTTTGCGAATGGCCTCTCCGCTGCCACTATAAAGGTCTTAGTACAGGCAGGCTTAAAAGACTACACTTGGCAATTTTATACGATACTTTATTGGATGGCATTTATTCTGACGGCCGCTTTCAGCATGCTGGCAAGGAACTTTCCCCACCGGCGCGAGATTGCGACTGGTTTTGTCATGGCGATCGGCAGCGTTGCCGGTAACGTCTTGATTACGTTGGCGCTGGGCCATGGAGTGGAAGCGGCAGTGGCATTTCCTGTCGGCAACGGAGGTAGTTTGACTCTGGTCGTCTTGGCCGGCATCCTTTTTTTCAAGGAGCGCGTCCATCCTATCGGACGATTTGGAATCGTTTGCGGAATTGCCGCCATCCTTTTACTCGTCATGGAACCTCAACTTTTGAAATTTTTTCATCCCCATACCACCTCACGTTAAGCCTCAAATCTCCCCCTAAATCACTATGAAACTTGCTGAACTCACTTGGCCAGAAATGGAAAAACTCGACCGTAACTTGGTCGTGGTTGCTCCCATTGCCTCTTTGGAACAACATAGTCGCCATCTTCCTTTTTTTACCGATACAATCCTTTGTGAAGGCGTGGTCAACCATTTAGAGGCGGCTCTTCCCGAGGAAACCCTGCTTTTGCCAGTGCAATGGCTCGGGGCGTCCAGTCACCATCTTGGCATGGCAGGCACCTTGAGCGCAGAGAACGAAACGTATCTGCGTCTAATAGGCGAACCATTGCGCTGTTTGTTGCGGCATGGCTTCCGCCGGGTGTTCATCATCAACGGGCATGGCGGCAATATTGATGGATTTCATCTGGCACTAAGACAACTTGCAGTCGAATTTCCAAACGCATTGCTCTCGGGTGCCAGCTATTGGGACCTGGCCAGCCAGGAAATTGCCGGGCTGCTGGAGGGGAACCGCAAAGGAGTCGGGCATGCTTGTGAATTTGAGACTTCTTTGATGTTGCACTTGCGACCGGAATTGGTCCGTACTTCAGAAATTGCCGACGACGACCTCAAGCCAATGTCGGAAACCATGCGCCAGATTTACATTCCCTTGGATATGAAACGTCAAACTAGCCATGGCGGTACCGGCCAACCAACGCTGGCCACGGCTAAAAAAGGCGAGGCGCTGCTTGGCGTCATAGTTGCCAGAGGCATCGAAACCCTGAAAGCGGTTAGAGCAGCAACCCTCAGCTAAACCAAATTGCATGACAACGAATTTAGCTGGGGCAGCGATTTGGACGGCTGGTATTGCCCGCCGGAAAATCACGCCACCTTTGCACGTTGAATTGGCGGGGTTTGGTTATTATTTGAACCGTACTGCTGAGAAGGTGAATGATGATTTAAATGCCACGGCCTTTGTGGTGGGCGACGACCAAGGCCATTTCGTCGCCTTCGTTGCCGTTGATCTGATGTATGGTGACGCAGCATTCACGCAGAGTATTCGCCAGCAGGCGGCGGCTCTTACCGGCATTCCACGGGAAGCGATTTGCGTCAATTGTTCGCACAGTCACAATGCGCCAACGGCGGCGGCCCATGCAAATCGGGGAGTGGGAGAATTCGATGCAGATTATGTCAAGTCGGTGGCGGCGAGTGCCGCTGAAATTTTGAGTCAGGCTTGGAGGCAACGAAAGCCCGTAAAATTAAGGGCAGGTTGGAGCGAGGTGAAAGACATTGCCTTCAACCGCACTCGTGAAAATGGGCCGGTGGACAGGCGCGTCAGTGTTTTGCGGGCTGATACTTTGGATGGAAAGCCATTGGCGGTTGCCGTCAATCATCACACCCATCTCAACGCTCATTTGGATGCGAATCCCCGCGCTATCAGCCGGGATTTGGCGGGGGAAGTGGTGGACCAGGTCGAAGCAGCCTTGCCCGGGGCGATGGTCATTTATTTGCAGGGCATTTGCGGTGACGTGATGTTGCGGCCGGAATTCACCTCCACCGCCCGGAGTTTTGAGCCGGGCGTGGCCATCGCCGAGACCACCCTGCATGCTTGGCAAACCGCCAAGTCAATTTCTGGTCAGGGCGTCCGCGCCGTTACGAGCCGGATTCAGTTGCCCACCCGCCGTTGGACGCGGGAAGAGATCGAGCACGACCGTGAAGAATCGCTTTACCGTCTGAAAACTGGCGATACCAAAGACTGGCTTAATGGTTTTGCCCGTGTCATCGTGACCTATCCCGCCAAACTTCCGATTCGCTATGGCGGGAGCGTGGAGAAAGCCGTGGCGGCAGTGAGCCGTTTCGGAGTGGAGTGGACCGACGCCATTCTACCCGATTTAGAAACGCGGCCTGAATATGTGCAAACTGAAGTGCAGGCCATACGGATTGGCGACGTCTGGTTTGCTGCAAACCCGGCTGAACTATTTACCACCTTGGGACTGGAGGTCCGCGAGCACTGGCCGCATCCCGATCTATTTTTACTGGGATATTCCAATGGCGCCATCGGGTACCTGCCGGATGCTCACGAAGTCGAGCGCAAAAGTTACGCCGCTTACCAGTCGCCAAAATTCACCGGGCAATTTCCTTTCACCGTTAAATCTGGCAGCGCAATGATTGAAGGTCTCCTGGCTGCACTGGGGCAGACTGTTAAATAGCTCCTGTTGTTTTCCGTGTCACCGGGCGTTGGAGCGGTTCAAATAAAACTGTGGCCATTTTCGGGTTCGACGTATCGTAGCACGTTTTTCGTCCCCCCTTTCGGGCAGAGATTTCCCCCAACAAATAATTAGCATAACCACAGAATCCCTGCAAATCCAGCGGTCAGATCTTACCCGGACACGGAAACCGTTTCCCCTTCTTCCAGGGGTAAAAAGCCGGTGGTGATGGCGTTGCCTTTTATTTGGTTAACAGTTTGTTCGTTTTTACGATGGTAGCATTTTTTAAAGAGCGGGCTGAAATCATTCTAATAATCCTAATATTAGAATGTTATGACATGTTCACAGGAGATAAACAATTTTAACGTATTTTCAAAAATTAATTGACAGCACAATTCGATTGTCATATTGTTAACAAAAATAACATGTAACGGTTAACGGCTAAGACGCACAAATAATTTTTCTCTTAAACAAAACCGGCGCGAAGTTCTTAGTGCCCGCAGTACAAAACCCATAAACAGACAGCGAAAACCCAGTGAAAAGATTATGAAACGAATAATTCAATTCATCCTACTACTGACAGCCTTTATCGCGGGGGGAATGACCCTCCATGCGCAAAACCCCGTTGCCTGGTGGCAGGCGGAGAGTAATGCGCTCGATTCGGTGGGGACTAATAACGGGACAATCCAAAACGCTTTTGAGTATGTCCCGGGGGAATCTGGCCAGGCCTTTTCCTTCGTGAACGGACTTGTAACCATACCAAACGCAACGAATCTTAATCCCGCGAATCTTACGGTTCAGATATGGGTTAAGGGCATCGCTCCCGCCTCTCCCAAATATATCCTCTCGAAAAATGGTGGCACAGCCGGAGCATCCTATGCTTTCTACACCGGCGTCAATAATGGCATCGCTTTTTGGGTCAATGTCCCCGGCCAGAGTGGCACTTTAATCATTTCCCCGGACGCCAGCCCCTCATTGGTATGGGATGGCAACTGGCATCAAGTGACCGGGGTTTACGATGGAACGGCGGTTTATTTATATGTGGATGGTACCGAAATTGGCACAACCCCCTATACTGGGGCGGCGGGCAATTCCGGAATCAGTTATGCGAACGCGTCCTTGCTGGTTTTTGGAAATTTTACTCCGACGGCCAGTTACGCTTGGGTTGGCGCTCTTGATAACGTGAAAATTTTTGATCATGCTCTGGCGGCTTCAGAGGTGGCGGATACTTTCACAAATTCAACAAGTACGTTCGCGACCAATGATTTGGCGAGCTGGTGGCAGGCGGATGGGAACGCCCTGGATTCGTGGGGCGCGAATAATGGAACTGCAAGTGGATCTGTCATTTCGTTCTTTCAGGGCAAAGTTGGCCACGGATTTCTCAGCACGGGCACGGGTGCGTCAATTTTGGTTCCTGACGCCCCGGACTTGGAACCGCAAAATATTACCGTTCAGGCGTGGGTTAAATCAGTTTCCCCTGGGTCGTTTAAATATGTTCTGTCAAAAAGCCGTGTTGCGCCGTGGGGGTCATACGCCCTTTATTCCCCCACCAACGGTGGCATGGCTTTCTACGTTTCAGTGGGTCCGAGTGGCGCGGGGGTTTTGACAATTTCCCAGCCAGCCGCCCCGGCTGCAGTGTGGGACGGAGCCTGGCACCAGATAACCGGCACCTATGATGGTGCGGCGCTTCACCTCTACCTTGATGGTCTTGAAGTCGGGTCCGGCACACCTGCTCCCGGTGGAATTGATTATGCCAGTACAAATACTCTGAACAATGGAGCTTTGGTTATAGCCAACGATCCGACCCTCGGGTATGCGATGTCTGGGGGAATTGATGAAGTCAAAGTGTGGGATCAGGCCTTGACTGCTCAACAAGTCATGGACACCTATACGTCCGGGAAGCTCATAAGCTGGTGGCGTGCTGAGGGCGATGCCACAGATTCCGTGGGAGCCAATAATGGGACTACCAGCGGAAATGTTTCTTACGGAGCAAGCCGGTCGACGGGGACAGCCTTTGATCTTTTCGGGGGAGTAGTGGAGGTGCAGGATTCTGTCACACTCCAACCCGCCAATATAACAGTTGAAGCCTCGGTAAGCGCCGTAAACCCTGGCACCAATAAGTATTTGATCAGTAAATCTTTTTCACCAACAGGCTCCTCTTATGCTTTTTCAACCGGGCCCAATGGCGGGCTGGAATTTTATATTACCTCAAGTAATGGCACGGTTTCATCTCCGGCTGTCAGCCCTTCCGCCATATGGGACGGTAATTTCCATTTTGTTGCCGGCACATACGACGGGCACACAGTGCATATTTATGTGGATGGAAACGAAATCGGCTCAGGCACGACCCAAGCTGGTTCGATCCAATATGGGGAGACCCAAAGTGTCGGCCAGGTGCTTTTTGGTGATTTCTCCAGCAGTGGGACATCCTCGAACTTTGTCGGCCTGCTGGACGACATAAAAATTTATAATTCCGCCCTTTCTCTGTCAAACGTGCAAGCGGATGCTTTCCAAGCGGCCATGATTACGGCGGAGCCGCAAAGTATTCAGGCGGCCACTGGTAGCACGGTTGCCTTGTCCGTTACCGCGCTGCCTCCGGGCGCCGGCTACCAATGGACCTGCAATGGCACAAATCTGTCCGGGGCTTCACAGCCGGTTCTAACCCTGACAAATGTTCAGCCTGCTGAGGCGGGATCATACCAGGTAACCATCTCAGTCGGTGCTGGAGACTTCGTCACAAACAGCCTGCTCGGCGGTGAGGCGTTTGACCTTTCCGGAGCACTGGTTGATGTATCGCAGAACGCCAGTCTTGAACCCGCCAGTCAAATTACCGTTCAGGCATGGGTCCGCAATACCGGGTCGCCGGGAAATTATAAATATATAATTACCAAGGCGTTAACCAGCGGCGTTGCCTCTTATGCGCTTTACACTTCCGGCAGCGGTGGGGCGGCCTTTTACATCTATCTGGCAGCCGGTGCGCTTGTTGTATCGCCGGTTGCCAGTGCCTCCATCTGGGATGGAAACTGGCATCAACTCACCGGGGTGTATGACGGCGAGTTCGTCAGGCTGTATGTTGATGGCCAGCAAGTTGGCTCAGGAACAGACACACTCAGTGGTGGAGCCATTGACTATGCCGCACAAGCGGCAAATGGTGATTTTATTATTGGAGATTATGACTCCATTCCAAGCGCAAGAAACTATGGCGGTGCGATTGATGAGATAAAAGTGTTTGGCTACGGCATGAGCGACGCAAACGTGGAAGACACCTACACGAACACGACTGATGCAACGAGCACCAACGAATTGATAAGCTGGTGGCAGGGACAGGGCAATCCTTTGGATTCGTTCGGACAAAACGATGGCCGGATTCTGCCGTGTCCTGGCAATGTAGCCAGCAGTGTCGCCATGCTGACAGTTGTGAATGCCGCCCCGGCGGTCTTTGCCAATACCGGGATTTCCGGGCCGAGCTTCCACGCAACCGTAAATGGCTCGGCTGGCGTCATGTATGCAGTGCAATTTACCACCAGTCTTGAGCCGGCGGCTTGGACGCCATTGGTTACCAATACAGCGCCATTCTTGTTCAGCGACCCAATCGGAGCCGGAAACCGGTTTTACCGCGCGGTGGCTCAATAACCAGAACACAGACAAGCTCGAATGAAAACAATTGAATCTGGGGCTGCGGCGCTGTCTAAGCACCATGGCGGACGACCTCAAAGTGCATTTACCCTGATCGAGCTGCTGGTGGTGATCGCCATCATAGCAATTTTGGCAGCGATGCTGTTGCCGGCTCTGGCCTCGGCAAAAGAACGGGGCAAAAGATCGGTCTGCGTCTCAAACATCCGGCAGCAGTTCCTCGCGTGCACGCTCTATATGTCTGACAACCAGGATCAGTTTCCAAGCAGTTTTAGTTATGGCCCGGGCAACCAGCTTGCAAACGCCGATGACAGTGCCGACCGGTGGGGTGGAAAATATGGTGCCTATTGGGCGCAGAATGGGCAGGTTCAACCCACCAACTGGTTTCTGAATTCTTATGTAGGAAAACAGGAAACCGTCACCAGTACAAATGATGGCGGTGCTTATCTGGTCTTTAAGTGTCCATCCGATGCAGGCGCCATCGGCGGCGCATATAGCGTCAATTTCACGCCAACTGTTTACGATGCAACCGGCACCAGCTACATGTACAACTCAATGGCCAACGACGACCGGGCGGATCTCGGTCTTTGGAATAAAAAAACTTCTCAAGTGCTGCATCCGGCAAAGATTATTTTGGTTGTCGATCGGTCTAATAGTGCGCAATACGACGGAGCCCAGTGGTTTCAATTGATGTACTGGCATAATGCAAAGGTTCCGGGGTGGGGCGACGTCGGATTTATTGATGGCCACGTCCAGTATGTTTGGACAGCCAACCCCCAAATCGCCGTTGGAAGTCCTTTTGTCCGCAGCACCGACGCAACTTGGTCATTTATCTATAGTGACTGATGAATGTTAAGAACTTTGAAAAAGTCTGTTAAATCAAGCGAATTATCTGTAAATGATGAATAGGACCGTACTGATGGCAAATTTGCTCCTGGTCGTCGCCTTGCTTGCTGGGTGCCGAAACCACAAAGAGCAGGCCGGGCAGGTTGATTATTCCGCACTTAGAACAAAAGTCATCGAACTCGTAAAAAATAAAACCATTGTGGCGGACTCGACCGGAAAAGCGCTTTTGCCGGATGTTGTCAAAGGAGCCTCGGCATCCGGGTATATTTACATATCTGGCAATCTGGAGACAGATTTGTCGGTTATTTTCCCCGCTGTTTCGAGTGCAGCAGATGTTAATGGGCGCGGCTTTCTATATTCTGACAATGAAACCGGCCGGGTTGGCCAAATTTTGCAAATTGGCGGATTTCAGTGGCAGTTGGTCAGACCCGGCGACAGGCATTTTTGGATGGTGACGCAATTATAATGGATGCAACATATAAAACGATGGCCCAGGTGATTCATGGCCCCGGCGTGATTAAAAGTTCCTTGCCCTTTTCTGCGGCGATCCGGGCCGGTAATTTTGTATTTGTCTCTGGCATGGCCTCCGCCGATGAAGAAGGGCGGATTATCCGAGACACGTTCGAGCATGAAGCCCGGCGCACCTACCAGAATATTTCACGAACACTTGCGGCGGCGGGTTTGAACTTTTCCCATGTCGTGCAGGCGCGCTGTTATTTGGCCGACCAAAAAGATTGGGACGCGCACAACCGTATTTACCGGGATTTTTTTTCGGAGCCATTCCCGGTCCGCACAACCTTGATCGGCTGCCTGGGAACATTGGTTAAATATGAAGTGGACGTTGTGGCCTATGACGGTAATTCCAGCCCCCGGTCCACCTGAATGGTCAGATTATTTTAGCCACGAACTGGCCTCAATTGATTTATGCAACCGGTTATAAACCCAATCGAAACGCACTCCATACCCCGCAATGGAAGTACGTCAGAAATTAAACACGCGGCCAAAGATCATGGCTCCCGGCTTCAATGGATTCGCGCAAACCTGTATGTTCCAGTTATCTGCGATATTCTTGACGGATTCGGATATCGTGAGCAGGCGATGCATCACCGCTTGCGCCCCTTGGACGGCGAGAACTGCAATTTTGTTGGCAGAGCCCGCACGTTTCGATGGATGGAAACTGATTATGTCGTGAATGAAGATCCCTATGGACTGGAGATCGAAGCAATGGACGCGCTGCACCCGGAAGATGTGGTGGTGCACTCGACAGATTCCAGCCTCACCAATGCCCCCTGGGGCGAATTGATGAGCACTGTCGCCAAAAAGAATGGTGCCGTGGGATGTGTTTGCGATGGTTTGATCAGGGATTGCAAAAAAATTATGAGCCTGAACTTCCCGGTATTTCATACGGGTATTCGACCGGTGGATAGCAAGGGCCGGGGCCGCGTCATGGCATATGATGTCCCGGTTCGTTGTGGCGATGTTTTGGTCCACCCGGGAGAGCTGGTTTTCGCGGATTTTGACGGTGTGGTCGTCATTCCAAAAAAGATCGAGAACAAAGTCCTTGATCTGGCCATGGACAAAGTGGGCAAAGAAAATGCCTCGCGTCGTGAACTGATGCAGGGTCGCACTCTTCGCGAGGTATATGACAAGTTTGGCGTGTTATGAAATTTGGCGAAATCATTTAACCTTTGGATTACCTCAAACAAAAAAATTAATGCGCCAGCGATCGGATAAATACTTATGACATTGCGAAATTTTTTTCTCGTGAGCAGTTTTCTCTGCGCCTTTGGCGCGACCGCTGGTGAAACACCGGTTTTTCCTCTCATGGCCTGGGACTACGCCTCGGATGAGGCGACTCTGCAATCAATGCATGATTGCGGCATCAATGTCATCGCCTTTGCCCGCACCAACATGCTTGAGGCCTGTGCCCGGCACGGCATCGGGGCCATCGTCTATGACGACAGCGTGGTCGGCGGCCGTGACGGTATTTTTGATGGCGACCACGCGCGTACAAACCTTCCCGCGCTGATCGCCAGGGTGAACAACCTGCCGGCCGTCTATGGTTACCATATCAAGGATGAGCCAGACCCCCGCGAGTTTCCAGAGCTGGCAAAAGCTGTTGCGGTGGTCAAACAACTGGCGCCCGGGAAATGGCCTTATATCAACCTGCTGCCAGATGTTGGCGGTTCGTACGACAAAATACTGGATGACTTCGTTGCCACCTGTAGTCCAACGGCGCTTTCGTACGACCGATACTGCGTTGTTGATTCAGGATTTGACACCGCCTTTTGGGGCAATCTTTTTGAGATGCGCGCCGCCGCTGTGCGTCACCAGCTGCCGTTCTGGAATATTGTCCTGACCTCCCCGCACTGGTATTTCCGTGAGTTGACGCCGGCTGATATTCGGCTGCAAATTTGGGGTTCGCTCGCGTATGGGGCGAGCGGCCTTTCCTTTTATAAATTCGTCTCGCGCGAACTCTCGGAAATTAAGGCGTTCGACTTGGGGAACTTCCGCGACGGCCCGCTTGACCAGTTTGGCGAGAAGACACCAACCTGGGATTGGCTCCACAACTCTCTTCGCCAGGTTCAAAACATCGCGCCGTTCTACCTGAAATTGCATTCCGATGATGTTTACCATTTTGGCCCGCTGCCGCCTCACAACCATGGCCCGTCAGAAACAACACTTGTTAAGTCTCTGCCGGATGGGGAATGGGTAGTGGGCGATTTTACTCATGAAGACGGCAGCCGCTGGGTCATGATCGTGAACCGTAGTTTAAGTCATTCGCGCCCCTGCACTCCAGAATTCAATATCAAACCATCGAGCGTGGAATACGTTTCCCCCATTACCGGTGAACTAAAGCCGTACTTTATGGAATATTACTGGCTGGCTCCGGGACAGGCGGTTTTGCTGAAATTGACTCTTAAATGATTCGTTTCTCAAGGCCAATCATGGAAACGGCATGAGGCAAATGATGTTGTTTTACGAAAGGGCGTCCTTCTCCCCACGGTTGAAGTGCTCTTTTAAAAACTGCACACCTGATTTCTTATCCTTTTTCTTGAGGGCTTCGAGAATTTTGCGATGTTCGATTTCAGTTTGGATGAAATCTTCCAGATGAGCCCTGGCCTGTGCTGCTCTTCTTTGAAAAAGCGGAATGTGCGAGCGCTGGTATAATTGCACCAGGCGGGCGTTTTTGGACGCCGTAATCAGGAGATGATGGAAGCGCAAATCCGCTTCGTGAGCGCCAGTGAAATAAGCCTTCTTTACGAAATTGGCGAAGTCGTCGCACGTCTCTTCAATTTCCCTTATTTGTTTTAGCGTTGCTCGATCACAAGCCAGGCTAAAAGCAGCCGTTTCGAGAATTTCCCTGACTTCACGGATTTCATGGATTTCCTCCTCCGTCATCTCGCTGACGAAATAACCGCCGCGTTCGCCTTGATGCACCACCCCTTCGCCCAGCAATCGCGTCAGGCTTTCACGGATGGCCGCCCGGTTGACTTTGATTTTTTCAGCCCAGAATTGTTCTTTGATCCGGTCGTTAGGCTCGATTTCTTGAATGAGAATTCTATGACTCAGCTCTTTATAAGCCAGTTCCGCCTGCGTTCGTTCTTCCATATTTTATCATGTAAACGACTTCAAGTAATAGTCGTTAACGAACCGCATTGTGCAATTTTGAACCCATGACGACAACATTTTTATCAGAGGGTTCATCTTTTGGCCTTTGTTGTTCTTTAAGCACCACGAGATCTTCTAGGAAGGAGGCTGGCTGCCTTACCAGTTTGCTCTTCTTCCGCAGACAAAGCCTTTCAGGACATTGGCGTGCAGATGCTCAGCTCGTCAAAGATTGCTGCACTCGAAAAAGTCGGTGCTGACCATGCAACCGCGTTCATCGAAAATATTCAGATAATAGACACGGGTGCCCATGGGCAGCTTGGCCACAGCCTTGTTCGGACCCGCTTGGATCGGCAATGTTTTCCATTTGCGCTCCTCCCACGGGCTCGCATCTTCGGTGTAATTTAATTCAGCCTTTGCCACATGAACTTTGGATTCATAATCGGCCCACACGCTTCTTCCGTCGCGGCCGGAGGCAAGAATATGAGGAAGCGGCATGCCTTGTTTCAGAATACTGTCGGCGAAAACTCGAATCTCTTCGGGGGTTTCTCCAGGACCCTGCGCGTGCGGCATGCGCAGCCGTAGACATAGGGTGCGCGGGCTCTGCGGCAGACAGTATGAGAGCTGAAGGGCGTTCAACGAGTAAAAGTGATCATTGCTGCCATCCACCCAAAGAAATGGCATTTTGGCTTTCCCCAGGTAAACGGAAGGATCCCACCAGCGCATCCACCGGTCGCTCCCGGCAGGTGACAGCTTATTGAGGTCGCTGCCGAAGGCGGTTTTCATATAAAAACCGCACCCATAAACCGGCGCGGCGAACTTGAATCGAGCATCCACACCGGCAACAATGCAAGTTAGATAGCCGCCCCAGGAAATGCCGGTGATCCCTATTCGGTCCGGATCCACTTCGGGCAAGGACCTCAGCAGGGAGTTGGCGCGGATCACGTTCGCCACGGCTTGGTAAGTCCATTGGTCTTCGGGAGGCCAGTCAATCTGATCGAAGCCACCCCAGCCTGGCGGACCACCCTGTTCGTCTCGAACCCAGTCAGGACTGTTTCCCAATGGCACTTTGCCGCAGGTGTCCATCGAGATTGCCGCATACCCCCGGTCGACCCACAGCCGCACCCATTCTTCAAAAGCCGTGCCGGCACCACCATGAACCAGCACCACGCCAGGCACCTTTTGGCCGGGCTTTGCTTTGGGGAGCCCCAGCCAGGCGAAGACACGGGTCCTTTTTCCGCGGAACGGGACACCGGCATAAAAGACAGGCTTCGCCACCGGCGAGGCGGGAAGTGCGAGCGGCGTCCACTGGGGAGCATTGGTGAGCTCGCTTAAGTTCCATTCCGGTTTGATGGTTTGCGCATTGGCATGGCAAAGCAAGACGCATAATTCCGTTGCGATTATGAAATAGAGAAACCAATTTGCCATCGCTCGATTTTCGCACAACAACAGCCTGGCGTGCGACGTGACCTTTTCGCCGTGAAATTCCAGCTTCAAACGCCGATCGTACGTCGACCGCAGAGCCTGCTTTAACATAGGTAAAAAACTTTTTACTCGCTTTATTGCCCGTCCCACACCATTGTCGTGGTTCATGCAATCAGCAGATTATTAGAGAGCCTGCTGCTCAATTTTCTCGAGTGATTTTCTGTTGCGAAAGATCGCAAAAAACAAAAAATCAGCATTCCCAAATATTTCCGCGCTGGTCGAAAATTTTTCATGGCATTTTTGTAAGCACTCGCCACGGCTAGGAAGGTGTGCTACTCACAATAATTCTGCCAATGCTCCTGCTTTAGGGTGCCGGCAAAATCGTGCTTCGCTTTCATTCCTGAGTAGTACTCCCCGTCCTTGCGCAAAATTATCAAGAAGCTCTAACAATTGCCAACGGGAAATAACTTTTTTTGTGAACAACCTTCAACGGGTTTAATCGCAATTATAATGAAAGAAAAATTCTTCGACCGTCAGGGTGGCGGCTTGTTGAATTCAGACGTCCTTGCGCGGAATGCGTTTCTTGAATTCACTCACCTTGGATTCAAAATTGTCGGCCGATTCCTGAAGATATTTAATTTTTTCATTGCGGCCAATGCGTTCGAATTCAGCGACCGCGACCGCGTAGTTCGCTGGAGCGGTGAATTCCGGGCCGCGTACACATTGCACATAAAGCGCCGGCAGTTCCGCTCGCTCCACATATCGTGTTGTCCGAACATCGCCCCTTGCCAGCCTTCGCGCTTTCACGAACAGACCTCTCGCTTCAGCAATAAATTCCTTGGTGATAAACGGCGCATCCATCGGATAGCGAATCCCGTCTTTCGGCGATGCCATTTCCGTCTGGTGCCGGACTCTCATGCGAACCAGCAGCCTCTGGTATTCCTCCAACGCAGGCGCCGCCTTTCCGTAGTGCCCGCGTATAAAATCCTCGGCGAGCATATTTTCATCGAGCGATGGATTCCACATCAGCTTGGCCGCCACCCATGACTTGAGTTCATCCTGTTCACTGGGGCCTTCATAACCCCCTTGCAGCATCACGCCGCAGACGCCGCTGCGAGTCCAAAAACGGGTATTCGCGGCGATGATATCCAAGTTGGGCATGGGCGCCAGGTAATGGCTAAAGTTGACCGTATAATCCCAAATGTAAATGGGACATCCGACGGCGCTCCACGCACGCACAGCCTTGGCGGTATCGCACTGTTCCGCCGGGGTAAACGGATGCGTCCAGGCACCCACCGCATCATTGCACAGGCGGACCGCCACATTCCTTCTGGGGCGGGCGGTTGCGGGCACAGGAATGGTTTCAAGGTAGGCCAGCGTATCCACCGTCACTCCAGGAAAATCTCCTTCGATGGCTTCAGCCACTTGGTTGACAAGGACCAGTTGATTAGCCATATCCGACCCCTCTGCTTCGCGCAACTTTATGCAGCGCGGACAATGGCAGATAACTTGGCAGTCGTTTTTTGAAACGCTGACAAATTCCGTGTGCGGATTTTCTTTTAAAACCCGGCGCACATAATCAATTGCGATTCTTGCTACCGCCGGTTCTGTGGCGCAAAGCTGCAAGGAAGTGCGTGTGCCATCTTCCTGCATGGCGAAGTATTCCGGGTGTGTTTTAAAATACTGGTCCGGTGGCACCATTTGCGCCGCGGTGTGAACGAACATGTCATCATAGTCCATATGCCCGCCGTACTCCTCCGGCACTTCGGCGCGCGGGGCATTGGTGCGGTTGCGCAAAGACCATTCGGGGTCAAAGGCGCAGGCATAAAACGGATCGCGAATTCTAAGTTGTGGAATATTGCGCCGTTCCACGGGAGCGATGACCAAGGAATCGCTTTTGGGCAGGCGAACGGAATCGCGCGTATAAAAACGGCAACCCAAGTCTTCCTCCAAGAGCGCGTACACGGCATTGATGACGCCCCGTTTCTTGCCGCCGGATAACAAAATCCGCTTCCCCTTAACCGAGATTTCATAGCCGTCGTCTCCCAAGGAATCATCCGTGGCTATCTCGATGGCATTTTGTTCTCCCCTGACTGAAGTCAGGGGGATTGTGGCACCGGTCATTTCAGCGATCCAAGATTGAAGGTCGGCGGCCGCTTTAACCTCTTCGGAGGTCGACTGTTCAGGAAACTGAATGACACCACAAGGTTTCCCATGTGCAGCCACTTTTACTCCCGCAGCCGGAGTGCCGGCAGGTTTCAATGAATTCCACCACCGCCGTCCGGTATCGCCCTTGGTACCAAAGGATGACAACGAAGTGCATCCTCCCATGAGCGACAATCCGACAGCGGACGTAACACCCTTAAGGAAAGTCTTGCGGCTGATTCGGGCAAATTTCATTTATGCGCAGTATGAATAACCGGCAATCGTTGAGGAAACAGAAAATTGGATTTACGGATGTACATTTTGCACACCGATCGGAAATAATCCGTTTTATCCGCCGGTCAGGTCAAAAAATGCATTCCATCGGCCACTTTAAGGATTGGATTGGATTGGGCAGAAATTTAGCATGGCAAGCGCAATGATGAACCGCCTTGATCACATTATATTTATGACGGGTTCTACGTCACATCTTGTGGACCAGCAAGGTGGAAAAACCATTGCAAATCTGGGCAAATCGGCTTCGTTCGCCACTTCAGCGCAACTCAATCAGCAACGAGTTACGTTGGCGATTGTAATTTCGTTTTCGCTGTTCGTCCTAACCTGTCTTCCGGTCAATGCATCCAATCTGTTTGCCCAGCAACTGAGCTGTGAATACCGTGACACGCCTCTGGGGATTGGCACGGCCCAGCCTCGGTTGGGTTGGACTCTTGCCTCAGATCACCGATCTGAAGTTCAAACGGCATATCAGGTCTTCGCAAGTTCAAGCGCCGATAAATTGGCACGGGGGGAAGCCGATCTATGGGACAGTGGCAAGGTCCATTCAAGCGAAACCATCAACACGACCTATGCAGGAAAAGCGCTTGGTTCGGGGCAGCGCGTCTGGTGGGCGGTGCGGGTTTGGGACGCACAAGGAAACTGTTCGGCTTTCAGTGCGCCCAGTTGGTTTGAAACCGGGTTGTTGTCCGCGGCGGACTGGCGGGCAAAGTGGATTCAGCGTGACATGGTCCAACCGGCGTCAGGCACAAACACTTTCGATGATCATCCGGCGCCGCTGCTCCGCAAGGAATTCACCGCGGACAAGAAAATCATCCGAGTTCGCGCCTATATCAGTGGATTAGGCTACTACGAACTACGGCTCAATGGGCAGCGCGTCGGCGATCAGGTGCTTGATCCGGGCTGGACGAGTTACTCGAAGCGAGTGCTGTACTCAACCTACGATGTGACTGGGCAGATCCGGCATGGACGCAATGCTGTTGGCATAATGTTAGGAAATGGCTGGTTCAACCCGCTGCCGCTGGCCCTTTGGGGGCGGGTTAGAATTCGCGATGCCTTGACCACGGGTGAGCCGCGTGCCATCGCACAAATTGTGGTGGAGTTTGCTGACGGCACAACTCAGACAATCGTTACCGATGAAACGTGGCGGATTGGTGACGGCCCAATTTTGCGCAACAGTATTTACTTGGGCGAAGTCTATGATGCGCGCCGTGAACAGCCCGGCTGGGATAAGACCGGATTTGACGATTCGGCTTGGAAATCGGCGGCGCTCGCGGTGAAACCCCAATTAGGCGTCCTTGAGGAGCAAGACGCGCCGCCCATTCGAATCGCACGTAAGCTCAAGCCGGTGAAACTCACGGAGCCGGGCCCCGGTGTGTTCGTCTTTGACCTTGGCCAAAACTTCGCAGGCTGGGCACGCTTGAAGGTCAGCGGAAAGGCAGGAACGCATGTAAAGCTGCGCTTCGGCGAATTACTCTATCCGGATGGCACGCTCAACGGCATGACGTCAGTGACCGGCCAAATCAAGCGTGGCGGCAGGGACTATCGCTATGATGACGTTGGAGAGCCGGAAACCGCGTTTCAACAAGATGAATATGTGCTTAACGGACATGGCCAGGAAGTGTTTACACCCCGCTTTACCTTCCATGGGTTTCGCTATGTGGAAGTAACGGGTTTCCCCGGAAGGCCAACGCTGGGTTCTTTGGAGGGCTTGCAACTGCATGCTGACGTCCAACCCGCCGGTTCATTCGAGTGTTCCAATGAACGATTTAATCGCATTCAACAAATGGTCCTTCGAACGGAGTTGAGCAATCTGTTTAGTGTCCAGTCGGACTGCCCCCACCGGGAAAAATTCGGGTACGGTGGCGACTTGGTGGCTTCGAGTGAGATGGGTATGTTGAATTTCAACATGGCGAGCTTTTACACGAAAGTGGCCGGGGATTTTGCGGACGCGGTACGGCCCAACGGCGGCTTCACCGAGACCGCGCCGTTTGTGGGCATCAGTGATCCCAGTCTGGATGACGCCTCCATCCCAGTTAATCTGGGAAATGGCACCGGCCCGGTTGATTTTGGCGTCGTCGAGCCACTTCTGCTTTGCCAGCTCTATCAGTATTATGGAAATCGCCAATTAATCGCCAGGCACTACGAAGCCACCCGGTGCTGGATTGACCTGTTGTCCTCCAAGGCCCAGGACGGAATCCTGGACAATGGCATCAGCGACCATGAGAGTTTGGCACCCAAACCGCGAGCGTTGACTGGCACGGCCTTCTACTATTTCAATATAAAACTGTTCGCCCGCCTTGCCAGAGTGCTTGGTAAGGATGCAGACGCTGAGACCGCGGAAATGGAAGCCGCACGCATCAAAAGTGCCTTCAATCGCCGATTCCTAGATACTGCCACGGGACGGTATGATTTCGGTTCCCAAGCCTGTCAATCATTCCCATTGTATTTCGGCCTGGCACCTGCAAATGCGCAATCAAAAGTGTTGGACATTCTTACCGGCGACGTGTCCGCGCATAATGGACATCTCACGACCGGAATTTTTGGCACCAAATACATGCTCAATGCACTCACCGACGCCGGCAGAACAGATCTCGCTTATACCATCGTCGATCAGCAGACATTTCCTGGATGGGGATATATGCTGGAAAACGGCGCAACCACGTTGTGGGAGCATTGGACATTTAGCGATAATATCTACTCGCACAATCACCCGATGTTTGGTTCCGTCAGCGAATGGTTTTACAAGGCGCTCGGCGGCATCCAGCCGGCGCCTGACGCAATCGGTTTTGACAAAATCATCATACACCCCCGCCCCGTGGGCAATCTCACGTGGGTCAAGGCCAGCTATAATTCAATTCGTGGTAAAATTGTGAGCACGTGGGAACAGGCTGGTGGAAAATTCAAGTTGCACCTTGTGATTCCCCCCAATACAACCGCTGTGGTCTATGTGCCGGCAAAAAATATAAACGAGGTAACTGAAAGCGGCCGGCCTGCTAAAAGTGCCGCTGGCCTGACGTTTTTAAGAATGGAACAGAATACCGCAATTTTTGCGGCGGGCTCGGGCCGTTACGAAATCGAATCGTCAAGCAATTGAATCAATGAAATCAAAACTCGTATCGGTTGCGTTCGCGGGCGTTGTTTGCGCCATGATGCTCGCCGTTAGTTGCACCACGGTTCGAACGGTAGTGCTAAAGCATGAAACAGGTGAATCCGTGGTATTGGCCGGAGCGCAACCGGCAGCCTTGGCTTGGTTGCCAGTCAGCGGAGTGCCTTTGCGCGTGCGTAGCACTTATTTGCCCTCCTCTAACACGGTTGATTATGTTGAAGGCCGTGATTTCGTCGTCGATTATTCGAATGGCACCCTGGCGCGCACACGCCAGTCCCGGATCCCAGATTTTCAGACCAATATGTTGTATGGACAGGAGGATTTTGACCATTCTCGATTCCCTGGCTATGGCAATGAGGATTTTTTTGTTTATGTAGACTATCCTCTGACAACTCCCGTGGCTTGGCCGGTGCAGTCTTCGCAAGCGGAGTTTTTAAGGAACACCCAAATGAAGCTCAAAAAGGGCGGTCCATTTAAAATAGTTGCATTCGGAGACAGCATCACGGCCGGCTCCAATGTATCCGGCGCTGAGGACGTATTTTGGCAGCGCTGGGCCGGCGACCTTGAACATCGCTACCCGCAGGCGCAAATCGCGGTTTTAAACCGCGCCACTGGTGGAGATACCAGCACACAAGGTTTGGAACGGCTCCAGGCCAAGGTTCTTGACGAACATCCCGATCTCGTATTGATCGGTTTTGGCATGAATGATCATAATGTGCCAAAGTTTGGTGTGCCTCTGGAGCAGTTTGAACGGAATCTTGGAGTCATGGTGACCCGCATACGGCAGGAAACCAGCGCCGAAATTATTTTATATTCAGCGCTTCCGCCCAATCCAAAATGGAAATTTGGTTCTCATCACATGGCGGATTATGCAACAGCCACCGAACGCGTTGCCCGCCGATTTTCCTGCGCTTATGTGGACGTTTTTGACAACTGGCAACTGCTGGCCAAGCGTAAAAAACCGGAAGATTTGCTGGCAAACGACATCAATCACCCCAATGACTTTGGGCACTGGATTTATTATCGCGTGTTTTGCTCAATCGGCCTCACTCAACATTGAAACAGCACACTCCGTAAAAAACGTGATGTTGCCACCGCATCATCGGCGGCGACGAGTTGGTCTATTTGCTGCCGATGCTTTTGCACGACGCAATCAAACTGTCGCAGCCAAAGAATACTTTCTCCGATTGCATTGACTGCGTTTTCGCGATAGGGATACTGGTCCATGGAGAACCAACCTTTGTATCCACATCGGTCAAGCCAGTAGAGCATTTCGATGTAACAAACACTGTGCACCATGCCTGCGATCATATCGTCGTCTGTTGTCGTGTAATTGTCATTAAAATGAAGGTGGAACAGGCGATTCCCGGCGCGTTTCGCCAACACGATGGCCTCGGATACATTCTCTACTGCTACAAAAGCATGACCGGTATCAATGGTCACGCCGACGTTGGGGCGGCCGGTGTCCTGCGCCCGCAATAATGTATCTGCCATACGAGCGAGATAGGAGTGCGTGCGCGGCTCTTTCGGTTTGTATTCCAGCGCGAACTGCACCTCCGGGAATTCAATGGCCAGAGTCCCCACGGATTCGCAAAGCCATTCGCGTGCGCGTTCGTAATCGGAGCATAACAAATAGTCATAGCCGTCTTGCCCGGGCCAAATGTTCAAAGTTTTGCAGTTTAGTTCCCCGGCGATGTCGCACATTTTCCTTGTGTAGTCTAGCGCAAGCTGGCGTACACCAGAGTTGGAGGCGCTATAACTGCCCTTCCAAAAGCGCTTGTGTGCAAATAAATCAGGAATGATTGAAACACATGTCAGCCCCGCATCAGATAAAGCCATCTTCATCTCCTTCACGTTGTTTGGACGGATGTCCCAAGAACCCACCAATTCGATACCAGTAACATGTGGTATTGAGGCCGCCCGCTGGAGCATTTCCATGGTGCTCGGATTCTCTTTGTAACCACCGCAAAAGCGATCTCGCGTGTTACGGAGGTTGCCTAAAATAGCCGCATATCTGCGGAGTACAGTTTTCATAGCATTACTTTTGAATTGCAGCTACAGTTTCCCTCAGAGCGAGACGAGCTAACGAATTGTAAGCCATTCAAGAATCGCATCCCGCTGGAGTATTCGCTTAGACTATTTCATACTTGAAGTGGCACTGTTTACCTAGACAATCGCGATGCAAATTCTGACCTGCCAAATGTAATTTCTGTCCTGGGTTTGCGGCGCAGTCTTCGGCCTTTGCACTTACACAATGTCTGATCCTGAAATGAGGGGAGGACAGCAATATTGCTTTCTTACTTAGCCCATTCATCTTTCTGATACTTACGTTTCAAGCCCTTGGAAACAATAAAATCTTTCTAAGATTCAAGATGGTGGTGACGTGGAATCTCATGCGGCGGCCTCGCCCCCGCCACAACTTCGGCACCATTCTTGATGGTGGTGTTTTTATCCTGCTTCACCAACCGTAACCGCCATTCGCGTGGAGTTGTGTGTTTTAGTTTTCGAAAAGTCCGGTTGAAATTCTGTATGCTTTGGAATCCTACGGCAAAGGCCACCTCGATGCATGTGCGATCTGATGTCGTCAAATAATGGCACGCCCGAGCAATGCGTCGTTCTTGTACAAAATCGAGCACCGTCATCCCTGTTTCCTGCCGGAACAGCCGCGACAAGCTGCGTACCGATACGCCGCTTGCCGAAGCGATGGCCTCCAACAGAAGCGGCTCTTCCAGGTTGGTCTCAACGTAGCTGATGATCCGGCGAAGGGCTTCCTGTTTGTGGTTTGCCGCTGTGGCAAAACAGGGTGAGTACGCAAGATGATTGGCCACAAGCTCCATAAAACGAACCAAATCCGTCTGCTTGGTCGGAGGGAGAACGCGATTGCGTAAAAAGAGAGTTTCCAACGAGTCGGCATTGAGGCCTTCACGCAATTTGGTTTCTCGAGTGCGATGCCATTCAGTCAACGACGGCTTGGCGTCAAGTACCTGTCCGCATTGCAAAAGTGCAATCAACCGCCCGTAGCGAACAACCGGGACTAAAAATTCGGTCAAACCGGCATGACAACGGTAACGCAGGGGAACAAGTTGTTCCGCCACCTGCCGGTAAAAGCGCCGGTCGCAGTCGTCGCATAGGTGTTGGCCGGGTTGTTGACTTTGAAGAGCGAGGCAGAACGGCGACTGTTGGGTGCTCTTGTCATAGCAGGCGGATACTTCGCCATCCGTTGAAACGAGAGTCAAATTCACCTCGAACAGTCGCCAGGCCAGCGCGAATATTTCGCGCAGCTCGGGACTTTGGCGTAGCAATTCAAATTCGGATTGATTCACGTAAAATGCTTCTCGTTGATTTATTTTAAACGCTGGCCTGCTCCCCTTCACAACTTTTTCAACTTTTGTACCGTAACGGCGGCCCCAAATCTTGTCAACGACTTTTGGATCGTATGAAAATGTTTTTCAGTTGAGAGCAAAGCGGCGAATTGCGCGTCATTCCAACCTATCTGCGCGGTTTGGAGGGTTTGCTGCCTGTCCGGATTTGTTCAGTTTTTGGCCGAAACAGTGAAGTTGATTTTGTTCATTTTAAATGGCTATATTTGGGCCCCAGCAGGTAATATTTCACCAAAAGATCCAGTACACCAAAAACCAGCAGCCGGCGTAAATCCCCAACCAGAGCGGCACCCGTTGATACCACGGCCGACGTATGTCTTCACCATATTGGGCAAGCAATGACGGGTGCCAAACGAGGGAAAGGGCGGACTCTGATGGCAATTTCCCACCGGTCAAAGTGGCCACGATAACCACCATCATGGTCATCACCTCGGCAATGGCGCCGACGTAAAGCCAGTGAAGCTTGATGCCGCTGGCCCAAAGTCCCAGCCCTAGGGCGATCTGGATGAATAATCCGCCGAACAAACCGGCCAAGGCGCCGCGATTGTTGGTTCGTTTCCAAAGTATGCCCAGCAGGATCACTGAAATAAATGGCGTGGCCATGTAAGTTACTCCGGTTTGAATATATTTGAACATTCCCACCTGCCCGACGAGTGGAGCGCAAAGACAGGCAATGCCCAAGGCCGAAGCGGCCGCCATGCGCCCGACAAAGATTAACCGCCGATCGTCTGCATTGGGATTTAATGCGCGATAAACATCCAGGGAAAAAATCGTGGCTATCGAGTTTACGAGGGCGCTGGTTGAGGCCATGATGGCCGCTAAAAAACCGCCCAAGACCACGCCTCGCAATCCGGTAGGCGCGAAAACTTGGAGCGCAAACGGAAAGGCCTGGTCCTGCCCATTGGGTGGAAAAGCCGGCGCCTTGCCCAAATTATTAATCCAATAATAAACCACAAACCCTAGAAAGCAGGTCACCAAAGGCCGCAACAGATTGATAAATCCCGCAAAAATGATGCCTATCAACGCGTCCCAAGTGCTGCGGGCGGCAAGAACGCGTTGAATCATCACTTGGTTTGAAGATTGATAAAAGAGGAAGACGCCAAAAGTCCCGAAAATCAATCCGATAAATGGAGCTTCGGGATCGTTCGGCGGGTGGTACAGGTGAAAGCGCTCGGGAGCAGCTTTTACCATGGCGCTCCATCCTCCTGGAACATGCCCCAACGCCACAAAAAACAACATCAAACCACCGACGACCAGCATAGCGCACTGCACTGCGTCCGTCCACATGACTGAATCCAGACCCCCGAGAATGGTATAGAAGCCAACGAGTGTCACCAATCCTCCCAAAACGACCCAGGGCGGCAACCCGGTCAGTCGGCTGAAGGTAAGGCTGCCTCCATACAACACGGGAGTCAGAAATACAAATACGTATCCAAACAGCATGACGTAGCTGTAAATTCTTGCACACCCGGGACCAAATCGGCGCGAAAGGAGATCTGGAATTGTCGCCACCCGA
>Ga0206970_10085_pt1 | contig 26709 bp, 21 predicted proteins | sample Alteio_BWOrgHeat_88_FD_152964 | JGI IMG/M metagenome (GOLD analysis project Ga0206970, IMG submission 152964) | Enriched cells from forest soil in Barre Woods Harvard Forest LTER site, Petersham, Massachusetts, United States -... | ecosystem: Environmental > Terrestrial > Soil > Temperate forest >... | reverse complement strand
AGATCGTGCAGGACCGCGTGAAAAACGCCATCCAGCAAGACCTTACCTCCTCCAAAGGCCTGCGCCAAGTCAGCGATCCTGCTGCCGCCGATTTTCTGATCGACTATCACTTCGCGGTGGAACGCCGCAACGAAACCGTGCAGACCGTGTATCCAGGTGCGTATCCCGGGCTAGTGTGCGGCCCGTATCGCTGTTGGGAGGGCTGGGGGTACGGACCCGCAGCCGTCGGCTACGAAAATATCCGATTCCGCGAAGGCACGATCGTTTTTGACATGCTGCAGCAATCGACCCAGCATCGGGTGTATCGCGCGATTGGGCAGAAACCAGTGCGGCGGGATACGTTTTCGCTGACGCAGGATGAGATCAATGGCCTGGTTGGGCATTTGCTCAAAAATTTGAAGACCAGAAAGTAGAAGAAAGCAGCGGCGGGTGATGCCAAGCGCCAGCGGTGAGCTGCGAAGCAACATACCCTTGGCGGATGGATCTTGCCGAGTCGGATTGAATCCCTTGTCCGCGTGACGCGCGGACATCGAGGTGGGACGGGCGTAAAGCCGGCCGCTACAATTGTCGAGGCTCAGTGGATTACGGCAGCAGGCCGAATGCGGCCACGCTGTTCGTTGAGCCGACGAAGACCTTGCCGTTGGCAACCATCGCGGTGATGTATTTATTTCCATTGAAGTGATCGCGATTGTTGGCTGCCTGGTTGGAATTGTACAACTCAGTCGCCAAATTGGTGGCGTCGTAAGCGTGGAGCACGGCGGTGCCGCCGTTCTCCACGACCCATACGATGCCGTCGCTCGTTCCGTTAGCGGAGATGCTCGGCGTCGCGCCCGGGTAACCAAACGTGTTTCCGGTATGCGAGGACGGAGACGTAGCCAGCTTTGCCGCGCTGACCGGGAAGGCCTTGATCGCATCACCCACCGAACCGTAGTAGACGGCACCGTTAAAGTAGCTGGGCTTGGCCCACACGCCGCCGGCGAGTTGCCCGTTGATCTGTTGATAGGCGTTGTTTTTACTGGAATCGAACTTCCCCATGTTGTCGCGATCCAAAACGAAGATGGTCGTGTCTTTGCCGGATCCGACGGCGAGATGCCGCGTGTTTCCAGTGCCGTCGACGACATCGGGTATCAACACCGGACCGCCGGACCCAAAGTCGGTGTCGGCGTTCGATTCAGAGACGGTGTTGGATGTGGCGAAGTAGTCGAGCAACGTGAGCGGCACAGTCGATGAGACCTTCGCGAAGCAATTGCCGCAATTTCCGTTGGCCGGGAAGCCCTTGGTGTCCAGAGTTGTGCCGAAGTCGCCGTTGCCGATGATGAAGTAGATGTTTCCCGCAGCGTCGGCTGCAGGCGCGGCGCCGGCCATCCAGATGCCACCTTCGCTGCCGTTGGGCGTCAGATTGAGCACGCTCAGCTGCTGAAGCGAGTCCGCGTTATAGGACATGACCCACGAAGTGTATGGTCCCGCGTCGCAATGCGAGCCCCACGTGGTGTAAATCGTGTTGCCGATCTGCAACAGTCCGGGGCGTTCGTTGTACAACTTGGGATCAAAGGTGACTTTTCCATTGCTGCTGCCTGCGCCTGAGCCCGAATACTCGGCGGTGACAATCGTCGGACCGCCGAACAGCTCCGCGCCGGTCGTCAGATTCAGCGCGTGGATGCGATGGATGTAGCTGCCGCTGGAAGTCTTGGAGACGGCCACGACGTAGATGGCATTGCGCGAGCGGTCGATCACTGGAGTTGAGGTGATGCCGATCTCCGGCGTGACTTGCCCGCAGCCGCGGTCGTCGCTGGAAGTCTCTCCGGACGCCAGCATGGAAGCAGACCACAGTTTGGTGCTGGTGGTGCCATTGACGCTGTCGGCGTCGAAGGCGTACACGGTGTCATGCTCCGTCACGACATAGAGAACGTTCTTGGTGCCCTGGTTGGGGATGGCTAATCCAGAAAGATACAAGGGCTGCGCGTCCACTTTGCCGTCCACAGCAAAGGAGCCGATTTTGCCGAATTTGGCTTGCGTCACATTCGCGTGGGTCAGCGTGGTTTCCTTGGTGTTCTGGCCGGTGCGCAGATTGTCGTAGTGATAGGTGACCACGTCCACGTTGGAAGTGCTGGAGACCACATTCACGGTCAGGGTTGCGTTGTTGCTGGTGACGGTGCCCGCGGAATTGCTCACCACCACATCGAACGTGGCGCCAGTATCGCCTGCAACGGTAGCCGGGGTGATATAGGTCGATGAATTAGCGCCGGAAATGTTGACGGCATTCTTTTGCCACTGGTAGGAGAGCGTGGCGGAACCGCTGGCCACAACGGTGAAGGTGGCCGCTTGTCCAACGTTTACGGTCTGGCTGCCGGGTTGCGTGGTGACCTTGGGAGCGCTGGCGGTTGGGGTATTGACCGTGAGCATCGCCGCAGCGCTGGTCACGGTGCCGGCCGAGTTGCTGACCACCACGTCAAATTTTGCGCCGTTGTCGCCTAATGTCGTGGCTGGCGTGGTGTAGCTGGGGCTGGTGGCTCCGCTGATATTCGCGGAGTTCTTTCGCCATTGATATGCGGGAGCGGGAGTACCGGTAGCGACCACGCTGAACGTCGCGGTCTGCCCGGTCGTGACCGCCTGATTCGCGGGCTGGGTGGTGATCTTCGGCGCCGCACTTGTCGCAGTGTTTACGGTAAGTGTCGCCGAGTTGCTGGTGACGCTGCCTGCTGAATTGCTGACCACGACGCCAAACTTCGCGCCGCTGTCGGCCGCCGTCGTGGCGGGTGTGGTGTAGCTGGCGCCAGTCGCGCCACCGATCTTCACCGAGTTCTTCTGCCATTGATATGTGGGAGTCGGGGCGCCGGTGGCGACGACACTGAATGTCGCAACCTGCCCGGTCGAGACAGTCTGATTGACCGGCTGCGAGGTGATCTGCGGAGCGGCAGTTGCTGCGGCGCTCACCGTGAGCGTGGCCGCGGTGCTAGACGCGGTGCCCATCGCGTTGCTGACCAGCACATCAAATCTCGCGCCGCTGTCGGCGGAGGTGACTGCCGGAGTAGTGTAGCTGGCGTTTGCCGCGCCGGACATGTTCACGCCGTTTTTGCGCCACTGATACGTCAAAGGCGCGCTGCCCGTAGCCGCTACGGAGAATGTTGCAGACTGTCCGACGCTGACGGTCTGGCTGACTGGTTGCATGGAGATTGCCGCCGGGGTGTTAGCCGCTCCGGGAGTGCTCGAAGTATTGCTGCCAGGACTCACGACTCCGGCGCAACCTGCGATCGAAAACATCGCCAAGACCCCGGCGTTAATCGACATCCACGCATTCACTGCAGATCGAGTTCGCACGCCTGGCGCTCCAAGTGGAACTCCGCCTATGGGCCGGGATTGCCGTCGCGGATTCCGTCAAAGGATGGGCAAGATGCCGCACCTGCACGCGACACTGCCATTTCTATGGGTTTAGCGTAGGCGGGGACGCCATCGTTTACACCTGACCCGAAGTACAGTTGTGGACCAGCGAGTACCTATAGACCCAATGGTACCGGCTACTGGTTCGGAAGCAGCATGAGTACAGGCGGGAGCCACGCGTGAAGCGTGGGCTCCTTGCTTGAAGTCTGGGATCCTTCTATTCTCGGTGGCTATTCTCGGTCGCTATTCTCAGTGGCTATCTCGGTGGAGCAAATGCACCTGAACAATCGAGTTGCTTTGATTACCGGCTCTGGCCGCGGGATTGGCCGAGCCATCGCCCACCTTTTTGCCGAAGAAGGCGCGTCGGTGTTTCTGACTGCGCGAACGGAAGGACAACTTGCCTCGACTGCGAAGGAAATTAACGCGCTTCGTTCGGGCTCCGTAGGTCCGGCGCCGGAATTCCTCGCGGCGGATCTTTCCTTGGAGGCAGGGTGCCGCTGCGTTTTCGCGGCGGCGCGCGAAAAATTCGGGCGCGTCGATATTTTGGTGAACAATGCCGGGCACTACGGCCCGGTCGTTCCCGTTGAAGAATATTCGCTCGCCGACTTTGACAACGTCATCGCGGTGCATCTTCGCGCCGCGTTTTTGCTGAGCCATTTGGCACTTCCGGAAATGTATGCGCGAGGTTCCGGGGTGATCCTGAATATCTCGAGCCTTTCGGCGAAGTCGGCGTTCGCATGGGGCTCCGCGTACGCGGCGGCGAAGGCGGGGATGCTAGGGCTCACACGGGTCACCGCAGCCGAAGCCGCTCGGAAAGGTGTGCGGGTGAACGCGCTCTGCCCGGGACCAGTTACTGAAACCGAAATGTCCAAGGATCTCGGTGCGACGCTCGCCAAGAAACTCGGCGTCGACCCTAAGGCGCAGCTGGAAGGATTTCTCACCACGATTCTGCAAGGCCGGGGTCAAACCGCCGCCGAAATCGCGCGCGCTGCGCTCTTCCTTTGCTCGGAGCAGTCGAGCGCCATCACCGGTCAATCCATCAACGTGGACGGTGGAGCGGCCTTCTTCTAGCGCGACTTACAACATCCTGCCCGTGCCCCAGAGGCGGGTACGCGTTCGTTGACTTAGCGGGTGTTGCACCCTAAAATCCCCGGTAACAGGACCTTACACCCCATGTTGGGTCAAACCATCTCGCACTACCGGATAACCCACAGGCTGGGAGCCGGGGGTATGGGTGTGGTGTACAAGGCAGTCGATCTGACCCTGGAGCGCACGGTTGCGCTGAAGTTCCTGCCCCACGAAGTCGCCGTCAGCCCCGCGGACAAAGAAAACATGGTGCGCGAAGCTCGCGCCGCTTCCGCCCTGGATCATCCCAACATCGGCGTCATTCACGGCCTGGAAGAAACTGAAGATCATCAGTTGTTCATCGTCATGGGCTACTACGAAGGTGAGACCCTGACGCAGAAGATCAATCGCGGCGTGGTCTCCGTGCGTGAATCGCTGAACTATGCGATTCAGATCGCCAAAGGGCTGAGCGCAGCGCACTCGCGCAACATCGTGCATCGCGATATCAAGCCTTCGAACATAATCATCACTACCGACAATACCGCCAAGATCGTGGATTTTGGCCTGGCGCGCGCGGTGACCTCGGCGAGCGCCACTCAGAGCGTCTCAAACACCGGAACACTTCCCTACATGGCGCCGGAACAGATTCTGGGGGAAGCCATCGATCAGCGCGTGGATGTGTGGGCGCTGGGCGTGATCATTGTGCAGATGCTCACAGGCAGCCATCCGTTCCTCCGACCGAATGCTCCGGCGATGACTTTTGCGATTCTGAATCAGCCGCCGACGGCCGTTGACGCGGTGCCAGCTCCGATTCAGCCGATCGTTTATCGAGCGCTGTCCAAGCAAGCGTCGCATCGCTACGCCAATACGGAAGACATGGTGAAAGACCTGGAGGCAGCGCGCGCGGAAATTACTTCCACGCCCTCGCCGCTGGAAGATCCAACCGTCACCCGCGCCGTCAGCGTACGCGAATTGCGAAGTTATGTGGAGAACGCTTCCACTCCCCGCTGGGGCGCGTCGCCACGGAAGTTTCGGCGCATCGCCCTCGCCGCGGCGGCGGTACTGCTGATCGCAGCCGGCATCCCGTTCACTCCGGCCGTGCGCGAACATATGGCCGGCCTGGCGTACGCCTACACAGGCGGAGAAAAGCACATCGCGGTGCTGCCCTTCGCAAGTCCGGAAGGCGACCCCGACTTCGCGGCCGTATCCCAGGGCTTGAGCGATTCCGTCACCGGCGACTTGTCAAACCTAGAAGCCGCGCAGCAATCGTTGTGGGTCTTGCCGGCCAGCCTGGTTCACCGAGATCAAGTGACCGACCCGACCGCCGCATTTCATAAATTGGGGGCAACGATCGCTATAGAGGGCCGCCTTGAGCGGCGTGGCTCGGGCGTATTCCTCACATTGAACCTGATTGACGCCAAGCATTTGCGCCAGATCGGTTCCGCCCGATTGTCGGAACGCTCCGGCGATCTCAGCGCATTGGAAAGCCAGGCGGTTCAGTTCGTCGCGCAATCGATGCGTGTGAAAGTTTCACCGGACGCGCTGCGGGCGACCGCCAACGTTCCGCCGTCTTCCTATGAGTCTTACCTGAAAGCGCTCGACTATCTCAAGCGCTTCGACAAGCCCGGCAATGTCGACCTCGCCATTTCTTCCGTGCTTTCGGCGGTGCAGACCGATCCGGGCTTCGCGATTGGCTACGCCACGCTCGGCGATGCTTATCGGCTGAAGTATCAAACCGATCGAGATCCGCACTGGCTAGACCAAGCCGATGCCAGTTGCCGCAAGGCTCTGCAAATCGCTCCTCAATTGGCTTCGGCTCGAGTGACCCTTGCAAGACTCGAGGTCATCGCTGGAAAAAATGATCTCGCCCTTGAGGAGTTTCGCAAAGCGCTCCAAGTGAATCCTCGAAATGCCGATGCACTTTACGGCATGGGAGAAATTTACGAAAGTCTAGGCCGAGCAGCCGACGCGGAAGCCACATACCAACGCGCCATCGCACTGCGGCCGGACTATTGGGGCGGTTACAACTACCTGGCCGCGTTTTATGACACCCAACATCGCCCCCAGGAGGCTATTGCTACTTTTCGCCGCGTCACGCAGATGACTCCAGACAATCCAATCGCTTACAGCAACTTAGGTGCGGCTTACATGGTCCTGGAGGATCCTGCATCCCAAGCAGAGGCCCAAGCGGCTTTCGAAAAGTCGCTTCAGCTCGCCCCCACCTATCAGGCCTACTCCAATCTCGGTTACTTGTATTTGATTGCGGGACGCTACGCGGCGGCCGCGGAGAACCTGCGCAAAGCGGTGGAGTTGAATGATCAAGACTGGCGAGTCTTGGCCAATTTGATGGAGGCGTACCGTTGGCTGCAGCAGACCGATAAGATCCGCTCGGTTCGCGATAAGTATGTAACGCTGTTGGAGCAATCGGCTGCAGCCGCCCCCGGCGATGCGAATGCACAAGCCTCCCTGGGTATCGTTTATTCCGAGTCCGGACAACGCCAGAAAGCTTTGGTGTGCGTGAAGTCAGCGTTATCTTCCGGGCCGAAGGATTGCTTCGTGCTGGCGGGCGTCGCGCAGGTGTACGAAAATCTCGGCGATCGCAAACGCGCTGTTCAGTTTGCGCTGGATAGCTTGGCGAATGGCGCTTCATTGCAGGAATTGCAGCACCGCCTGGGTTTACAGGGGGTGCTCTCCGATCCCGGCTTCCGCAGTAGCAGCACGGATCGCAGTAATGGTAAGTAGTCGGCCCCGGCCCAACAGTACCCAGGCCCCGCAGATTTTCCGCTGGCAACCCCAGTGAATACAGCAGTTCGCACAAATCGAAAGGACTACAACGATGGCATCTCCAACTCGATCAACACCGAATCTAGACTTAGGGAGAATCTTGGGAAGTCTTCAGACCGCGCCCAATCCAGTTGCGATTGTCATTAACGGCGGGCGACCTTCGCCCTATGAGGCCCTCGCGTTTCGCGGAGCACGGGTACAATTTCAAAATAATGACAACCAGGCATACATAATCCAGGTCACCAACATTGTGACACTCGACTACTACTTGCCGCCGTTTGGCACGCTCACCGTTTTTGTAAACAGAAGGGCAACGGTGCAATCCGAGATCGACTACGACTTGTCGGTCGCGGATACGCCGCCAGATTATCCTCATTATTTCTTGAACGCGCTAAATGTGCAGACCGCAGTTGCGGCTTTTGCGGGTTCCGATGCGTTCACCGCCGTGTCCGCTTTTGTGAAGTCCACTTTCCCGGTTTCCGATGAGCTTTCCGCCGCCTCTGACGTTACCGAAGCAAATGCAGAAGCGGCTGGCTTGCCTCGCTCCACCTTGGCCACGAGCGGCGGCCCGGGCGGCAGAATCATCGTCAAGGGCTGAGCGGCAGCACCGATTCGTATTTTGTAAGAGTTGGGCAACAGCGCGAGGCGTGATCACCCTACCTTCGAAGAATTATTGGTGTGTCTGATTCACTTCATTCCGATACACCACGCCGCCCTTCATGACAAATTTCACTCGCTGCAATTCTGTGATGTCCCCTAGCGGGTCCCCGCTCACCGCAACCATGTCAGCCCACTTCCCTTTCTCGACCGTCCCCACCCTATCGCTCCATCCCAACAACTCTGCCGCTACTACAGTTCCTGTTCGGATCGACTGCATTGGCGTCATCCCATAGTCGACGTAATACCCAAATTCTTTCGCGCCATTGATTTCTTTCCAGTCGAAGCCGCCGACGTCGGTGCCCATCGCAATCTTTACGTTCTTCTTTAGCGCTTTCTGGAACGCGGCCTTCTCCGTATCCACCATCTTCGTCCAGTTCCCGCCGCGCCCTGGCGCCACGTACGCGCCGACGGTAATCGTCGGCACCCAGTAGACGCCCTTCCTCACCATCTCATCCATCAATGGCTCGGTCAGGCCGTCGCCGTGCTCCACGGTGTCTACCCCCGCACGCAGAGCCGCCGCAATCCCATCGCTGCCGATGCAATGAGCCGCCACTTTCTTCCCCAGCAGGTGAGTCTCATCGACGATGGCCTTGGCTTCTTCATCGGTGAAGTTCACCATACTGTGCAGCACGCCATCGGCTTCGAAGTGGTATCCGCGGTCTGAGTAATACTTGATCCAGTCGGCGCCAAAGCTGATCTGCTCGCGCACCGCTTTCCTCGCGCCGTCGGCGCCATCTACATATTGCACGCCTTTGGGCACCTGCAATTCCCACGAGTAGCCCAGCAGCGGATACATTCCGGTCGGCGTCATGGCTCGCGTGGCGACTTGCATACGCGGCCCGGGGACTTCGCCGGCCGCGATCGCCTTCTTCACGTCCACGTCGGCGTACATTGCACCTTCGGTTTCCAGGTCGCGAATCGTGGTGAACCCGTTCTGCAGCCCGATGGCTGCGTTGCGAGCCGCCAAAATCGCCCGGTAAGGGATCGACTGCTTCAGAAGCTGCGCGTCGTAGTCTTCCGCAGTGATGTCCCCATTGAGAAGCACGTGCGTGTGCGTATCGATCAGCCCAGGCAGCACGGTAGCCTTCGAAAGGTCGATCGTCTCAACGCCGGCCGGCGCGGATCCACCCGGCGTCACAGACACGATCTGATCGCCTTCTACCAGAATGAGTGCGTTGGTAATGGCTGTGTCGCTCTTTCCGTCAATCAGACGTCCGGCGCGAATCGCAATTCGCTTGGCAGGCGCCATTTTGTCCCTCGCCTGGGCCCGCAAACTGGGCGAAACCATCATTGCCGCCGTAGTCAGCAGGGTCAGTAGTCCCGTCAAGATCTTCAAATCTGTGTTTCGCGCCATGGCGATGCCTCCTGAGCGGCGCAAAGAGTAGCACAGCAACGCGGAGGGTCGGCGAGGCCAGAACACGGCGCCTATTCTGAAAGCTGCGCCTTTCGCGCAAACGAACAACGCCCGCCTCACAAGGCGGCAGCTACAAATCCCCTCTTTCCTTTCGTCGTCGTACGCCTTCCCTTCCTAATCTCCCCATAAAGCAGAAGGGCCACCCGGCTCTCATTCCAGGTAGCCCTTCTCTTTCTCTTGCCACCGAACGGAGCTCTCATTCCCCGTTCGATGTGCTCTGGGTAAATCAAACTCGATGCGCCAAAGCCTGGCGCGCCCGTCTTATCGGGCCGGTTCCGAGCCCGGCCGCCGTATGGGACGCCGTGCCATATCCTCGACCGCTGAAACGCCGCGCCGGGCTGCCAGCACTACCGGGTGGCCACTCTCGGCTAGTCGCACCACCGCCACTTCCCAACCCTTCTGCAACGCGTAGACGCTGCCGACCACAAAGGCGATTGCCGCAAACCCCATCGCGAACAACGCGAACACCGCCAGCAGCTCTCTGACAAAATACAGTTGGAGCGCCACTACGACCGCCAGGAACCACCACATCCACTTGCGACCGTTATCTTTGGCCTTGTTCTTCATTCTGTCCCCTGGTCCCTTTCCCCTTACGAGTTGCCCGTTCTGCGGTGTCCCGTTCTTTGATGCGGCTGGCCTGTCCGTTAGGTCTGTCAACCGCCGCACCTGTACCATTTGACACGAAAAGCTGGCCGGAAGCGATGGTACGCAAGGTACATTTTGCGTCTTAAACGAGCGCTCTAGTACCTCGCCATTCCCGTCAATGGGGACGGATCTACAATTGAATGAATATGTTACGGAAACCCTGTAAGGCCTGTGAGTTTCGCCAATGATTCGCCTGTCCCGGCGTTTGCAAACCTGCCCTTTCGGGCAGGGGTTCGGGCCTGATTTTGAGGAGCGTTCCGTGCCCAGCCCCCTGTTCCACGGCGGAGCCAATCCCTTCTTGGAACACCGTTGTTCCAAGGGGTTCTCCATAGCAAAATGCCCCATTCCTTGGCCGCGACCTATATAGAGCCTGCCACCATTGCCCTGGCGGGCCCCTAGGAAACGGTTCGATCCCTCAGCGGCATGGTTGTTGGCCTTCTTCTTGGCAGCGGTTCTCAAGCGATCGGGTAGGAGAGGTACCGGGAGAGCAGCTTCGGGTGGGTCTTTTCGACCGAGGAGCCGGGAGGTCGGAAGGCTGGCCGGGTGCTACCGCCGGGTCAATTGCCCTTGAGGGGATAGCCAACATCGAACGGCAGCTTGCCGTCCACGCGCAGCACTTTCACCGAGCTGTTAATGGCGTAAACGTCCACGATCCCCACCGCACCTGGGGTCGCTTCCACCGTGCGCAGCAATTCCTCGTCGGACTCGACAATTTTTACGACTTGCCGCGACTCGTTCAGTTTGGCGATGGCTGTCTTCAGGTCGGCTGGCGCCATCCCAAACAGCTTCTGCACCGGAGTGTGCATCTCCGCGGCATTGGGGTCCTTCATCACCAGCATGAAATTCCGCCCATCGGCCCAGGCTTTCTGCGTGCCTTTGCACAGCTTCACAAGTTCGGCGAGCTGCACGTCCTGCTGCTTACTCCCCGCGGACATGATCACAGCGATATTCTTGGCCGCCGGAAAGGCCGGCAACGCCAGCAGCAGCGCAAGTAGCAAAGCGACCAACAAACGTGGCCGCGGGCCCGGTGTAATTCGGTTCATCGTGCGCACTTGGCCTTTCAGAAGAATTACCCGAAGTATCGGCACAAGCCAAAGTCCGCACAAGTGCGCCTTTCGCGTCTTGTGTCTAACCGTGCGACTCCGGCGCATTGTCACTAATCCATCAATACATCTCTTACCTAAGCAGCACACCTGACCGTGAGGCCAGTATCGAGCCTCCTGCCGCGGGCGCTACGGTGATTGCAGGGCCATCCAGATAAGAGTCTTTTTTCAGGGAGAGTTGTGATGAATCGCATTTCCGCGCGCTTTTTGTTAGCCCTCGCCCTTTCGCTTCCCGGACTCTGTACCCACGCACAGTCCACTCAAGCGCCCGCCCCGCACGTCGAGCAGGCCTCGCGCAAGGAAGCTACCCCTGCCGCACCTTCGCCAGCGGTCGCTCCCATTCCGCGCCACGCCCTGTTCGGCAGCCTGCCGATCACCTTGCGCAACGACGACGCGCGCAAGCTGCTCGAAAAAGCCCTCGATCAGTACGAAAACGAATTGCTGGACGTGTCGGTGGTGAACGCCCACGAGGCCACCGTCAAGGATTCTCGCTCCGCTATCGCCTTCGCCATTTGGTCGTACGCCGCCAGTCGCAGCGTACCGAACCCCGACGCACTGCAACACGCCAAGACCCTGGTCGTAAAGGCTCCGCCAGACGAAAAACTTCTCGTCAACTGGCTGATCGACGTACAGCAGGCCGACAACATCGCCGCCATTGGCGCGATGAATGACCTGCTCGCTCGCTTTCCCAACGACAAGCACGTCCTCTTCCTGACTGCGGAATGGCTTTACGGCCAGCAGGACTACGACCGCGCCCGCAAGCAGACCGAGAAGATCGTGGAGCTCGATCCCAATTTTCCGCCAGCTCTTAATTTACTCGGGTACATCTATATTCAGACCGGTGATCCCGATCCAGCCAAAGCGATCAGCTACCTGAAGCGTTACGCCGCCTGCCAGCCCAATCAGCCCAATCCTCAGGATTCACTGGGTGAGGTTCTACGCTTCGCCGGCGACGATCAGGGCTCGATCGAGCACTTCCAGGCCTCCTTGAAAATCATTACAAACTTTATCGCCTCGCAAGTCGGCCTGGGCGACACCCGCACGCTGATGGGCGACTACGCGAACGCCCGGCTGGAATACGACAAGGGCGCCGCCATGGCCACGAATTCCCGCGACCTGCTACACGCCCAATTTCAAAAGGCTCTCGTCTATTTCTGGGAAGGCCAGCCGGAGCAGGGCCGCAAGGCACTCGACACCTTGCTAGACGAGGCCCGCCGCCGTAAGGATGCGTACGCTCAGTTTGAAATTGGGTTTGGGCGCGCCGAGCTCGCAGGGGAAAACGCCAGCAAACTCCAACAGTTGCGGGCTCTGGAATCCACTTTGGAAAACCAGGTCACCGGAATGACCGAGCCGGACCGCCACATTTCCTGGGCCACCGTGGTCCGCGAAGAAGCTCGCATCGCGTCGCTCACCGGCCAGACCGCCATCGCAGAAGGAGCTATTTCCCGGCTCGAACACTCGGCTTCGGAGACCCGGGACCTCGTGGTCGCCAACAGCTACGAATCCGCCCGCGGCTATCTTCTGTTCGCGCAGGGTGATTTTTCTTCCGCTACCGACGAGTTAGCTACCGATCCGCATTCGCCTCTCGCCTTGCAACAACTGGCCACAGCGTACGAAAGGCTCAGCAACCCGGCCGCCGCCGAAGCTACTCGCGCGCGCCTGAAATATCAACGCGCTCCGACGGTGGAGTGGTTCCTGGTATCTCATTCTGCAGGCCGCGATGCCCGCTCCGCCGACAACGCCGCGCACTAGCGCGCTTTCGCCCGAAGGCGCATATCGTCGCTGGATTTGTTTCCGGGGTCGAAGGCTTATGGGCCCGGAAGGTCCGGCCCTTTTGCGCCACTGTATAACGCGCCTACAGCGCGCCCTTGCCGAACATCAACCGCAAGCCGGTCGACAGCAACACATCATTTTTTTTGAACCCAGTCAACGGATCGCTCAAATACCTATCGCTGTAGGTCACCTGCCATCCTAGCCACGACTTGAGCTTCGTCGCCGCAGTGGCGTCAAACTGGAAGCGGTAGTCGCCGGTGTTGGTGATATTAGGGAAGAGAGAAAACTTCTCGCTCAACGTCGTACGTCCATTGAGTTTGGTCGCCAGCTCTTCGCCCATCACGATCTCTCCGGTTTTGCGAGTCAATCCGGTCGGGAACGCGGGGTCTGCGCTGAAATATTCCTGCTCAAAATCACCGCCGCCAAACACATCGAACGTCGTGTTCTTCGTCTTGACCACGTGATATCCCACACCTCCACCAAGCACGTTACGCAAGTCCAGATTCTGGAATTCGTCATACTCGAAATCGGTGAATCCGAAAACGAATACGCGGTCGCTCACATTGAAATCGCCGCGGATTCCACCGCGAATAGCATGGGCGGTGGTCCGGCTGGGCGGAGTCGTATCGTCGCTCGCGTACACCGCCGTCGAATACACGGTAATTTTGTCGCGGGTCGTGGCGCGCACCGCCTTGGCCGAAAGATTGTAGGCCAGCGTCGCCGAGTTACCGCGCGTCACGCTTAACCCGCTATCCAGCAAGCCGGTCCAGAAATCAGTCAGGTGCGGATTGCGAAGCCGGTCTTCTTCAGCGTCGTGAGCCTTTTGCTCGTCGTCATTGCGCACCGCGATGACCGCCTCTTTTGGCGTCACCACCTCACCGGCAGTCTTGGTCGTGACGTCCAGCTTGCCGTCAGCGCTCGCCACCGTGCCTACTACGGTCTGCCCATCCTTCAAATCCACATGCAAAGGCTGCGATGACTGAATCGATGTCACCGCATCCCATTGCACCGTCACATCGCCTGCAAATTCCGTTTTGATTAGCACCGTTTTGGCGTCGGATTTCAGGATCGTGCCACTCAGCTTGTCGCCGTTTTTCAACGTCAATTGGTCGGCATTAGCGCCGATAGCTAGTACACCCAGAACTACTGCGGTAAGGACACGTCTCCACACGGTTGGTCTCCTTGCATTTTGCTTTCTTACGACTTTGGGAAGACTTCACCCCGAACCGAGAGGGTCACTTCGATAACCACTTGAGTCGATAGCAACTGGGCTTCCTGATTGGGCGCCCTCAGCTTACTGAATCTCGCCCGCCGTGCCAACGCGATTCTTCTTCTGGGGCCGCCTGTATTTGCCGCCTTGCAGATACGAGTCTCGGCAACGAAAGACTTCACATTGGCCGTTCAGGTATACTTCGGGGTTTCGTACCGCTTCAGGGGCTTGCACCACGCAATAACTCTCTTAGGACCGCAACGAATTTAGATCTCATGGGATTGCGCCGCAATATCAGGAAAAGGCGAGCAACCAGCGGCTGAGCTTGGTCCAGATCTGGCAAGGCCCATCGTGGGCCGTGGAGACATGATGCATTCACGAATTACTCAATTCGCCGTTTCGATTCTTGCAATTTTGCTTCTGGCGGGAGGGTGCGCGCAGCCTCCCGCGCAGAAAGAAGCCGCGCCCAGCGCCAGCAGCACGTCCGCCCCCGCTTCACGTCCTACCATCGTGTTCATGACCGATTTCGGCACCGCCAACGACGCCGTCGCCATCTGCCGCGCCGTGATTTACGGAATTGCTCCCGATACGCGTCTCACAGACATCACCCATCAGGTCACGCCGTTCTCGATCGAGGAAGCTTCGCGATTTCTCTATGGCGTCACCCCGTACTATCCCGCCGGAACAGTGTTTCTTAACGTCATCGATCCCGGCGTCGGCACTTCCCGCAAAGCCATCATCGCCAAATCGAAAAAGGGACAATACTTCGTCGCTCCCGACAACGGGTTGCTCACTCCGGTCCTCGATCGCGATGGTCTGGATTCTGCCCGCGAAATCACCAACCAGACATGGATGATGCAGGCTCCGGTCTCTTCCACGTTTCACGGGCGTGACATTTTCTCCCCCGCAGCTGCGCATCTCGCCGCTGGCTGGGATTTCAACCTGGTCGGCCCGGTCGTTCCGCAACTCGTCCGTCTAACCGTCAAGACCTCCACCACCACTGACAAGGGCATCGACGGCGAAATCATCGGGCTCGACGACCCCTTCGGCTCGTTGATCACCAATATTCCCGTCGACGAATTCAAGAAGCTCGGCTACGTGATCGGCAACAAGGTCCCAGTCCTGATTAACAAAAAGCCGGTAACCGTACCTTACGCCAAGACTTTTATGGACGTCTCCGTCGGCGATTCCCTCCTGTACATCGACTCCCGCGGCCGCGTGGGTGTCGCCGTCAACCAGGGCAACTACTCGAAAAGATTCAACATCGCCCCTCCGGGCATTATCTTCATCCCCACCAAACACACTCCAATCAAAACGATCAAGCCTAGCAAGCACTAAGCGCAAAGAGCCGGGCAGTCCGCGATTGCCTATCAAAGAATCGAAATTTCTCTGTAACCTTTCCCCAGACCATCGGTATTCACCTGCGCAAAGGCAAGACTAGCCCCACCGGCGAGTCCGCCCTTGCAGAAACGACCGCGAATGACCTTGGCTGCCGACGAGGACCTGATGCTCCAGGTGCGCAACGGAGAAGTGGATAGGCTAGGCGTGTTGTTCGACCGCTATCAGACGCCGCTCTACAACTTCTACACGAAGATGACCCAGGATCGCGGCGTGAGTGAAGATCTGGTCCAGGACGTCTTCCTGCGAATTCTGCGCTATCGGCAAACTTATCGCCCTGGAACCGCATTTCGCACCTGGATGTACCAGATCGCTCGCAACGCTAGGCTGGATCACGTTCGCAAGGGGAGACCCGAAGTGGAACTATCGGCAGAACCGGCGGCCGCGCCAGCCGGCGATTCGGCACAGCAGCGGCAGGAAGCGGCGATGTTGCAAAATGCGCTGATGCAGCTCCCGGAGGATAAGCGCGAGATTCTAATTTTGAGCCGCTTCCAGGAATTGAAGTACGAAGAGATTGCCCGACTGTTGAACTGCGAAGTTGGCGCCGTAAAAGTGCGTGTGCATCGGGCACTGCAACAGTTGCGGGAAGTTTATCAACAGCTGGAACGCGGAGCCGGAGCTAAGCAACAAGATCGTACGGGTGGAAACTTCCCATCCGCGAGGGCGTGGCAATGAACTGCGAACAAATCACGGAACTGATGCCGGACTACATGGTTGGCGTGTTAGCGACGGACCAGATGAAGATTGTGGAAGAGCACCTTCACGGGTGCACCGCCTGCGCTGGCGAAGTGACACTGTGGAAGAAGATGTCGCTGCTGCCGGTGGAGAAGCCGACCGAGGAATCACGGCAGCGATTCGACGCAATGCTGCATGCGTATCCTTCATCGTTAGCGGCGGAGCATACCGGAATTGCCCCTGCGACTGGGAGCGCGCAGGTAAAACGCGAATTCGACTGGAGCGCCGCGATGCGCTGGCTGCGATCCCCTGTCGGAGCGCTGGCCTGGAGCATGGCGCTGCTCGTGTTCGGCGTGCTGGTCGGGACGGCTATCGGCACGAAAATCGGCGACGGAAACGCGGCTCGCGAGCGCGAAATCGCCGACATGCACGCCGAGTTAACCAACACGCGGCAGATGGTCGCACTTTCGATGCTACAGGAGCAGTCAGCAAGCGATCGCTTGCAAGGCGTGAACTACACCAATCGTGAAGATCATCTGGATCCGCAGGTCTTCGCGGCACTGATGCACACCCTGCGCTACGACAACAGCGTCGATGTGCGCTTGGCCGCATTGGACGCGCTCAGCCGGCACGCCGGGCAACCTGCGGTGCGCAAGAGCGTCGGCGATTCGCTGCAAACGCAACAATCGCCAATGGTGCAGGTCGCCTTGATCGATCTGCTAAGTGAATGGCGCGATCCCGAAGCGGCCCAACGGCTGCGCAATTTTCAGCAAACGCCAAACCTGAACCCCACGGTGCGCCAGCGCGCCCAGTGGGCCGTAAGCAAACTGCAATAACGGAACCCGAAGGAGACGACCATGCGCACAAAACCCTTTACCCGAATCGTGGCGGTGTACGGCGTGGGCCTGATGCTTCTGCTGCTGTGGCCGATCAGCACCCGCCCGATTCCGCACCTAGCGAGAACTTTCGTGATGTCACTCTGCCGCGTGCTCCAGGTGGACTACGTCTTCGCGGGTCCACTGCCCGCGTTGCCCGCACTACGCAGCAATCATGATCACGACATCGATTTACCCGTGAAAGATCACGAAACGATCACGAAATCATTCACCCTGTCGGCGGCGCATCGCTCCATCGACGTCGACAACGTCTTCGGCTCGATCGAAGTCGTCGGCGGCAACTCCGATCAAATCGAACTGACGGTACAGAAGTCACTTCGCGCCGAGAGCAAAGAAGCGATGGAGCTGGCGAAAAAAGAAGTCACGCTGGACATCACCCAAGACGCGGGCAACCTCAAGCTGTACGTCAACGGCCCATTCCGCTGCAATTGCGATGATGGTTGCCGCAAGCACCGCGACTTTGAAGGCTACATCGTGAAAATGGACTTCGTCCTGCACGTACCGCGCGACATCGACACCAACGTCCGCACCGTCAACGAAGGACATGTCACCGTCCGCAACGTAGCCGGCGCCTTTGCGGTCCGCAACGTCAACGGCGACATCCAGATGGAAAACGTCGCAGGCTCGGGAATCGCGCACACCGTGAACGGCCCGGTGAAGGTAGCGTTCCGTGAAAATCCTCGCGAAAAATCCGGCTTTGAATCCATCAACGGCGACATCGAGCTGTCCTTTGTGCGCGGCCTCTCCGCCGACTTCCGCTTCAAGACCTTCAACGGCGGCATCTACAGCGATTTTCCCGTGACCGTACTGCCGGCGCATGCCATGCAGGAAGAACACGAAGGGGGCAAAAGAGTTTTTCGCGCCGATCGCTTCACCAGCGCGCGAGTGAGTTCGGGTGGTCCCGAAATCGACGTCGAAAATCTGAATGGAGACATCCGTATCCTAGAAAACCATGAATAAACTTACTGGAACTTCTCGAATGAGCAGTTGGAGCTTCGCGCTGATGACCGCAAGCGTCGTGACCCTTGCGGCAATGATCAGCGTGGGCGCACCAGCCGCCAAGACGCAGGCGACCTCGCAAGGCGGCGTGGACCGCGTGCCGATCACGCTGTCCGATCCTTCGCGGCCCGCGCTGGTCAAGGCCGAACTGATTCAAGGCGGAATCACCGTGAAGGCGTACGACGGAAAAGAGGTGATCGTCGAAGCCCGCAATCGCGATAGCGGTGGATTCGACGGCGGCCCCAAGCGCGTCGTCATTTCCTCCACGGGACTTTCTGTCGAAGAAGAAAACAACGAAGTCCATATCAACACCGAGTCGCACATACGAGCGATCGATCTGTCGATCTCCGTGCCGGTGCACACCTCGCTGCATCTGCGCGCGGTAAATGAGGGCGACATCGTTGTGAGCGGTGTCAATGGCGACATTGACGTGGACGACGTAAACGGCTCAGTGACGCTGAACAACATCTCGGGAAGCGCGGTGGCTCACGCGCTGAACGGAAAATTATTGGTCACCTTCAAAAGCATCAACCCGCAGAAATCGATGGCCTTCAGCTCGCTGAACGGCGATATCGACGTCACTTTTCCCGCGGATCTGAAGGCCAACGTCAGCTTGCGCTCGGATATGGGCGACGTGTTCAGCGATTTCGACATACAAATGAAAACTGCTGCGGCTCAACCCATCGTGGAAGACAACCGCAAGGAGGGCGGGAAATATCGCGTGAAGATCGACAAGACGGTGCGCGGCATGATTGGCGGTGGCGGACCCGAGATGCAGTTCACAAATTTCAATGGCGGCATCTATATCAGGAAGGCGGGCGCGCACTGAGCACAGCGTATATAAAGCTGCGGATACTGAAGAAGAAAGCGGCGAGCTTAGGCTCGTCCCTGTCTGTTTTTCGCAGCTAACTGGATCGGCGCTTGGCTTTGTGGTGTTTGGCCTTTACGGGCTTCTTTCTGGGGGCCAGTTGAGCCTTTAGCTTTTCGTTGTCGGCGGCCAGCGAGGCGTTCTCTTTGGTCAAGCCGTCCAGGCGCGTTTCCAGATCGGTGTTATTTTTTTCCAACTCAGCTACATGAGTCTTCAGTGTTTCGTTTTCCTTCAGGGTCTTGGTGTCCTGGCAGGCTGCCATGGGTAAACCTAGTCCCAGAGCCAGGGCTATCGTCGCTGCTGTGTTCTTACGCATTTGCTCTCCTTCTTCTGAATCGACAAGACCCGCACAGCGCTCCAGGCTGACGCCACGCTGGGTCCTCCTTCTCTTCTGCTACAAAGCCGCCGGGAATGCCACTACAAAAACCTGGTTAGAAACGCAGTCAGTCTGCACGGTGCGCCGTGGCGCTCGAAGATCGCTGGGGATCCGGCGACGGATTCTCATTCGGCGCGGCCGCCTCGTCGCGCTCGATCATAACCGCCTTCTTAGGTCGTTCATCCACGTGCAGTTGAAAAATGTCTGGTCGCGCATAATGACCTACCACATCGAGATCGTACTTTCCGCGCACGATTTGCGCGCGATCAATCTCCGCCACCAGGATGGCTTCGCCTTCCGTATTCGGCCCTGCCAGAAAATTCCCGAAGGGATCGACGATGCAGCTACCGCCTCGGCAGAGGATTGCGTCGGGGTCGTTGCCGAAAGGAGTGCGGTAGTCGGTGGGAAAATCGCTGCGCAGGCAGTACTGATTGCAAGAGAGAACGAAGCAGCGCCCTTCGACGGCGATGTGGCGCATGGAAGCGATCCAGGAGTCGCGAGAGTCCGCTGTGGGCGCGCAATAGATTTCGATGCCCTTTGCGTACATCGCTGCGCGCATCAGCGGAAGATAGTTCTCCCAACAAATGACGGCGCCCAGCTTGCCGAACTGTGTGTCGAAAACAGGGAGCGTGGAGCCGTCACCGAAACCCCATACCAGGCGTTCCGAGCCGGTGGGCATAACCTTGCGATGTTTGCCGAGGAATCCGCCATCTGGAGCGAAGAACAGAGCGGTGCAGTAAAGCGTGCCGAGATCGCGTTCGATGACCCCGACGACAAGATAGATACCGTTGGCACGGGCAGCGCGACTAAGTCGATCGACTGCGGGACCTGGCACGTCCACACTGCTTTCCCAGTAGCGGCGAAAATCTTCGCGGCCGGCATCCGAGCGGCCACCGACTACAGCGCCGAAATCGAGCCCGCGGGGATACGCCGAGACGAAAGCTTCGGGAAAGAGAACGATTTGGGCGCCCATGCTCGCGGCATCCTTCGCAAGCTTCGCGAGCTTATCGAGCGTGCGTTCGCGATCGAATGCTACGGGAGCGGCTTGCACGACGGCGACTTTGAAATTTGTTGCGTGATTCACTTTTTGTGTCCGTTGCAGTTCAGAGAACACTATAGATTCTTATTGAAGTGAAACCAAGTGTGGGGTTGAGACTGGCGATCAGCGAGCTCTGTTGCTAAGGGCATTGATTTCCTTCTAGTTCATCGGCGTTATAGAATGGCGATGAACGCAGGTTTGGATCGAAATTGAATGTGACTGTGGGCTAACTGCAGGTGCGTTGACTGCAGGGACCTTGTTTGCACATTTTAGGAGATGAGAAATGTCATTGCGGATTAATGAGACGGCGCCGGATTTCACGGCAGAGACTTCGCAGGGGACGATTCATTTTCACGACTGGATCGGGGACGGCTGGGCGATTCTGTTTTCGCATCCGAAAGATTTTACGCCCGTGTGCACGACCGAGCTGGGCTACATGGCTGGGCTGAAGCCGGAGTTTGATAAGCGAAACACGAAGATTATTGGGTTGAGCGTCGACCCAGTAAGCAGCCATGAGAAGTGGCAGGGAGACATTGAGGAAACGCAGGGACACAAGGTAACGTTTCCGATGATTGGCGATCCCGAATTAAAGATAGCCAAGTTGTACGACATGTTGCCGGCGGCCAGCGGGACGACGTCAGAGGGCCGGACTGCTGCGGACAACGCTACTGTGCGAACTGTGTTCGTCGTCGGGCCGGACAAGAAGATTAAATTGATGCTGGTCTATCCGATGAGCACAGGGCGTAACTTCGATGAAGTATTGCGTGTACTCGATTCGATGCAATTGACCGCGAAGCATAAGGTGTCGACGCCGGTAAATTGGAAGCCTGGCGGCGATGTCATCATCGCGGGCACAGTATCGGATGAGGAAGCCAGGCAGAAGTATCCTGAAGGTTGGAAGGCGCCGAAACCCTACATGCGGATTGTGAAGCAGCCGAAGTAAACCTGCCGCTTGTTCAAATCTTGCCAAGATGGGCGCCGCGTGCTGCGCCCCATCTTGGCGGCCGAAATGTCGCTGGCTGCATGGTTCCCTCCAAAGTTCGATGTCTTGTTTCCCTACATACCTGTGGACAAAGCCGGGATGGCATTGTTGAATGCCTTCGCGCTTCGTCTACTTTTGCTTTGGTCCGACCGTGGCGAGCGGGGGTTTGCTATAGTGTCGGGTTTGCGGCGCCGGATTTGTGTTCCTTCCACGTAGAGGGAGTTTCTCCATGCTCACGGTCATACCCCAGCCTGAAAATGATCCGACACTGAACGTAGACCTGACGAAAACCTATGATGCGGTGATTGTCGGCTCGGGAGCGGCAGGCGGCATGGCCTCGCATGTTTTGACCGCTGCGGGCATGAAGGTTCTGATGCTGGAGGCGGGCAAAAAATTACCGATCGAGAAGGAACTTCGTTCGATGGAATGGCCTTACGACAACGCGAATCGCGGGTCGTTGCCGGCGGATCAGCATGCGCTGACCTTCAACGAATATACGATTCGGAAGCCGCCGTACGGGCCGGGATTTGAGAAATCGAAGCAACTGCACAGCTATGTGGGCGATACTGACTATACAAAAAATATCACCGTCGAAGAGCGCGACAATCCCTACACTGGAACAAACTATGCCTGGGTGCGAGCGCGCTGCCTAGGCGGAAAAACCAACATCTGGGGACGCCTGGCGTTGCGGCTGTCCGACTACGATTTCAAGGCCAAGGATCGCGACGGATTTGGCGAAAACTGGCCGATCAGCTACAGCGATATTTCTCCCTACTACGACAAGGTGGACTTGTACCTTGGCATCACCGGCGTGAAAGAGAATTTGCCGCACCTGCCGGACAGCATTTTCCAACGGCCGACGAAATTGAATTGCGCGGAAGTGACGCTGAAGACTGGTCTGGCGAAAATGGGCCGCACGCTGACACAGTATCGCGCCGGCGTAACTTCCGACGGGCTGAAGCACAACAAGTATCGCAGCCGGTGCTATGGCCGCGGAGCCTGTGAGCGCAAGGGCGGATGCGATATTCATGCGGCGTTTGATTCGCCGACCGGCTTGATCTACCCCGCGATGGATACGGGGAACCTGACGCTACGGACCAATTCGATTGCGCGGGAGATTGCTGTGGATCCGGCGACCGGCAAAGCAACCGGTGTGCACTTTGTGGACGCGGTGACCAAGAAGGATTACACCGCGAAGGCACGCGTGGTGATCGTCGCGGCTTCCACGTTGGAGTCGGCGCGGTTGTTGCTGCTGTCGAAATCGAAGATGCATCCGAATGGCATCGGGAATTCCAGCGGGCACGTTGGCCACAATTTCTGCGAGCACGTCATGGGTCCTGGAGTCTATGGGCGAGTGAAGGATCTAGTCGGCAAGCCGCCGACTCTGGACGACGGTCGTCCCGGCGGATTTTATCTAACGCGCTTCCGGAATCTGAAGGAGAAGCACCAAAAATTCATCCGCGGCTACGGATTCGAAGGCGGGTCGGGCCACACAATGTTTCCCGCAGGGACGGATCGGCCGGGATTTGGGGCGGGTTTCAAGGAAGAGATTCGGAAGAATCAGGGCGCCTATATCGGAATGGGCGCGTTCGGCGAAGTATTGTCGCGGTATGAAAATTTCGTCGATCTCGATCCCACGGTGAAAGACAAGTGGGGGATTCCGTCGTTGCGCTTTCACTACAAGTTTGGAGATAACGAGCAGCGCATGGCCGAGGACATGAAAGAGACCGCGCAGGAAATGTTTGAGGCCGCCGGATTTGAGATTGTGCATGTGAGCGGGCGCGTTTTGACTGAGGGATGGTCGATTCATGAACTGGGAACGGTGCGCATGGGAGACGATCCTACGAAATCGGTATTGAACCAGTTTGAGCAGTCGCACGACGTGAAGAATTTGTTTGTCGTGGATGGCAGCGCGTTCGTAAACGCCAGCTGCCAGAACCCTACATGGACGATTATGTCTTTGTGCTGGCGTTCGTGCGATTACATGGTGGATGAGATGAAGAAAGGCAATCTTTAGGAGGCGCGATGTCCATCATCGATCGAATTAACTTGCGACAGGACCGGCGGCAGTGGCTGAAGGCTTCGGCGGGCCTGGTGGGGGCTGCGGTTTTGCCACTGGGAGTTGCCAGCGCGGCCGGCGCGATGGAACCGCTGCAAGAGAAACCGGAAGGAACAATGGAGCCGGTTCCGAAACCGGGCTCCGCCGCAGCGAAGTCGAGCGGAAGATTTTTTACTCCGGCGCAGCACGCCTATGTGGAGGAATTGTCGGAGACCATCATTCCGGCGGATAGCCATTCAGGCGGGGCAAAGGCCGCCAAGGTGGCCGACTACATCGATCAGCGATTGCGCGAAAGCCAGGACGAAGAAGAGAAGGCCATGTGGCATGAGGGTATGCGACTGGTCGATGTGATGACCAAACACTTTCATGGGAAGGCGTTCGTGGAGGCTAGCGGCGAGGAACGGATCGAAGTGTTGACGGTGCTGTCCGACAATCACGATATGCGGGAATTGCCGGAAGTCCGATTTTTCCACGCGCTGAAGGAAACGACTACGCAGGGATACTACACGTCGAAGATCGGTATTCACGATGAACTGGGGTACAAGGGGAATCGGATTTTGCAGGAGTATGCGGGTTGCGATGATCAGCCGGTGGATAAGCTTTAGATAGCACCGTGCAGAATTTGTGGTTTTCGATTTTTCGTTCGGTGGATGGTTTCAAAGATGAGGCAGGGGTGAGATTTCTGACGCTGTGCTTGTTGGTGTGCTCGATCGCCGCGACTGGTCTCGCGGGATTGGCGGGCATGCGACGCGTCTCGGCTGATGATGAGTGGACTTCTCTCTTTAACGGCAAGAACTTTGATGGCTGGTATACCTACGTCGAATCCAGCGGAAAGAACAACGATCCGTCGCATGTGTTCAAGGTGGAGGACGGCGCGGTGCACATTTTGGATGTGGCGCCAGGAGCAAAATTCGAGAACGGGTATTTGTCTACCACGCAGGAATATTCGAATGTGCGGATTCACGCGGAATACAAGTGGGGTACCAAGCGTGCGACCGAGGGAAAGCGGAATAGCGGATTGCTTTATCTGGCAGTGGGGCCCGATGCCATTTATCCGATGTCCCTGGAGTGCCAGATTGAGGAGACCGACGTTGGGGATATGTGGATCGTGAACGGAGCTCAGGTCACCGGATTCCTGGTGTCGCCTACGTTTCCCATGTTTGATGATGACCGCAACGTGGGCACGACGATCCGGGCAAATGTCGGCGATTCCCTGCGCATTCTAAAATCGGGCGACTTTGAAGATCGCAACGCGTGGAACACCGTGGAAATCATTCTTGATGGAGATTCATCGACGCACCTGGTGAACGGGCGCGTTGTGAACTACGCCAAGGATATTCGGCGGCCCGATCCCAAGAATCCGGCACATATGATTCCGCTGACCAGCGGGCACATTTTGCTGGAAGCGGAAGGATCTGAGGTTTGGTTTCGCGACGTGAAAGTGAAACAGATCGGGCCTTCGAAGAAGTAGTGGCGAGATAACTCTCTCAGGAGTCGGACTGATTCAGATGGCGACTACGGGCAAAGTCAAAATCGGATTGATCGGATCACAGTTTCAGGCGGACATTCACGCCACTTCACTGCGGAGCATGCCCCATGAGGCTGAGATTGTCGCAGTGGCTTCGCCGACCCCAGGAAATGCGGAGAAGTTTGCCAAGCACTTTGGCATTGCCCGCGCTTATACCAACTATCGGGAAATGTTGAAGGATCGTGAGATTGAAATGGTCAGCATTTGCGCGCCGAATAGCTTGCATGCGCAGATGACCAAAGACATTGCAGCGGCTGGCAAGCATGTAATGGTGGAAAAACCCTTGGCGATGACGATTGCCGAGGGCGAAGAAATGATCGCCGTGACGAAAAAGGCCGGTGTGCTGTTGATGTATGGCGAGGAGCTGCTTTTTACCCCGAAATATTTGAAGGTGAAAGAAATGGCCGACGCGGGAGCGTTCGGCAAAGTTCATCTGGTTAAGCAGGGCGAGAAACACTTCGGCCCGCACAGCGACTGGTTTTGGGATGTAAACCGGTCGGGTGGCGGGGCATTTATGGATCTCGGCTGCCACGGAATCGCGTTCTGCTACTGGTTTCTCGGCCGTTCGCCGATCAAGTCGGTCTATTGCCAGATGGGAACGTACGTCCACAGCGCGAAGACCAAGGCCGACGACGATTGCCTGTGCATCCTGGAGTTTGAAAATGGCGCGGTTGGCTTGATTGAGAACAGTTGGGCGAAGCGTGGCGGGATGGACGACAAAATCGAGGTGTTCGGCGAGGCCGGCGTAAGCTATGCGAACCTGCACATGGGCAATGCTCTGCCCACTTATAGCGAAAACGGGTATGGTTACGCCGTTGAGAAGGCACCGACTACCAAGGGTTGGACGTATCCAGTATTTGAGGAACTCTGGAACTACGGTACGCCGCAGGAATTGAATCACTTTGCGCGATGCGTCCGAGGGAGAGAAACTTTGCAATCCACCGGAGAAGACGGTTTAGTGGTGATGCATGCACTATACGCAGGCTATGCTTCCGCAGGCGAGGGCAAGAAGATCGCCATGCCGTTCAGCGCACCTGAAGCGAAAAGACCAATCGATCTCTGGTTAAATGGATCGGCAAAAAGATAAGGCAAGATTGGAGATTTAACTCAGAGGGCGCAAAGGCGGGAGCACAAAGCTCACAGAGAAGAGTCAGGGACTGATCTGGCTTTCTTTGTGAACTCTGTGCTCTTAACTCTGTGAGCTCTGTGTTAAAGCTTTTTCCGGATTTTCAGGAGGCGACCGCGTGCAATTTCAGATAAGGCTCCGCTTGTCGGTGATGATGTTCCTCGAATATTTCGTCTGGGGCGCATGGTACGTCACGCTGGGCACGTGGTTGGGGCAGTCGCTGCATTTTTCCGGTATAGAAATGGGCCTCGTCGCCGGAACCACGGCCATCGGCGCGATGATAGCGCCTTTTTTCGTAGGCTTGATGGCGGACGAGTGGTTCGCAACGCAGAGGTTGCTCGCGGCGTTGCATGGCATCGGCGGCGTCCTCCTCTATTTCGCCTCGACGCAAACCAGTTTCGGCGCCATGTACGGTATCCTCATCATCTACTCGCTGTGTTATATGCCGACTATGGCGCTCACCAATTCTCTTTCCTTTCGCCAGATGAAGGATCCCAAGCAAGACTTCGGGTCTATCCGCGTTCTCGGTACCCTCGGCTGGATCGTGGCCGGCCTGATCGTCGGCTATCTGAAGATTGACGGCTCGCACGTCGAAGCCACCGCCATCCCAATCCGCATCGCCGCCGCTTCTTCGATTGCAATGGGCCTTTACTGCTTGACACTTCCGCACACTCCACCGCTGCGCACTTCCGCAGGTGGTTTCAAAATCTCCAACATCTTCCCCGCCGAAG
>Ga0206970_10084_pt1 | contig 26848 bp, 16 predicted proteins | sample Alteio_BWOrgHeat_88_FD_152964 | JGI IMG/M metagenome (GOLD analysis project Ga0206970, IMG submission 152964) | Enriched cells from forest soil in Barre Woods Harvard Forest LTER site, Petersham, Massachusetts, United States -... | ecosystem: Environmental > Terrestrial > Soil > Temperate forest >... | reverse complement strand
ATTGTTTTGAACACTGGCGTTATCTGCATTGCTTACAAATGAACTATCCGCGTATTTTTTTACCAGATCGGGGTTAAAGGTTGATTTATTGCTTAAGTGCATGGCATTTTGCGCCAATATCCCGTAGCAAAACTTGATCCATTTGGTACGATCACCATAATATATGTAATCGCCTGTTTTTAAAGCAGCAGATACCGGTAAATGGTCGGTATTGATAGCGAGGTTCAAATAATTGATGGCCGTTTGTGCGTCTTTTGCTGCTTCGGCATAAACTACATCAGGCGAGTCATAATCAAAGGTTAGCTTGCTTGGGTCAAAAGCTTCTTTAACGATCATGTTGTTATACATATCGGCCGATGTTTGCCAGCCCCAGGCACGTTGTGCCCAGCCAACACCCACATAATCCCATTGTTGCTTTGGTGTTGCATCTTGCCATAGCAGGCCTGTATTTGCACCAAGGCTAAAGTATACGGTACGCCACATTTCGCCTCCCGAATCATTCCCAGCTAAATAGCCTTCCTGATCCCAAACGTTATTTGCTGCCGATGAACCCCAGGCCTGGGCATACTGCCCTACAAAACGGCTGTCAAACCAAAGCCCCCGCTCCATACCTGCCTGCATTGAGGGCAGCAAAGCAGAAGCAGAAACTGCAACCGGCGCATTGGGATTGGTATTTACATCAACAAATTTATTACAACTGCTCAAGCCTAACAGGCCAAGCGTTGAGAGCATTATATATTTAATTTTTTTCATTGCTACTTAATTTTTATAACCTAACTCTTAAACCTAATGAAATTACACGAGGAGTAGGTAATGTTCCAAAATCAAACCCAAAAGAACCTGCGCCGGTTTCTGATGCGTTGTTACCGTTTACATCCGGATCAGCTCCAGAGTAATTGGTCCACATAAACACATCTGTCGCGGTTACAAAAACACTTGCCGCTTTAAACAATTTTTGTCTGCCTAAAACTGATTGTGGTAACCGGTAGCCCAGGGTGATGTCTTTTAGCCTTACCCAATTAATATTGTGCTCAATAAAATCAGCATCAATATTGCTGGTATAATAGGTGTTTTGATAGTAAGGTGTAACCTGGATTGTATTGATGGTTGGATTGGCTGTATTCTCTTTTCCGTCTTTCAATACACCCGGTACAATGATAGGCGTCATACGGTCAAGTGTGCGGGCACTCAAGCCATACCTTGTCAGGAACAGTTCGTTACCGTTAAACACATCGCCGCCTTTGCGGATGTCGAACAAGAAGCTCAGGTCGAACCCTTTGAATGAGAAGTGGTTATTGATTCCCAGCATAAAATCCGGGGTCCTATCGCCAACAGTAGAGAAGTTAGTACCGCTGCTAATACCGATACCAGTAGTTGGATCGACCAAAATTTGGCCTGCGTTGTTACGTGCATAGGTAACCGCTGCGATATTTGCAGTGCTACTACCAGGAAACACGCTCACCCGTACGTTCGAGTACAACCAGGTATCCGAGTTGTAGTACTCAGGCAAGCCGCCTAAACTCTCTACTGTACCATGGGCTTTGGTAAAGTTTACGATCATATCCCAGGTAAAATCTTTCGCTTTAATTGGGGTACCGTTCAGACTGATCTCGACACCATGATTTCGAACAGAACCGCCGTTGATATACTCCAGGATATATCCTGTTGCGTAGCTGGTACGCGGCGCAAATATCTGGTTGGTTGCCGTATTGATATAGTAGCTGATATCGGCTCCTAAACGACCGTTAAAAAACTGGAATTCGCCACCAAGGTCAAATTCATGGTCTCTTTCGGGTTTTAAGTTAGGGTTGTTACCGGTAACATTGTAGGCAAAGCCACCACCGGTTGTTGCCTGTTGTGACAATGTCGAGAATATCTGGTAAGGTGCATAAGGATCTTTACCCACTTCGGCATATGATATCCTTAACTTACCGTAAGATAATATACTGTTGTTTTTAAAGGCTTTCAGGTCGGAGAAAATAAAACCTGCGCCAACTGATGGATAAAAATAGTGATCCTGGGTTGTACCAGACAGTTTAGAGGTATACTCTTGCCTGGCAGTTGCATTTATGGTCAGTATTTCGTTGTAAACCACGTTAAGGCTTGCAATTCCCGAAAGGTATCTCACCCTTTTTAGGAAATCAGAAGTACGTTGTTTGGTTGGGTCGGTATTATTAACACTGTTAAAATCGGGCTGTGCAAAGTTTTGTCCATAAAAGCCGTTCACATCATCGTTATTACTAACAACCTCGCCGCCCACCCTAAGCGTTGTGCGAAAAGCGCCGAAAGTTTGCTTTGCGGTAGCAAAAACGTTGCTGTTAATTTGCAGGTTATTATCATTATAGTTGTCAATGATACCTACAGAGGCGATACCACTTGTGGCGGCAAAGCCGTTTACCGGCGAGTTTTGATAAGCCGAGCTATATTGGCTGGTAAAGTTATTACCTGCTGTGCTTGAAAAATCAACACCCATAATTCCGCGTACATTTAACCAGGGGGTTGGATCGTACGAAAGATCGATGCTGGTTTTTATACGGTTGGTTTGGTCGCGGCTGATGTTATTGTTGGCATCCCACAAAGGGTTGTCAAAATCAACACTAAAATCAGAGGTAACGTTAGCAGCACTGGCTGGCAATACCAATCGGCGCGAGCCATCGGGGTTCAAATAGTTACGAACATCATCATAAGTTGGCCAGGTTAGGGCGTCAATATAAGTACCGGTGTTGCCTTTGCTTAATTTGCGGTTATCAATGTTAAAGTAATTGAAGGTTGCAGCGCTGGTTAATTTTGACGAGAGTTTTGATGTGCCGGAGAACATCAGCGAAATTTTATTATTATAAGCTACCGGAAATACGCCAGTTGCATCTCTTATCGAAGCCGAAACGCGGTATGTTGAAACATCGTTACCACCTTCAACAGCGATATTATTGGTAACTGTTTTGCCGGTTTGTACAATATCCTGCAGGTTGTTATAAGTTGGCGTACCTGGAGCATAAGCCGGGCCGAAGGCCGTACGAACCGTAGCACTTGTGTTGCCGTTTGTACCTATGCCAAACACGTTTTGTATTTGTGGAAAGCGGTATGCGGTAGCAAAACCAAAGTCGTTATCATAAGTTAACGCGCCTGCGCCGCTATGGCCTTTTTTAGTGGTGATCACGATTGCACCACCTGAGGCCGAAGAGCCGTAAACAGCGGCGGCATCAGCACCTTTTAGCACGGTAATGGTTTCAATATCATCAGGGTTAATATCCGCAATACGGTTAGTAAAGTCGGCGCTACGGTTAGGGCCGTTAGATGTTAACAATTGCTGATCCACAGCGTCATTACTTACCCGTACACCATCAACAACAAACAGGGGGCTGTTACTGCCGCCGATTGAGTTGATACCACGCAACACAATTTGCGATGATGCGCCCGGATTACCGCTTGTGCTGGTAACCGTTGCACCGGCTATACGGCCTTGCAAAGCGTTCAAAAAGTTTTCTCGCTGGGTTTGCTCAACGTCTGCTCCTTTAATGGTTTGCACCGGCGAGGTCAGGTCGCGTTGTGATTGTTTTACACCAAAGCCAGTTACTACAACCTCGTTAAGCGAGTGCGTATCCTGTTTTAACTGTACATCAATTGTCAATTGGTTCCCAATAACCTTTTCCTGGGCGATAGTGCCAATGTAAGAAAACACTAAAGTTTGGCCAATGGATGCATTAATAACATACGTACCGTTGGCATCGGTAGCGGTTGATTTGGGGGTGCCTTTTACTTTTACAGTTACCCCTGGCAGCGGATAGCCGTCATCTGCGGCTACAACTTTTCCTTTAACTGTTACTGTTTGGGCAAACAGGGTTGCCACACAACAAAATACAGTAAGGAAAAGAACGAGTAGAGTTTTTTTCATACATGAATTGTTTAGAGTAAGTAATTAGTGTTTGTAAATTGTTATCCGCGCTACTTTTTTAAATTCGACGACGATAGAAAGCCCGATAAAGCAAACTAAAGATCAACTTATCCGGAGCGCAAAAAAACTGCAATAACCTGCAATAAAAATAAAAACTGTAAGTTATAATGCTAAATTATGTAAAATAAATTTTATTTGTTGCACGTTTTAGCCAATTTTATTTTTTATTCGTGCATAAATACGCAATTTAACCTACACAACCATTTATTAACTGTATGCTAAAAAGAGAACGGCACTCGCACATTATCAAAGAAGTAAACCTGCATAACAAAGTTTTATCGGCCGACCTGGCTTTAATGCTCAATGTATCAGAGGATACTATCAGGCGCGACCTGAACGAAATGGATGAAGCGGGCGAAATTGTGAAGGTACACGGCGGCGCGCTGTCGCGCTCTTTCCATTACCCGTTTAAGGATACAGATATTTATGCACGCGACGCTAAACGAAAGATCGGCCAAAAAGCCATAGAGCTGATTAAAGACGGCATGGTAGTGTTAACCGGTGGCGGTACTACCATGATAGAGATGGTGAGCTTGTTACCAAAAACCCTTACCGCAACCATTTTTACCATAAGCCCGTTGGTGGCTTTGCAATTAGCCGATCATCCGTCGGTTACAGTGATATTGATAGGCGGGCAGTTTTCCAAAAACTCGCAGGTATGCATAGGCACACAGGTGACTAGTTATTTAAACGAGATCCGGTTTGATATTTGCTTTTTAGGCACCAACGGCATTTCGTTAAGCGATGGGGTGACAGACTCGGACCTGGATATTGTGCAGGTAAAAAAATCGATGATCAAAGCATCAAACAAACTGGTGTTTATGTGCATCGGCGAAAAGCTGAATTCGGTACAACGGATGCGCGTTTGCGAGCTAAACCAGATCAATTGCCTGGTAACCGACCTTGATCCGGACGATCAGGTTTTACAGGCCTATACCCGCGAAAACATCCAAATATTTTAAACCGGGAAACTCAATTTACCCATTAATACGGCTGGATTGTCTCCAATTGTCATTGGTTCGCCGCAAAGGGCTTCGTTGCCTAACAGGGCAAAAAGTATGGCTTCTTTGGCATCAGGATTAATGCCCAAATCCGAGGTACCCGAAATGGCGGCATTGGGCAACAGTTTTTGCAGGTACCGCATAGTATGCGCGTTATAATAGCCACCACCGCTTACAAATAACTTTAATGATAAGCCGGAGTAGTTGAGCTTGATGAGGTTGGCAATAGCCGTAGCCGTAAATGCGCTCAGGGTGGCTATCAAGTCGGGCAGATCAATGTTTTGCGTTTGCGATGCCTGCCGGGCACCTGCAACATAAGCCAAGTTAAACACTTCGGGGCCGGTAGTTTTAGGTACCGTATCCGTAAAAAATGGATGATCAAGCAATGCCTGCAAAAGGACCTCATCAACCTGGCCCGAGGAAGCTATCAGCCCATCTTCATCATAGGGTTTATTAAAGTATTCTTTACAAGCGGCATCCAATAGCGTGTTACCCGGGCCAACATCGGTACATAATATTTGTGAGTTGTCGCCATTGGCGGGTAGATAAGTAAGGTTGGCTATGCCACCTATGTTGAGTAAAACACGATCCTCCCCTGGTTTATTTCCTAATATAACATCACCGTAAAGCGCCAAAGGCGCGCCTTCGCCGCCGGCGGCCAAATGTTTTTGCCTAAAATCGCTTATCGTTAATATTCCGGTTTTTACGGCCAGGTGATCACCATCGCCAATTTGTAGGGTTGCGTTTGGGTAATTTGTATGTTGATGCTGCCGTTTAGGCGCGTGATAAATGGTTTGGCCATGGCTGGTAATAAAATCAACCTGTTGTGCGTCAATTTTCCATGCTTTTAAGCATCCCAATACCAAGTCGCCATGAAAATTACCAATGTAAGCGTTTAACAAAGTAAGCTTTTCAAGGTCGACCGTTTTACGCGAAAAGACTTGCCTTACCTCGTTTTTAAATTCATCGACGTAAGGCATGGTGGTAAACTCAAGCAGTTTTACCCTGGTATTAAAACCCGACCCACTAAAACGGCAAAGGGCAATATCCAACCCGTCGAGCGAGGTACCCGACATCAATCCTATGCCCAGTCGTTCGGCCTTTGTCGCTACAGCAACCAGCTTTTGCAGGTTATGGTTTAAATGTGGCATTAGTCAAAGATAAAATAACAGCGCGCATAAATGCTAATGCACATGGGTAAATTGACTATTTGTAAGTAATAAATAAATTGATGTAATTTTAAAAAAAAATAAACCATGGCTCAAAACCTTGCACCTGCCCGCCTGCGATCGCTTGACGTTTTTAGAGGATTAACAGTAGCGGCCATGATATTGGTAAATAACCCCGGCGATTGGGGACACATATACGCGCCGCTTGAGCACGCAACATGGAACGGGTGTACACCAACCGACCTCATCTTTCCATTCTTCTTGTTTATTGTTGGGGTATCTATCGTTTACGCCATGGAAACCAAAAAAGCCGACCCATCACAACATAAAAAACTGATGATCAATGTATTTAGACGTGCTTTAATCATCATGTTTTTAGGCTGGTTTCTTTCAGGGTATCCGCACTTTAACCTGCACGTTATCCGTATACCGGGCGTATTGGTACGCATTGGCATCGTGTTTGGAATTTGCGGTACTATTTATTTGAATACCACCCGCAAAACACAGTTATACCTGTTCTGGATATTTTTGGTGAGCTACTACCTTATCATGACATTGGTGCCCGTACCTGGTTTTGGCCCTGCAAATTTGCAACCCGAAACAAACCTGGGTGCATGGTTAGACCGTACGCTAATTGGCGAAGCTCATTTGTGGAAGGAATCAAAGATTTGGGATCCCGAAGGTTTGTTGGGCACCATCCCGGCCTGTGGCACAACCTTGTTTGGCATACTAATAGGCACCTGGTTAAAACGCAAGGATAAGGACGAAAGCACCAAAATTGCCTGGATGTTTGCCACGGGTTTGGGCGCCGTTATTGCGGGGTTATTGTGGGACCTCGCTTTCCCCATTAATAAAGCTTTATGGACAAGCTCGTACGTGTTGTACGCAGGCGGACTCGCAACCCTTGGTCTGGCGTTATTTTACTGGATAATTGATGTGCATGGTTACAATCGCTTTACCAAACCATTTGTGGTATACGGTGTGAACGCCATTTTTGTATTCTGCTTTTCGGCGTTGCTGGTACGCACTTTGAACCTGATACATGTTACCGATAAAAACATTGTGGTGAGCAAATACATTTACGATACGGTATTTAAGCCTCATTTTTCGCCTATTAATGCCTCGTTGGCGTGGGCTATTTGCTTTAACCTGATGTTTATGGGTATTTTGTGGATAATGTACAACCGCAAAATATTTATCAAGGTGTAGGTGCCCTACCTAAGTAGCGCTATATAGCCCGATTGGGTTATTGACGAGCGGAAGTAGGTATTTTCGGCCTTCACCACCCAGTAATAGGTACCTACGGGTACACTTTTACCATTAAAATTACCATCCCAGCCCACATTAATATCATTGCTTGTAAAAAGCAGCGCGCCCTGGCGGTTAAATATCTGCATGTTTTTAAACAGCCCGTAACCCTTAATATCAATTTTAAAAACATCGTTTACACCATCGCCATTAGGTGTAAAGGCACTTGCCGCTACAAACACTGGCGGCGGCGGCGGATGTACAGTTACCGTTACCGCTTTAATTGTGTAGCAGCCTAACTTATTGGCTGCTTTAATATAATAGATACCGCTATAATGCAGTGCATTAAAGTTGGTAAGCGGAACAGTTGCCAGGGCATCTTTATAATAAGAATAAGTAAGGCTTGTATCGGCTTTATAGGTGCCTGTCAGGTCTATCCCGGCAGGATATACGACCGGGGCTGGGTCGGCAGGGGTAAATGCAGGGTTGCTGATAATTACCTTTATCGGCAAAACATCACTGCAACCTGATGGGTTAACCCCTTTTATATAATAGGTGCCACTACGTGTTATGGCGTTTGCGTTAGCCAAAAAGTTTTGTGCCTCGGGGTCGGTATAGTAGGTGTAGGTTAAATTACCACTGCTGCCGGCAGTTACCGTTGGGCTGGTTAGATCGACTGAGCCCGCCCCCGGGCATATCGCTATCGAATCACGAATCTTAAAGGTAAACTCAGCATTCAGTGCCTGTATGGTGGTGTATACCGTATCGGGGCAACCTAAACCCGGAAAAGGCACTATGCGTAAAGCATAACGCGTTAGGTTAGGTGGTGTCGGGTTTAGGGTTAGCGTATAATCGGTCCCTAAAACTTTGGTGAAGTCATTAGCGTTGTACCAGTAATATTGATAAAATCCGGCAGGTGCGTACAGCGTTAAGCCCTTTTGGGCTGTACAATATTGTGCACCGGTAATCGCTGTACCGCAAGGCTCGTTTACATCCAGATAAGCATAACCAAAATGCCCGCCTGGTGTACAGTCGCGGGCGGTAAACTCCAAACGTACGGTACGGCCGCCGTAACCACGCAAGTTTATACTGGCAGGTGTCCAGGCTTTGTAGTAAACAATGCCCTTACCGTTATTTGTTGCCGATTCGCTAAACCCAGGTAAGCTTGAACCAGCATTATACGAAAAAGAAGCACAGGTAATGTACTGATCCGACTCCACATCGTATATCTCGGCCGAAAACAAGGGCTTTTCGGGTGTCGAGTGTGGCGTGCCACCCGGCGCGGGGTCTTGCAGCACAATGGCGTAATTGTAAAAAATGGTGTAGTCTGGCTGGTTGAGCGGCACTGTAAACGTATACGAAATACGTTCGGCCACGCCCTGCGGAAAAGGTGGTTTAACATCGGTATTACCCAGGCGTACCGAGTAATTGCTACCATTAGGGCATAACATAGGGAAGCCGCCATATTCGTCGATCGCCTGGCTGTCATATGCTTTACTGATTATCACTTGCCGGCCAGATACCGGCTGGTTTCCGGTTGAAGCAATGGAATAAGAACCATCACCGTTTACATAGCCCGAAAAACATTCCCAGTTTGTAAAGTCACCTGTTTCAAATCCGATGTTTGGCGGGCAAGTTTGAGCCGTCGCTTTTAACGTAAAAAATAAAATCCAACATAGTAAAATTCTATTCATCATTAAACGATACGGTTACAATTGGGATAAGGTTTTCAGATAACGAAGATATTGTTAAAAATTGTATGAAAATTTTGAAATAAAAAAAGCCCTGCTCAAAAAAGCAAGGCTTAAATAAAGGGTCAGTTTATTAAATAATCCTTATTCCTGATCAAATATTGTTCTGATCACGCGGCCATCCGGGGCCATAATAACTTTTTCGGCAGCGTTGTTTGAATCAAGCATACTCAACTTGTACGACACATGGCCTTTTTCTTCAACCTGATTAGCTTCAGCGATCTTCAATTCCGGAAAGTTCTTCTTCAAACCGCCTGTTACATCGGCCGGTAAGTTTGAGATAGGCAGACCAAATTGCTGCGATACCATTTTTCCGTTTTGATCGTAAACCACCTGGTGAGCAAATTGCGCTACATTAAAAGTCGCCTTAAAATGTTTACCATCTTTTTCCCATTCTACCTTGGTCAGGTTTGGATATTTAGTTGAAAAATCCTGAGTTATATCGGCGGGTAGGTCACTTGTACCTATATATTGCGCCTTTGCATAAAATCCAAATCCTAACGAGAAGACAGAAATCAGTAATAATACTTTTTTCATAATGACAATGATTTAATTGTTTTAATAAATTAATTTCAACAGCAAAGATAATACATTATCTAATTATCAACAATTTAATTTAATTTTTGATTTTATCGCAATTATTTAAACGATTATTTGCAAACCTTCAATTTATGATAATTATATACAATCTATTTTAACGATATATCAACATTTTGACCACCTAAGCCATCAATAGTTTAATAAACAATGATAAAATATGCGAATAATTCAGTAAAATTTAGGTTACATTGAAAAAATGTAAACATGTAGATGAGTAAATGTACTGGCGGTGTCCTTTATTGATTGATTGAGGTACTGTTTTAAAAGACTAAAAACATTCAATGATTCAACAACTCAATCCTTCAATCATAAAAACAGGGTGGTATTTGTCGGTGTTTTTAAAAAAGTTTTCATTCAATCATTCAGGCAATCAATCCTTCAATCATAAAAACAGGGGTGGTATTTGTCGGTGTTTTTAAAAAAGAAAGTCATACCCGAACTTGTTTCAGCACCTCATCATAAAAGTAATTCATCGATAACTACTACTCGCAACTGCTACTAAAAACAGGGGGGTATTTGTCGGTATTTTTCAATACTTTTTAGCCTCATGCTTTCAGCATCGCGCCTCCGGCTATACATGCAATATACAAAATCAGGGGCTTATTTGTAAGCTTTATACAATAGAAATGGGTCTACTCAACTTTATACTTGTAAACCGCCCGGCCTAAATTTCCATCGGCATCAATGCCTTCTATTACCACACGATAATTGCCTTTGCCAGCATTGGTGTAATTAAAGTCGGCTTTACCATCTTTATCGGTCATTATATCCGGTTTCCAGTATATGGCCGATGGCTGGTTAGAACCACTCACGGGGTCGTACTTGGGCTGATAAAAAGTGCGTGCCTGGTAATAGCCTGTAAAGGTATAATTAAGCAAACCAGGTGTCCTTTCTTCGGATATTTCCTCATTAGGTGGTATACCACGTTTGGTTGTGATCAATATTACACTATGACCATAAACAGAAGTGTATTTTCCACTGACCAATATCTCTACGCTGTAAATATCGTTTGCACTAATACCGTTGATATCCCCAACAACGCCATCAATATAGGTCAAAGGAGGTGTTGGCTTTGAAAGAAACTTCTTGATTTCATAGGTATTGCCCGAAATCCTTAAGCATTCTTTCAAATCAATACATCCTCTTTTCACCAGGTCAATGCCCATAACAACTTGGTCCGCTTCACCGCCGCCATGAATATTTGATGAGGTAGATAGATCAGGTTTGTTTTTATCGGGATCGTAGACCGAATGGATCTTCACTTCCTTCAAAATAGTGCTTTTATTTTTCAGGTACATCTTTTCCTCATCCTGGTAGCTTTTTGTTAATGCTATAGATAGTTGGGGTGGGAGGCTATCGGTTTCGGCTAGCCTGGTCAGGCTATTTATTGCATTCGCTGGCTTGTCGATGCTTATGGTGAGGTTGCTTTTCTTATTATCTGTTGCTTGTAGCCGTAATTTGGCGGTGCCAATAATATCAAGCCCGGATATGCTAAACCGGCCAACACTGTCGGTCAGGGTATCAATTTTTAGCAGTTGCGGCAAATAAAACAAGCCGACTTTAACGTTTTTTACAGGCTTGCCATTAGCCGTCGTCACCAGGCCGCTTAATGATAATCCATCTTCGGCAGCATATTTTGGTTTTTGTTTGATCGTATCGGCCAGCTTTTTCCGCTCCAGTTTGCGGTAACCCTGGGTTAGCACCAGCAGGTCGAGGTCGGCCTGCGTTTTTTCATCTGCGTTAGCTAAGTAATACGCCGGGTTATGGATGTTTCCATGTATTTCGGAGCTTAAAAGTAGTTGTGTAAAAATGGTCGGTTCAGCATTCTCATCAACGGGTACTTTATCTTCATTGATCACCGCTGCCGAATAGGTACCCACTGCAGATTTACACGCATCCAATTCGATTTTGACTTTGCCTGTCGCGGTATTGATCCTGGCATCCGCTTTAATTTTTAAATTGCTCATATCGCCCTGCCGAATAAATGCAACCCGCTCGTTCACTGCTTCGCCCGTTTCGTTAAAAAGGGTAAAACGGGCAATACCCGTAGCGAAACGATTTTTGGGTATTTTTATACTATAAACCGGTTCGTCAAGGTTGCCGCCGGTGGTATAACATATACGGCCACCTGACCACCCGATGAGGTAAAAAGCCTTACCCACCTTATTGTTAAACAAAACCCGGCTTGCTGCGATATTGACCGTCAAAGTATCTTTTTCGCGGTTGTTAACTATAAGGGTAAAGCCCGCGTCAACCGCTTTGGGCAACGCTATGGTTTGTACCGGGCCGTTAGCAAAAGTTAACGCGGCTGTATAGGTTTCACCAGCTTGTGGGGCAAAAATGAAACGGCCCATACCTTCGTGACCGCTTTGCATTTCGGCAACCACGGTGCCATCCGGATCCTTTATCACACCGCTTACAAGGGCAGGTGTGCCGTTGGGGTTTACAGCCTTAAATGCGACTACATTGCGCAGCCCGTTCACCAGTTCGCCACCCTCAGGAAAAAATTGGATATCAGGGAAAGCTGCACCTGTTTTGTTTTTCATTCCTGATGCAAGCAGTGCATTTTTGGGGTCCGTTTTTTGGGGTGTACTGTTTGGGTTGCCTATCACGATGGGTTGATCGTAAAAACTGTCTTCTCCCTGGTTCTTCATCCAGTTGGTATAAGCGCGGATACGGTAGGTGCCGTGCATTAAGCTAATGGGTAACGGTATATCGCCCCAGGCCATCCCCTTTTCCAGCTTGAGGTTTAACCGCTCGCAAAGCGTATCATTCGGGCTGATCAGTTCCAAATAAGCTACTCCGCTAAGCGCGCTTAACAGGTTGCCTCCGCCAATAACCGTATATCCTTTAAACCATATGGTATCGCCACGTGTATACCAGGGCTTGTTTAGTTGTATGTAAATATGTTCGGTTGGGGTGTTAACCCGATCATCATAGAGTTTGCCCGCTATTTGTTCTAACGGTTTAGTGTTTTGACAAAAAGCCTGCAAACTTGTAGAAGTCAAAAGCGCGAAACACACGAACCGGGTTAACCTCATAAAAGATTGATTTGCCTTAATAAACTTATTTGAGAGTGCTACTAATTTGGCTCTGCACCAGCGTTATTGTATTGCTCGCAGGCAATTACAAATATTTAAATAAATATATTAAATATACTTAATATATTGAGTAGCGTAGCACCTGATAGCACGCGACTGAAGTAATGTATGACGACCCACACCACAAAAAAAGGTACTGTTATCAAATCCAAATAAAACAGACAAAAAAAGTATTTTTGTAGTTCAATGAAGTTCAACCATTGAACTATCTTGCGTAACCTCAGTCTTTTGGTCGGGGTTAATTATTCTTGTTCTTTATTCCTTACTTCAGTATGAATATACAAAATCTGGCGCATATTTACAAGTATACATCGCCGTAAATAACTTTAGAAAAAGGCTAAAATTTGCCACAAAAAGAAAAAACAGTTAAGGTCTTTTCGTCAAAATATAGTCGCCCCAAAAATCGGTAGGGTCAACGTTAAATTCATGGTCATGATCTATTTCGCCATTTGCCGGTACTGGAGCGGGTGGCGCATTTTGATTTATTTTCTGAGATGACGCACCCAGTAATTTGATATTATAGCTGAACGGCACAGTGTTATTTACCGATAGATTTAAACATTTAAGAGGGACGGCCAACTCATAAATGCAAGTCATCTTTTCCCCAAACCGCAGAGCGGTAGATAAGCCTTCGGTATTGTAAATTGAAATTGTTGTATCACTAATACCGTTTAATCCTGCAACCTTGATTTCTTTTAAGAGGCTTGATACCCGCTTATTTTCCAATATCACCAGGGAGTCAAGATACCGCTCATTACCCTTTATTTCATTGCCTTTATAACTAAAAAATACGTGTAGGGTACCAGTTAATGCGTCTCCCGTTTTTTTGTCAACAAATGGATATCTTATGATTGCATTATCAGGGTCATTTGTCCGTTTGTGTGTTATTGTGTGACTGATAGTAAATTGCAAACCTCCGCGAAGTAATTTATCAATCGCAAGTCCATCGGTCATCATAATTGTTAAATACAATTTATCGTCATCATTAGAAAGGGTATAAAACATGCGGTTTGTATGGTTATTCGCTTGTAATTTACCACTCCATTCATCTAATTTACCATCAATTTTTATATCTAATGGTGCGCGAAGGCTTGCAACTTGAATTCCCGGTAGATTTTGCGCTTTGATCTTTTGACTAATCAAAAACAAAACTGGTATCACCAACAATTGCAAAGCCTGAATGCCCGGTACATTTTTGATCATATAATTAAAGGTAATATTTTGATGACACATTTTAAGGGGCATGTTACGTCCGCTTACAAAAAAAAGCCCCCGGTCTCCCGGGGGCTTTTCACAAATATTGTAAAATCAGTTGTTACAAATACGATTGTAACAGGTTGCTGCGGCTGGTATGGCGCAGGCGCTGTAAAGCTTTATCTTTGATCTGGCGTACACGTTCGCGGGTCAGGTTATATTTTTCGCCTATCTCTTCTAATGATAAAGGGTAGTTATTACCTAAACCAAAAAACAATACAATAACCTCGCGCTCGCGCTCGGCTAAAGTAACCAAACTCCGCATGATCTCTTGTGAAAGCGATTCTTCCATCAAAAAGTCATCGGTGGTAGGCTCGTTGTTTTGCAAAACATCCAGCAGGGTATTCTCTTCGCCTTGTACAAACGGCGCATCCATTGATACGTGACGGCCAGAGTTACTTAACGAGTCGCAAATCTTTTCTTCGGTGGTCTCTAAAATATCAGCTAATTCGGCCTGTGATGGCTCACGCTCATATTGTTGCTCCAGTTTTGAAAAAGCCTGGCGTATTTTATTTAATGATCCGATCTGGTTTAACGGCAAACGCACAATACGGCTTTGCTCGGCAACAGCCGAAAGGATTGACTGGCGGATCCACCATACAGCGTACGAAATAAATTTAAAGCCTTTGGTTTCGTCAAAGCGTTTTGCCGCTTTTATTAAACCTAAGTTACCTTCGTTTATTAAGTCGCCAAGGGTAAGGCCCTGGTTTTGGTATTGTTTAGCTACTGATACAACAAAACGCAAATTGGTTTTGGTTAAGCGCTCTAAAGCCGCCTGGTCTCCTTCCCTGATCTTTTGTGCCAGTATAACCTCTTCATCAGCGGTTATCAAATCTACTTTGCCAATCTCGGTCAGGTACTTATCAAGTGACTGAGATTCGCGGTTAGTAATGGATTGGGAAATTTTGAGTTGTCTCATTTTTGAAATCTAATGATTAAATCTGCTCTATCATTTATAGAGTGTCGTACAATGTAGTCAATTACTTTTGTGATATGATTATTAACGAAGTAAAATATTTGCAAATTGTAAGCTTACCCCGCCATTGGCTTAATTTGACACTCGGCTGTATATGTAACAGCTGCAAATTTGTGATCAAAGCTTAACGCAAATTTTTTCTCTAATGCCTATAACGCATTAATAACCAACATTGTTTCGAGGTGCAAAGGTAAGTTTAAAAAATCAGTTTTACAACACTCATTTTAAAGTGGTTGCATAAAATGTTTAAATGTTAATTTCAGGCGACATTTGCCTGATTTACTGACGTTATCCTGACGTGATGGCGGTGCACGTGTGCCATTTACCACAAAAAATCTCTACCTTGCTTTTTGTAAACCAACTAAAAAATGAACCGACTGTATTTTTTACCTGTATTTGCTATGGCAACAGTTCTGGCCTCCTGCGGGGGCGCTCATCAAACCGGCAGCAGCGCCGATAGTTTATCAGCAAACCCTTTAATAACGGCAAGCACCTTGCCCCTACAGGCGCCGCCTTTTGATAAAATTAAAGATGAGCATTTTAAGCCTGCTTTACGCGAAGGTATGAAACAGCGCCTGGCCGAAGTAGATAAAATTGCCAATAACGCCGACGCGCCGACCTTTGAAAACACATTTACCGCCCTCGAGAAAAGTGGGCAACTGCTGGTACGTGCCTACTACGTTTTCAGTACCTTAACCGGGGCAAACACCAACCCGACCCTCCAAAAAGTGCAGGAGGAAACAGCGCCCGAATTATCGGCCAATCAGGACGCTGTATTTTTGAACAGCAAATTATTTAAACGGGTCGAAGCCATTTATAAAAAACGCGATAGCTTAAAGCTCGACCCCGAGTCAAAACGTTTGGTGGAGTTTTATTATCAAAAGTTTATCCTCGCAGGTGCTAATTTGAACGATGCGGACAAAGACGCCTTGAAAAAACTAAACGCCGAAGATGCCACACTCGAAGCTAAATTCACCAACAAATTACTCGCAGCCGCAAAAGCCGGGGCTTTGGTTGTTAGCGATAAGAGTGAGCTTGCCGGTCTCTCGCCGGGTGCCTTGGATGCAGCAGCACAGGCTGCCAAAACCAATAAAATGGATGGCAAATGGTTATTGCCTTTACAAAATACCACGCAACAGCCAAGTTTACAATCACTAACTAACCGGGCAACACGCCAAAAACTATTCGAAGCATCGTACACCCGTGCAGAAAAAAATGACACAAACGATACCCGCGCTACCATCGCGCGCATTGCACAGATACGTACCCAGCAGGCTAAATTATTGGGCTTTCCCAACTACGCCGCATGGAAACTGCAGGACCAGATGGCCAAAACCCCCGAAGCGGTCGAAAAATTTGTGAGCCAGCTGGTTGGTCCGGCAACGGCCAAAGCAGGCCGCGAGGCTGCTGATATACAGGCCTTGATCGATCAGCAAAAAGGCGGGTTCAAATTACAACCCTGGGACTGGAACTTTTACAGCGAACAGGTGCGCAAGGCTAAATTTGACCTCAACGAGGACGAGATCAAACCTTACCTGGAGTTAAACAACGTATTACAAAACGGTGTGTTTTACGCCGCTAACCAGCTTTACGGCCTTACATTTAAAGAACGTAAGGACATCCCGGTTTACCAGGCCGATGTGCGTGTTTTTGATGTGATCGATCAGGATGGCAGCCAGTTAGGCTTATTTTATTGCGATTACTTTAAACGCGACAATAAATCGGGCGGTGCCTGGATGAGCAATATGGTCGACCAATCAAAACTATTAGGGCAAAAACCGGTGGTATACAACGTGTGCAATTTTACCAAACCTGCCCCCGGCCAACCGGCGTTAATCAGTTTCGACGATGTGACCACTATGTTCCACGAGTTTGGGCACGCTTTGCACGGCCTGTTTGGCAACCAGCAATACCCCAGCATTTCGGGCAGCAACACCGCCCGCGATTTTGTGGAGTTCCCATCCCAGTTCAACGAGCATTGGGCGCTGGATCCGCAGGTATTTAAACATTATGCTACACATTATAAAACGCACGAATTAATGCCGCAGGCTTTGGTTGACAAGATCAAAAAAGCCGGAACCTTTAACCAGGGCTATGCCTTAACCGAGTTGCTGGCCGCTGCCGACCTGGATATGCAATGGCATACCCTAAGCGCTAACGCCCCTTTGCAGGATGTAGATAAATTTGAAGCGCAAGCCCTGCACAACACCCATCTGGATATGCCGCAGGTACCAACGCGCTATCGCTCAAGCTACTTTTTACACATCTGGAGCAATGGCTATGCAGCCGGCTACTACGCTTACCTATGGACCGAAATGCTCGACGACGATGCCTTTGCCTGGTTTACCGAAAACGGCGGCTTAACCCGCAAAAACGGTCAGCGTTTCCGCGACATGATCCTGTCGCGCGGCAATACCGAAGACTACAATAAAATGTTTGCCGACTTCCGCGGACACGCGCCAAATATTCATGGCTTGTTGTTGAAACGGGGCCTGGTGGAAAAATAAGCTGTATTTTCAAACCAATGCAAAACGCCAGCCCGGTTGGGTTGGCGTTTTGCATTACAAACAAAGGCTACAGTGGCGTATTAAGCTCCGATCTAATTATTTCAAACCTCAAACCATCGCTTACATATAAATACAATTGATACATTGAGGGGTTTACGGGTATATTAAAACTGATGGATGCGCCATCGCCCAGGTATTGAACTTGATCTATAACATAATCATTGGTGTTTTTTACCAATTCCCACTTGTATTGTAACGCATCTGCGTCTCCTGCTAACTGCCATAGCTCATTTTTTAACATAACCACATGATACGTTAAAAGGGTGCCGGCAAAAGTGGCTTTTGCTGGCAACAATATTTTAATATGGGGTAATGCCGTAGTTTTACTGTTAACGTCTAAATGGTAATATGGAAAGCTATTGCCGTAAACACTTTTTACGCCATCAAAGGTTAAAACCTTTCCTGTTTGCACTTCCTGCCAATTAAACGCCTTTTCAATGGGTATCTCAAATCGCGGGTCAAAAAAACCAACACGACTATAAGACACAACTACATATACCAGCACAAAGGTTGTAAAAGCAGTAATAAGTAGCGCGGTGCTTCTAACCCGAGTATAAAAACGGCGTCGCATTAGCCAAAAGCTTGCTTTAAACTCGCTAATAAACGTTGTCGCTTTTTGGATAATATTCTTTTCGCTTTTTAACACCCTAAAATGTTGTTGCCGGCTTGCAGCTACCGAGAAGAGCACAATAAAACAATTAAGCAACGCAAAACCCGACATAATTATCGTATACAGGTTACGCTGGGCATGCAAGCCATAAAATACCGCGCATAACGATATCGCCACAACCAATAAATTCGGAATGTTTAAATGCGTGTTCTTCTCCACCTGGTAGGATTTTGGTGTGGGGATATAAGGCACATCCTTCCGGATAAGGGTATACAAAAAACCTAACAGGTATACCCACCAGGTGCCTATCATCAAAAGGCCCCCTACCACGTGGAAGCCCCGCTCCTCATCTTCCATTACCCACCACTGTACAAAATGCCTGATAAGGATAATGGCAACAGTGAGCGGAACGCCAAAAATAGCAAAGCGAACCATATCTATATTGATCGGGCTTATATCAAAGGACAGTGCTAAAACCGGGATCAAAAAATTGATCAAAAAAACCAGGCCCGACAGGTAATGTAAGGGGATTATCCCGTAATGGAGCTTTTGTTGCCAGGTAAATTTCTTAAATAGGGCAGGATAAGTTTTTACCCAAAGCTCAAAAACCCCGCGCGACCATTTTAACTGCTGTTTATAATAAGCCGATAAAGTTGATGGTACCAATCCACGGGCAAGTACAATGGGTACGTATATCGACTTCCATCCGGCGGCGTGCAGTTTCATCGCGGTATGCATATCTTCGGCAAGCCCTGCGGCATGTCCGCCTATCGAATTTAGCGCCGCTCTTCTGAAAGTACAGTTAGCCCCAATGGCGAGCACCGTTCCATATTTGTTCATAGCCATCATGATTGGGCCATAAAACTGGAAGGTTTGCTGTGCGGCACCCTTAGCTATTAAAGTCTGATCAAAATTGCGGTAAGCCTGCACAATTTGCACATAGCCAATGCCCGGATCATTAAAATGCGGGATGATCGGATCAAGAAACTCCGGAAAAGGAATATGGTCCGGATCTAAGACAACGCATATTTCGCCTGATGCATACTTAAGCGCATTATTGATATTACCCGCCTTGGCGTCAGTTTTGTCAGTCCTGGTAATATGATGAACACCCAGTTTTTGGCAAACACTTTTCAAATAGGGGTCATCTGCTTCATCGCATAAGTAGGCCTGATGCGGATAGGTAATCGCTTGTATAGCGGTTAAACATTCCACTATCATATCGTAAGGTTCGCCAGCGCAAAAAGTAGTCAGTATATCAACTGTATATGTTCTTTCGGCCACTGGTGTATCTGGCACGATAATATAGAAATAATGAATCCACTCGACAGTGATCTTGATGCAAATAAATACGATAGAAATAAGCAGCATCCAGTACAATGGGTTATAAACGATAACGCCCGGACTAAACAAATACCTCAGGAAAAAAAAACATCGCCGTAAACCCCAATAAGATCATGAGCCTGAGCGTTAATAGCTCTTTGCGCGTGGGCGGTATAACTGGTTTGGTGCGGTTCATTTATTATTATCCGCTAAAACATAAAATGGAATATTGCAGGTAGCAATGTTACCATACCTGTCAAAAAGGGTAGCAAAAACACGATAGGGCCCTGGTTTGGCAGGCGTAACAAATGTAGCTTGCAGGTTTTGCACCGATTGTACCAGACCGCCGATCTCCGTCTTTTTTGCCGTACTATTTAAATTGTCCTTTTTGTACCAATCCTCTGCAAATATCTGCCATTGCACTTTGGTAATATCCGCATTTGGTTTCTGCATCACTACTTCGGCAGCTAATTTATAACCGGGTTTATAAATCAAATTATTAAGTGCACTCTTTCCGCCAATTAACATACCCTTAACTTGCGGAGGGGTATTTAATGGCCATTTCCCCGTCCATAAGTATTGCGCGGCGCCCACCACTTCGGTTTTACCACCGTTTTCGTCAAACAGGCTAAACCAGGTTTGAGTGGTTTCTTGCTTCTGTCCCCAATAAAAAATAAATGCCCCCAAAAATCGCGGGTCCTCAACAGGCACGTCATGGCGGTACCTATCAATAATTTGTTGGGCCTTGTTGGTACTCGTTGCCTCAATATAGGCGCCCCAGGCTGTTTGCGGGTTATCAAGCCATGGGCCATCAACGCCCCACTCTGTTATCATAAAGGGGCCACGCCACAGCCATCGAAAACTTTTCAGATCATCCCGCATATAGCTCAGCCTGCCAAATATATTGAAGGAGACGATATCCACATCCGTGCGGATTTTGATATTAAAAATATCATACTTGTTAAAATTTACTATAGTGGTCGTTACCGGATGGTCGGGGTCGTCATGATGTATCATTTTCACAATGCGGTTAAACGCCTTATAAAAATTACCGTACGACGGGCGAAAAGGAAAACTAAGTTCGTTACCAACGCACCACATCAACACCGCCGGATTTTTCTTATATTTATTGACGAGCTTTTGGAACGCCGAAAATTGCCGCGCAACCTTAGCCGGGTCGTTATAATACGCGATGAATCTGCTTTCGGGCATCGGTAGCCCCATAATAACGGCAATGTGGTGTTTGTTGGCCTGCTGCAATATCATGTCAACATTGGTAGTATCCCAAATGCGGATGGTATTGCCACCAGCTGCAGCCAGTACATCCAGATTAGTATAACCTGCAGCACCTTTAATAACAAACGGCTTGTTACAGCGGTATAAGGTATATTTACCATTTATATGCTCAATATAAACCTTCCGTGCTGTTGTATCAGCGGTTTTGTTATTGCAACCGGTAGATAATAAAATAAAAAAGAAACAACAAACAAATATTCTCAGCGTCACAAATCAAGCATTATTATATATCATCGCTAATATACCAATTTTTATCCCCGCCCAATTCTAACATTTCGTCGCTCAATTATTTAGCTAATTTAGGTGCATTTAGTTCGACAACGGCGGATTTTAAACCGGAACAAACGGCGTTTGGCTAAACCTTTATACATTTGCCCCGCATGAGCGATATATTAGGACAAGCCCTGTACGATCATTACCACCAACTACAGCCACACAAACTTTGGATCCATAACCAATATGGCCCCAAAGAAGAAATGCCCGTGGACACCTACTTTAGAGGCGAGGACGATATGCCCGACCTGGAGTGGCTGGCGCTGAATGAATGCCGTGGCTGCGTACTGGATATAGGAGCGGGAGCGGGCAGTCATGCATTGGCGCTGCAAAAACGGGGCATGAACGTTACTGCGCTCGAGATATCGCCGCTGGCTGTACAGGTCATGCAGAACCGCGGCGTAAAACAAACCACCCTGGCCGATATATTCACCTATAACCAGAACAAGTTTGACACATTATTACTGCTGATGAACGGCGTTGGCCTTGCCGGGACCATAGCCGGATTAACACAATTATTGACTCATTTAGGCACGTTGTTGAACGATGGCGGGCAGATCTTATTCGACTCATCAGACGTAGCCTATTTGTACGAAGGCAAACTACCTGCCGAAGATTACTACGGCGAAATATCCTACCAATACGAATACAACAGGCAAAAAACCGATTGGTTCAAATGGCTTTACGCTGATGAACATATCATGCAAACCATAGCAACCGATGCAGGTTTTAAAATGGAGGTTTTGCTTGAGGATGAGTATGACCAATACCTGGCCCGGCTGACCAGGCTGTTATAAATATTTGCTTATCTGGGCAAAGAGTTTCTCTTTATCGCTCGGCCTTAAAGCATCTTTTTCTACAATAGCGCCATTTTTTACAATAACATACCGGGGGATCGCGTAACCTTTGCCACCCCAAAACTTTTTGATCAGATCGTTACGTAAATTATCGCTTGTGCGTACATGGTTACCGCCTAAGTTATAGTAGCGTATCATCTCCTGCCATTGCTTATCGGCAGCAGTATTGTCCATCGATATATACAACATCTCGATTTTATTGGCTGTCAAAAACTTTTTTACCGCGGGGATAAACTCAAACTCCTCTTTACATGGCCCGCACCAGGTTGCCCACATATCAATATAAACAGTTTTACCGGCAAAACCGGCTAGCAACTCATCAAACGAGTTGATGGTGTTCCCCGCCAATACCTTTTGGTCGGCTTTAAAAGCCTCGGCAGCTTTTTGCTGATAAACCACAATATCGTTCTCCAGCGGGGCAAGGTATTGGTCATATACGCTTTTAGGATAAGTTGCTTTAAACCGTTTGTAAAGGCTAACCAATTGCGGCTGATAATCTTTTTGTATCAGCTGGTCGTATAAAAACATAAACAGCATGTACTCGCGGGTTCCGCCCGTAAAACTTGTTTCAAATGCTTTATAAGTTATGTCAAAATGGTTTTCGGGCGTAATGGGCTGATAACTACCCGTTTTTTCTGCCAGGTACTCAATTTTGTAGGGCGATATATAACTATCTGCATAATCAAAAAAGGCATCAGCATAAGTAGCCTGTTCATCATTAACAGGGTTTACTTTGTAATTTTCGGCCCAGGCATCTTCCATATCCTTGGCAAAGCTGGCAATATGGCCGGGATAATTAGCCCCGCTGCGCAGATATTGGCTACATAAAACATTGGCCAATACCGTAGCATAATAGTAACGGTTGTTAAGCACGGTTCGGTTATAAAAAGCGGGACTTATCTTTTTGAGCGCAAACAACGAATCGAAAGCATGCAGTTCTTTTTCTTTATCGGTATTGATCAATTTGATAAACCCTGCCAGTGTACTGTCCTTTTTAAAATAAGCCTTAGCTTTTGACTGGTAAAATGCATGAGGGAACCTGCGGGCCAACAAAATACCATCGGCATTTGGACCGGTAACTTGTAAATATTGCCTGTTGTTTTTGGTGGTGATGGTGACTTTCAAACTGGTGCCCGGCTCTACAAAAACCGTTTCCCGTTTTTCATTATTGCTGATGATAACCGGGCCGGCTTGTTTTACGTCATTCACAATATGCAGGCTATTGGCCGCATCAAGCTTGTACTCTTTTTTACCTGGCCACCACGAACGGCCATTAAAAGGCATGCTCACCGATACCACCGAATCGGGACTACCTACAACGGTGATATCTATATTTTGCGCATACGCTATAGGCGCTATCAATAAAAAAAGGATGGTTAGGGCTTTTCTCATCAGGTTAGGTTTTTGTAAATATACTAAAGCCCAACGTAAACATAACCTGTTTAACATTATTTAACTAAAATTTTAGTTTTCAATATTGCCGGTTACCCGCTGCTGATCACTTTAAACTCCGTACGGCGGTTTAGTTTTCTACCCGCAGGGTTATCCTTCCCATCGGGCAAGGTATTGGGGGCAATAGGTTGCCGCTTGCCATACCCTTTGGCGGATAAACGGTCGGCCGAGATACCTTTGGATATGATATATTTTACGCACGACTCTGCCCTTCGCTGGCAAAGGATATCATTCGACCAATCCGGCCCGAACGAGTCGGTGTGCGAGCTGAGCTCTACCTTTATTTTGGGGTTATCACGTAAAATATTCACCAGGTTGTCTAAAATAACTTTCGACTCGGGTTTCAGGTCGTACTTATTAAAGGCGTAAAGTATGTTATCTATCACGATCGGTTTATCGATCTTAAACTCCTGCTGGCAAACAACGGGGTTATACAAGGTGTCCCTTTTTAAGGTGTTCACAAATTTTACCGGGATGATCTTTACAAAATACCCGTCTTTGATCAGTTTAAGCGTATAACTGTGTTTAAACGTCAGCGGGAATTCATACTTGCCGGTTGCCGTAGTGGTGTACTCTACAACCTGCCTGGATGCCGAGTCGGTTAAATTGATGGTAACATTAGGTAAAGGCTTGGTGGTCGCACAATCAATCACCAAACCGGCCAGCATTGCCGTTGGCGGTGGTGGGGGCAGCAATGGTTTTAGCTTGTCAATATGTACTTTATACAAGCTTAAACAACATTCCGATTCGCGGTCCGAGCTGATAAAGGCCAGGTTAGGGTCTTGATTATCCGGGTAATAATACAGGTCATCCTTAGTCGAATTGAGCGGATACCCCATGTTTTGCGCTTTGGCCCACTGCCCATCGGTAAATAAACTCTCAAAAAGGTCAAAGCCACCCATACCCACAAAACCCTTCGAACTGTAGATCAGTTTATGATTCGTTTCGTTAAAAAAGGGCCCTTGCTCGTCTTCCGGGGTATTTATTTGACTGCCTAAGTTTACGGCGTTAATGGGTTCGCCTTCAATATCCAGGTCGCTTTGCCAGATGTCCGTCCCGCCAAGGCCTCCCGGCTGGTTCGATGCAAAATATAAATGCTTACCATCAGGCGTTACACAAGGCTGCATGGCCCTATAGCCCGGCACATTCACCAACTTGTTCAGTGCCTGCGGTGCCGACCAGCGTTGGTTAACATACTTACTTAAATAGATATTCGCAACGTTATTGGTACCTTCCTGATGCCAAATGGTAAAGTACATGCGCTTACCGCTTGCTTCCAGGCTGGGGGTAGCGTACTGCAAGTCACCTTTCAGGTCCTGGCCAATCTCTACCTTCATTTTATACGAACCGCTGTCCTTATTACAAAAATACAATTGATTTAAATGGTGGCTGCTGCCCGGCACGGTGCGCGATGACGTGAACCAGTATTTATTATTATTGGCACATAGCGCATAATCGCCGCCATCACCATTAAGGTTATCCCTTACCCTATCAACCGTTGATAGGGTAGGTTTGGTCATTTGCTCTTTGGCAAACTGACAGCTTGCCAATTGCTTATTGGCCAGATCAATGTATTGTTTGTTTTTGTTGGTCTTGATAAATAGCTGCAATTGCTTAATCGCTTCATCCAGGTTTTTGTCGGTCATCAGGCAAACCCCATACCAGTAACGCGCCAACGGATACGTCTTTTCAAAATCCGTAGCCACCCGCTTATAATACTTTTCGGCCTGTATAAAGTCTTGAAACAACCGGTACGATTCGGCTAAATGATAAGTAATATCCGCAACCGCGGTTTCTTCCGCTTCCTTGCTTTCCCTTACCGAAAAATAAGGCACCGATCCCTGCGAAGTCGCTGTTCCGCTTTGCAATGCTTTATCATAATAATAAGCGGCGGTAACATAATCTCTTTGTGCATAAGCGGCATCAGCACGCTTTCTAAGATCGCGGTTTTGGGCAAACGCTGCATTCGCTATCAAAACCAGTAAGATAATGGTCAGGTTCTTCATATCAAATTACAGCCTTGGGCATATCTGTTCGCGGTTCGATAAATGATGTTTGATGATATAGCTTAGGGATACTTCATAGGTTCCCTGCGGGTTCACAGCTTTATTGAGTGTTGATGTTGTATAATCGTAGCTCATACCGATGAGCATGTTACCGAGGTGAAAGCCCACATTAGCCACGGCCGCATCGCCCACGCGGTACATTCCACCCAATATCAGGCTATAGTCCGACTGTAGTTTAAATTCAAGGTTAAGGCCGGCTGCTAATAATTGGTTTTGCGCTTGCTTGATAAACATGGCATGCGGAGTAATGTCAAATCCTTCCGACGCGCGAATGCGCAAGCCGCCGTGAATAGTTTCGCGCATAGGCACTCTGCTGCTCAAACCGTCGGTGGTGTCGCCTGGGTTTTTTACAGGCGCAAGGTGGGCGGCGCTAATTCCAAAAAAAAGATTGACGTTGTTTGCCGGGTCGCCGTTGTAATAAAATACGCCCGCGCTGGCATCAAATATGGTTGAGTTTGCCGATCTGAAATTCTCATAGCTTGGCATCGAACCATCGTAACCGCTTTGCGGATTGTATTGGTTATCGAATTGTAGGTTAGCCGCGTTAAATGCGCGGTTAATAACACCGGCTTGTACTCCGAGATTTAACTTTTGATACTTGTTTGCCGATACCGGGATCTGGTACGCAAAAGAGCCGTAGCCGCCTAAATAATTATATCCCGCCGTACCGGCGCCCTGATCAATGATAGTAAAACCTAACGCAACCTTTTCGGAAGTGCGAAAATCGCCGGAAACGGCGGCTGTACGATAACCGTTGCCAACCGCGTTCCATTGGTCTTTATAATTTGCGGTCAGGCGCGTATCGCCATCAACCACACCGGTTAGCGCTGGGTTTAGCCATAGTGGGTATGCATAATATTGCGAAAAATGAGGATCGATCTGCCCGAAAGCCGTGCCTGTAAAAACCAATAAAAGCAACGTAATGTGGAGTATTAGTTTCTTCATCGTAATAGTGTTATGGTGGCTTTTCTATTAACCTGATTGCCGTTGTTCATCAGGGCTTTTAAATAATAGGTGTAAACGCCAAACGGTTCGCGGTTACCCTTAAAGGTGCCGTCCCAACCAGCGCTCGTATCAGTTGTGGTAAAAAGGCATTCGCCCCATTGGTCGTACACACAAAAATTCATGGTTTTAATTCCTTCGCTATGTACCCGCACCACATCGTTCTTGCCATCGCCGTTGGGCGTAAAAGCGTTAGGAACAAAAATATCGTCGGTCAAACTCGTAGCCTTGGCCGTAACTGCCGCCGAATTACTGCTTAGCTGACAGCTGGTAGAACCAACCGCACGCACAATAATGGTTACCGGCTGGTTTGCCGTAATACCCGACACTGTATGCAGCAGGCCATTACT
>Ga0206970_10079_pt1 | contig 26950 bp, 22 predicted proteins | sample Alteio_BWOrgHeat_88_FD_152964 | JGI IMG/M metagenome (GOLD analysis project Ga0206970, IMG submission 152964) | Enriched cells from forest soil in Barre Woods Harvard Forest LTER site, Petersham, Massachusetts, United States -... | ecosystem: Environmental > Terrestrial > Soil > Temperate forest >... | reverse complement strand
ATTAAAGCGTTCGCCGTGAATTTCCGCTTGCGCTGCGGCAAGAAAAGCGCGCGCGACATCGGTGACGTAGACGAAATCGCGGGCCTGCGTGCCGTCGCCCACCACGGTAAAAGGCCTGCCCGCCAGTTTTTGCTTCAAGAATACGCCAAATACCGCCCCGTAAGCGCCGGTGGTTCTGACCCGCGTGCCATAGGCGTTGAAAATGCAGATGGCATTAACCGGCAGATTATACACCAGGTCCCAATGGAAGGCGGCCTGCTCGCCTAAATATTTCGATAAGGCATATGGATATTGCGGCTGGATAGGGTGTTCTTCCCTGGTAGGCGTATCCGCCAACCCGTAACAGGAGGAGGAGGATGCATAGACGAATTTTCCGACGTTGGCGCGCCGCGCCGCTTCCAATACTCTGACAGTGCCTTGAACATTGGTTTGCATGTATTTGGTAGGTTCTTCAATCGATGGCACGATGTCACCGATGCCGGCGAGGTGAAAGCAATAAGTCGCTCCCTTAAATACGGCGCCCTCCGGCGCCAAGGTGTTGATATCCTGCCAGTCGCAACGAAGCTTGGGATTGGATGTGTGTTGCTCCAGATTGGATTCGTGACCGCCCGACAAATTATCGATGACGCGCACTTCATGGCCAGAGTCCAGCAGCAGATCGACGAGATGGCTGCCGATGAACCCGGCGCCGCCGGTAACGACGCTGATGGTCATGCGGCGTTGATCCGCTTCAAGCGTTTCACGTTGTAATAACGGTCATCGCCAAAGCTGTTGGGTATCAGGCCGCCTTTGAACGCCGCGCACAAATCCCTGACCGCATCTTCAATGGAATGCTTGGGTACAAAACCCAGCGCTTTTTTGATCTTATCGGAATTGATATGGTACGAGCGAATATCGTCGGTGGGCGTGGTGACAATCTCGATGCCCTGTTTTTCCGGGAATTCTTCCTCCACCGCTTTCTTCACCAGCCCGGCGATGTCCATGATCGACATGTTCTGGAAGCCGACGTTGAATATCTGATTGGCGATCTTCGCCGCGGGCGCTTCCATGAGCAGTTTGACCACGTCGCAATAATCCTGGATATGCAGGTTAGGGCGCAGCTGCTGACCGCCGAACACGGTGATTTTATTATTCGTAATCGCATGGTTGGTGAGGATGTTCACTGACAGATCCAGCCGCAGCCGGGGGGCATAGCCGCAAACGGTGGCAGGACGGAAGATGACGCCTGTGAAATTATCGTCGGTGTGTTTGGCCAGCAGCGGTTCACATAGCCCTTTATATTTGTTGTAGAGGGTCAACGGCACCAGCGGGTGGTCTTCGGTCACATCGGGCTGGTCCGATACACCATAGACTGAACTCGAGGAAGCATAGATAAACCGGGAGATACCGGCATTTTTTGCCGCCAGCACCATCGGCTCGAAGGCGTTCATATTGACGCTGGTGGATAAATCCTCATCCAGTTCAAAGCTGGCGTCGTTGGAGATGCAGGCAAGGCTGATGAAAACATCGTGCCCGGCGCATTCTTTCTGAATGGATATGGCGTCGCGGATATCGCCTTGCACCACTTTCAATTCAGGATGATCCAGCGGCAAAAACTCTTTGCCGAAATAGAGGATGTCATACACGGTAACGGCATGACCTGTCTGTAAGATCTGCGGCACTAACCGGCTGCCGCAATAGCCCGCGCCGCCGGTGATAAAGATTTTTTTAGGCATATGCTTCTTCGTTAACTATTTGAGCCATTTCGCCGGACAAGCTGTAACCAGACGCGTGCGCATCGTTGTAGAACATCTGCACCGTTTCGAGCGAGAATTGCCCGAGATCTTTATTGAACGAGGATATTTTTTTGAGCAAATCGGGCGTCACGGTGATGATTTTGCACCCCGTTTCGTGCGCCTGAACGATATTGAGCGCCTCTCTCGGACTCGCCCATAATACGCCGGATTTCGGTTTAGCGCCGGCAATCCTGACGGCCTCGCGCATCAGCGGCATGGGATCGACGCCGGTATCGGCAATGCGGCCGGCAAATACGGAAATAATCGCCTCGCATTTGGGATTCAGCGCATACACAATATCTTCCACTTGGGCGAGCGTGAATACCGCGGTCACGTTGCAGATAATGCCATCATCCGACAGGGATTTTACCAGCTTTTCCGCGCTTTCGCCTTTGGTGTTGGTCACCGGGACCTTGACATTGACGTTTGGACCCCAGCTGGCGATTTTACGCGCCTGTATTTCCATTTCCGCGAAATCATCGGAAAACACTTCGAGCGACAGCGGCGCGCCCTCAACGATTTCCAGTGCTTCTTTGGCAAATGCCTCGTAATCCGTCACGCCGGCCTGCCGCATCAAGGTGGGGTTGGTCGTGAATCCCTTGATAAGGGAATTTTTTTTGCTTTGGCGGATGCTGTTCAGGTCGGCGCCATCGGCATAAATATTGACGTTAAGCGTGTTGATATCGATCATGCGTGTTCTTTCATCATATTACATATTAACATCAAGCGTATTGATAGCGATTATGAGTATTTTCTCATAGTTTCTCATAATCCTAATTCTCATAATACTAGTTACCTGCTTCAAGCAAGCCCTCAGCGCGTATGCTAACAACAAAATCCGGAGTTTCAATATAATCCTCATCCTTAAAAACCCAAGGCGGAGGGTTGCGCTTACATCCGATGCCCTGCAGGTTGACTCTCGCTTCCATATGTTATATGGACAAATATTCTAGGGTGTTACAGATCCTTTGATGAATAGTGAGTGATTGGTTCTCCTGGCCAATGCTGAACCAAATTTAAGGAAATTTACATGTCTTTTCTCAAGGAATTCTGGGCCTACTTGCGCAACCGCAAAAAATACTGGTTGTTGCCCATCCTGATCGTGATGGTGCTTCTCGGCGTGATGATTGTCATGGCACAGGGCAGCGCGGTTGCGCCTTTCATCTATACCCTGTTCTAGAAATCGAAATAGATGAAATTGGCGGAACTGCCCTGGCTTACGGTGATGGCCAAGAACCATAGACAGGTTATAATGGTCCAGGCGATTTCAGGGCGTAATCGTCGCACTTCCCATTTGATCCTGCGATAGTCATCGAACGGATGCAGCAAAAAAAACGCACCGATCAGAAACAGTGGAAAACAACTGCCGCCAATGAAGGCCGAAGCGCCATTCCAATGTCCGATGAAAGGCGCGGATAGGATCCGGATCGCCTGTTCGATATTTAAGGCGCAAAAGAATACCCAAGCCGCGGCGACGAAGTGAAAAGTTAGAAGAACGGCAATCCATCGCGGTATCGGCGGCGTTATACGCAGGCGTTTGAACATATGTACGGCAGAAAGTCCCAAGCCGTGGATGAGTCCCCATAAGACAAATGTCCAATGGGCGCCATGCCACAATCCTCCTAATGTCATAGTAATCATAATATTTCGCCATTGCTTTCCCACGCCGTTCCGGTTTCCGCCCAATGGAATGTAGAGATAATCGCGCAGCCAGAAGGAAAGCGTTCGATGCCACCGATGCCAGAAATCGGTTAGCGAAGTGGCCAGGTAAGGACGCGCGAAATTAGGAGGTAGCCGGATTCCAAGCAACAACGCAATGCCAATGGCCATGTCTGTATAGCCGCTGAAATCACAATAAATCTGGACGGAGAACCCATAGAGGGCAAGGAGTGCCTGCGCGCTCCCGGGAAGCCCGCTGGCACCATAGACGGCGTCTACTGCTTTGGCTATCGAATCGGCAAATACCAGTTTTTTAACCAAGCCGACAGTAAATAGTGCGATAGCAGCTCGGTATGATGTTCCGCTTTTCTGACGCGGATGCTCTAACTGCGGAATAAGCTCATTAGGGCGGAGAATCGGACCTGCTATCAGATGGGGAAAGAACAGCACATACGCCAGTACGGTCGATAGTTTTTGGTCGGAGCGAAAGCGATTGCGATATATGTCGATGACATAGGCGGATAGTGTAAAAGTAATGAACGATATGCCAAGCGGCAGCGCCAGATCAATTAATTTGATCTGAATATTGAAGAATAACCCCACCACGTCCTGATAAAGGAAATTGGTGTATTTAAAGCCTGCAAGCGGCAGGAACATAATAACGATGACGATTATGACGCGCTGCTTGCGCGCCAGAGGCGTAACAGCGCGTTCCATCCAGGCTACGCCGCAGAAGGCAATGGCTACCAGCAGGTAGGGTATCCATACGAATTCAACTTTCCACCAGGCATAAAATACCGTGCTGCCGCAAATGATGAGATACACTCTATAGCGCGGCGGAATCGCGCGATGGAGCAGGAAATACACGGCAAAAAACGCGAAGAAAACAGGTGAGCTGAAAAGCATGTTTCGTTTTATTTATGGGGTTGGCTGGTGATAATCGGAAAAATCGCTTCGGCCATGAGCCTATGTCCAAGCGCATTCGGATGAGGATCGCCCAGCATCGCCCAAAGATCTTCGGGTTGGCGTCCATTCAATGCCGGCAATAGATCGATATAGGTATATCCTTGTTCTGCCGCGACACGCTTCATGATATCGTGAATAAAACCGAATTTGTAATCGACCAGATTATGCACATCCGGCACCATGGCCAGATACAGCCGGATGTGATGGGTTGCAGCGTAATCGGCCAGCCGCTTCAACTGCTGTTGCATCACCTGAAAGCCCGGAGCATCCGGTTGATATACCGCCCGGTAATGATCGAGCAACGACTGCTCGCCATGCCGGTCCCATAGCCGGTGAAAGGCAATCCATAGCGTTACTGCCAGTTCGCTGTGGCGCAACAGGACATTCTCATTGCCGGCCGGAAGATCTTCTGCATCGCGCAGAAAATAATTCACGACGATATCGGTCGGTTGCAGCCCGGTAAGTTCGTTGAAAAAGCGCGAGACATATCTTTTGGTATTATAATTTCCTACGCCGCCATTGAGCACTTCTGCTTTTTCGCCATTTTCCTCCAGCATTTTCTGCAATTGGAACTCGACGGTATCCTCCTCGCGGACTCCCCACCCGAGTGTAATCGAACTGCCCAGGAAAAGAATGCGGCGTTCATCGGATTTCGGCAATGCTACCGGACCGCCGCGCAACCCCCACTCATTGAGACGGATTCCCACATTTTGTAAAACTGCCGATACTGAGCGGCGATGGTCAAAATCGAGCGCCGGGTCCGGGCTTTTTACCTTAAGTTCTTTAGCATACCGCCACATCTCAACGTCGTAATTGGTCATGGCGCTATTTTTGAGGCGGAGTATAGCTTCCGCTGCACTCAGGCCGAGTGCCAAAGCAGCAATCAGGACAATAAGTGAAATCAAAAAAGATTTATAATGTTGCATGAACGCGTTATCTAACGCTCCCAAAGCAGTGAATTTAAAAATGTGTCATACAGCAATCCGCATGAAAAACAACCGGATTCAAAGCGCTTGACCGGAATGCTGCAATTGCGGCAAGGTAGGACGGTGAGACTGACCATAGAAAGTCGCTGATTAAGCCATGATGAAAAAAGATCATTTAATAAACGCGGTTTTGGTTGTGTTTTCTACGCTGATCGCGCTACTGCTGTGTGAGCTTTTATATCGCTCCTATGTGGTCATAGCCACAAAAAAGAAAATTTATGAGCCAAGTTCGAGCATAACGTTTTATCATGATAAAACGAATCTCTTCGATAGGAAGAACGGGTTTTCATATAACCCCGATACGCAGGAGTACGTTGTGCAAATAGAGGGCAATAAGGCCACTTTTTGCGGTCTGGCTTTTTATATCAACCCATTTGGAACATTCGAAAAGAACACTGATTTCAAGAACGTTCAGAGTGACGCCAAAAAGACGGGGTCCAGAATACTCGTGTTCGGAGCTTCGTTCACCACCATTCCTCACGAGGGTGAAACGTGGGTTTCCATATTCTCTAAAAAATTTAAAGAAAAAATCGATCCAAATGTGCAGGTGCTGAACTTTGGAAGAGACGGGTACGGAATCGCTCAAATGCTTATACTGGCGGCCAATACGTTCCCAAAGTGGAATCCGGATATCATTCTTATTGCTTTCACCAGCGCTAATTTAAGTGACGATAGATTCTGGCGAAACAGCTTTGAAGTTGACGGACGAGGTTACACGTACGTAGCAGTCGATCCGAATGATAACGAGGCTTCCGTTGACTCGAAAATTTCCCTTTTCTTCGATAATCGAATCACGAAACAATGGTGTGAAAAGGTGATGAATAATGGCGGCGAAGACCCGCAGATAAAGGACATGGTGGAGTTTTATGAGAAGGCACGAAAGGCAGAGCTATATAAAACTGCCCCGGACTTTTTTGCGCCCCAATCCTATTTGTATAACCGCATCGTTCACGGAGAAATCATACCTCACCATTACGATAAATCCGTGCATAACATTCGCCTGCGCGATGATCCTGAAGCGCTGGCTGCGATAAAGAAGTTAAATGATTCAAAAATACCTTATTACTTTGTGCATTTTCCACTTCTTCCCGAGATGAAAAAAGATGTTAGGTGGGAACTAACTATTGCGAACCAGGTCCTTGTAAAAGACTTGATTGAAGCGGCTGACCAAAAGCAAATACTGTTTTTGAGCGATTACATGCATCTTTCGAAGGACCAGCTAGAGCGTTTCCCGGTGAACGACCAGGATGGGCACCCCTCCAAGGACGGTATTATCTATATAGCCGACGGCATGCTTAATCTCTACAAAGACAAAGACATCCCTAAAATACCAAGGGATACGTGGATGGGTAGTAAACAGGAGGTGCTAACCAAGCAGGTAACTCTATCCCCTCTGCTGGACTCACCCGAGGGATGGAGTTTCCAATATGCAAAAGCCAAGGATCACGGAAGTCCCGGAGTTGTCGTTGGCCCGCAGTTTAGGAACGTGTTTGCACAACCATTTACTGCTAAAGAGAATGAACAGTTCAAAATCATAACTCGTGCTTCCATGCCCAAAGCGAAATGGAATATTTTTGGCTTGGCCAAGCAAAAAACCATGGGGCGTTTTCAAATTAACTGGTCAAATTCCAAAGGCGAATACATTGACACCTATTTGGAGCCTTTTGAGGTAACGCCGAAAGAAAAGACGTATGAAACCTATGTCGTTGCTCCGCCCGGCACAGAGACTGGAACTTTGTATGTGTCTCCTAGTGGCAATGACGATGTGGTGCGTTACACCGAAATGAAATTGTTGGGAAAAGAAAACCCGATTAAGGGCAACTCTGTCCAAAAAGCGACGGCCCATTGATTTCCAAAAAGGTCATCAAGCTGAACCGAATCTATTTCTGTGGTCTTGGCTAATGATGGAAGTTTTAATTAGGCCACTATGAAAAAAAATTATACGATAAATTTAGCCTTGATTGTGGCGTCTACGCTGATCGCGGTGTTTCTTTCCGAACTTTTATACCGTTCCTATGTGGTCTTGGCCTTTGAAAAGAAAATTTCCGTTCCAAGTCCTACCATCTGGTTTTTTAACGAACCCATGAACGTCTATGACAAGCAGCATGGGTTTTCCTACAACTCGGGTACGGTAGAGTACCGGCTTCAAATAAATAACAATAAGGCCACCTATTGTGAGCCCGCTTATTATATCAATGCATTTGGAACCTTCGAAAAAGACGCTTCCGATTTCAAGAAAGCTCAGAGTGAAAGCAAAAAGACGGGTCCTAGAGTCCTGGTGTTCGGCGCTTCGTTTACCACTATTCCCTATGAGGGTGAAACCTGGATCTCTTTATTTTCTAAAAAATTTAAAGAACACATTGATCCCCATGTGCAGGTGCTGAATTTTGGGAGAGATGGCTATGGAATCACCCAAGCCCTGGAACTGGCGGCCGATATCTTCCCCAAGTGGAAGCCTGACGTCATTCTTATTGCTTTCACCTCCGCCGACTTGCGTAATAATAAATTCTGGCGGAAGAACTTTGAAGCCGATGGGCGAGGGTATACCTACATGACCATCGATCCGGACGATGACGAAACTTCCACTGGCTCAAAAGCCACGCTCTTCTTCGACCATCACATCACGAAAGAATGGTGCGAAAAAGTGATGAAAAATGGCGGTGAAGACCCGCTGATAGCGCCCATGGCAGAGTTTTACGAGAAGGTCAGAAGAGCGGAGTTAAATAAAACTGCCCCGGACTTTTTTGCGCCCCAATCCTATTTGTATAACCGGATCATTTACGGTCAGGCAGTCACTCATCATCCAAAATCGCCTCTAAAGCTGCTGAGCGACCCAGTCTTAAAGGCTGCCATCCAGAAATTAACCGATTCCAAGATACCCTATTACTTTGTTGATATGCCGCTTATTTCCGAGATGGAAAAAAATATCAGGTGGGAACTACCGGTTAATAACAAGAAATTTATAAAAGATCTGCTCTCTATCACGGGCCCGAAGCAAATACTGTTTTTAGGGGATTACATGGCGCTTTCAAAGGGGCAGTTAGCTCGTTTTCCGGTAAGTCCTGAGGATGGCCATCCCTCAAAAGAGGGCATTGCCTATATAGCTGACGCCATGCTTAATCTATATAAAGCAAAAGACATCGCCAGAGTACAAGACGACCAATGGATGAAAAACAAGCCGGAAGCGCTGACCAGGCAAATAAATCTATCTCCTCTGCTTGACTCACCTGAGGGGTGGGGTTCTGAGTATGTAAAAGCTAAAGCAGGCGGCGGTGACGGAGTTGTCGTTGGACCAAATTTTAAAAACGTATTTGCACAACGATTCTCCGCGAAACCCGATGAACATTTTAAAATTATAGCTCGTGCCTCCGTGCCCAAAACCATATGGAATCTTTTTGGATTGATTAAGAAAAAATCTATGGGGCGTTTCCAAATTAACTGGTCAAGTTCCGGGAAGTTTACTACCGTGTATTTGGAATCTTTTGAAGTTACCATGGAAGAAATGACTTATGGAACCTATGTAGTTGCGCCGCCTGGTACGGATACCGGCATTTTGTATGTGTCGCCTAGTGGCCCGGATGATGTGGTGCGTTACACTGAGATGAGATTGCTGGGAAAATAAAACGCGGCTAGGATTAATTCCGCCCAGAAAGCGACAGCCCGTGATCGGAAATAATTTAATCGATAGGTATTTTTGATGCTTTTCAATTCCTACGTATTCATTTTTGCCTTCCTGCCAATTCTTTACACCCTTTACGCTTATTTGCGCCGTTTACCGGATGATCGCATAGCAATGGCGTTGATGATATTGGGCTCTCTTGTTTTCTATGCCTGGGGCGGCTGGTTTTTCCTGTGGGTTTTTGTGGGGATGATGGCGGTGAATGTCGCTGTCGGGCAATGGCTGCTTAAGGCGCAATCGGGACGGAAACCATTACTGATTTTCGGAATCGGCGTGAACCTGGCAGTGCTCGGCTACTTCAAATATGCGGGCTTCCTCGCCAACAATGTAAATGCGGCGCTGGGCACACATTTTCCGATTTTACACCTGATCCTGCCGATCGGAATTTCATTCTACACCTTCATGAACATTGCGTTACTGGTGGACATCTATCGCGGCCAGGTGAAGAATCTTTCCATCCTCGAATATTGTTTCTTCATGAGTTTTTTCCCGCATCTGGTTGCCGGACCCATCCTTCACCATTCCGAGCTCGTTCCGCAGATTAAGAGCGCTATCCGTCGCCCGGGTTATGATGATTTGTGCATCGGTCTCAGTATTTTTTCCATCGGCCTGTTTAAAAAAGTCGTCGTCGCGGATGGTTGCGCCGTCTACGCCGATGCCGGCTATGGGGCGCTTCAGGCCGGGCAGGCGCTCGATCCGGCGTCGGCCTGGATTACCGCGATTTCTTATGCATTCCAGATTTATTACGATTTTTCAGGTTATTCGGATATGGCCATCGGCTTGGCGCGGATGTTTGGCTTTGTCATCCCGGTCAACTTTTTTTCACCCTACCGCTCGGCCAGCATCGTTGAATTCTGGCGGCGATGGCATATCACGCTATCTCGCTTCTTTCGCGATTACCTGTATATCCCCCTTGGCGGGGGGCGTTTTGGCCCTTTGCGCCAGACTGTGAATCTGGTCGTCGTGATGTTATTGGGCGGACTCTGGCATGGCGCCAACTGGACATTCGTCGCCTGGGGCGGCGTGCATGGCGTTCTGCTGAGCGTGACTCATTTGATCGGTAAAACATCCCTGGGTCGTTCACCATTGCTTAAACACCCCCTGACTCATGTACTGGGTATCGGCTTGACGTTCATGTTGGTAACGCTGGCCTGGGTGCTTTTCCGCTCTTCGTCGTTAGTCGAAGCCGGCCGTATGATCGGATTCCTGTTCCCGCTTGATTTTTCTCCTGTCACCGCCCTCCGCAGCTTCCAGGCGTTTCTATCGCATCAATTCGGCAATCCGCTGAGCGTGCTTGACCCGACGACATGGGCGCCGGCGCGTGAATTGTGGCCACAGCCGTTGCCGCCTGACTTTCTCGCCAATGCCCGCCCCGTTGGCTTGTGGCTAGCGATCGTTGCGGCTGGCACGTTCATGCTACCCAATACCGTACAGATATTTGAACGTTTTTCACCGGCTCTGGGCCTTAAGGGTTTTCCCATTGCATCACGGCTTGCATTGCGTCATCTCGGCTCCCGAACGGCAATTGCTATCGCCTTGCTGTTCGTAATCGCCGTTCTGCACCTCTCGCGCGTCAGTCCGTTCCTTTATTTCCAGTTTTAAAATGATTGATCGTCGTTTCTTACGGATATTCGTCACGGGTTTTGTTGTCTGGGCGGGTATCTTTACCGCTTTCATTGCTTTCGTAGACCCGTACGGCCTGTGGAAGACGCCGAAGATCGAACGGATCAATGCGTATAAGCCCGCCCGCGCCAATCTGGATCGGCAGATCAAGCCGCTCGAAGTGTTGCGCGATCAACCAAGAACGATCTTTCTGGGAACATCCCGGGCCCAGGAGGGACTTGACCCTTCTGTTCTTGATGGAACGAAATATGCCCCTATTTATAATGCCTCTATTCCAGCCGAGACCATCGTGGAAAATGAGGCCTTGCTTAATCAGTATTTTGACATAGCGCCTTCGATAAAGCATGTCGTCATGGAAGTTTTCTTTTATCAGATGGTCATGGCACAACCCCCTGCAAAGTCCCGATCCATATGGGATTTGACCGACAACCTCTTGCCCCTCTTTTTTTCGGTGGGAGCACTGGAAAAATCTATCATAACGCTCCGGATGAATTATCAAGGAAGGCGTGATTTGCCATCCATTGATGCAGGCGGATATTGGGTACCGCCGGAACCTTATAAGCCTGCCATGCCTTTCTTCCCCTATTCATATTCGGATGGAATTGCCGAGATTCATTTGAAAATTCCAGATATGCAAATCCAAGACTCAAATATGCAGGCATTGATTAGAATGAGGGAAGCTTGCAAGCGGCATGGCGCTACTTTTACCATACTATTCGCGCCTAATCATCCCTGGGACGACTACCGGCTTCTTGCCCTGGGGTACTGGAGCAGGATGGAGACGATGTACAGAAGACTGAGCGATTTTGAAGAGGTTTATAGCGCTTCGCAATATAATAATTTTACTACCGAGCCAACTACCGACCAGCTGCCGAAAGGCGGAAGGATGAAATATTGGTATGATCCCATACATTTTAGCCCCGTTCTGGGGCGTGAGATCCTCAAAGCTTGGGCAGGCATCAAAAGCGAGCATCCAGAAAATCTTTTAATCAAAATTACGCCTGAAAATGTTGAACAATATCTAAAAGAAAGAATGAGAGAACTGAAAAACTGGACACAACAGAATAGAGAATTTGTTAATGCATTCGAGCAAGCGCGTCGTTTTCATTGTACAGATGAAGAAAGCTGTAAAAATCTTGGCATGCCCGACAAATTAAATCCTACGGCTGGACAGCGAGGCAAGCTGACTGGCGATATACTGAATGTAGACGGAATTGATTATTCACTACGGGGGGGTATCGGCGGTTCCGTTGAGATCGCTAAATCTTTTGACCATATCCTGATAGTGCGCGGTTGGGCGATGGACGATCGTAAAGACGCCAGACCTGCATATCCTGCCACCGGCATTGCGGTGGTTGTAAATGATAACGTCATCGATGTGGTGTCGGCTCAATATCGCCGGCTCGATATCGAGGAAGGCTTTGGGATAGATACGCGCCCTACCGGGTTTAGGACTGCGTTGCGTATTCCGTCTCCTGTTAAAAACGGGCAGTTGCCATTTCTACGATTATTTGCGCTGACGAAAGATCGCTACGCTGTCCCCATTTCTAACAGTACAACCGCCCCAGATGTGGAATTTATCCAAGTTCCCTTTCCTGCTGTATTACACTAGCATGACCGATAATATGGCAGATCCTCGTTTCTTACGGATATTCGTCACGGGTTTTGTTGTCTGGGCGGGTATCTTTACCGCTTTCATTGCTTTCGTAGACCCGTACGGCCTGTGGAACACGCCGAAGATCGAACGGATCAATGCGTATAAGCCGGCCCGAGCCAATCTTGACCGGCAGATCAAGCCGTTGGAAGTATTACGCGACCAGCCCAAAACTATCTTTCTAGGGACATCCCGGACCCAAGAAGGTCTGGACGCCTTCGTTCTTAATGGAACGAAATATGCCCCTGCCTATAACGCCTCTATTCCAGGAGGGTCCATGCTCGAGGAAGAGGCCTTATTAAACCATTATCTTGAAATAGATCACGCGCTCAAGCATGTGGTCATGGAGGTTTTCCTGTATCGATTGATACTGGGAGACAATAGTGCGAAATCGCGATCCGTATGGGATTTGGCCGACAATCTCATGCCCCTTTTCTTTTCGGTGGGGGCACTGGAAAAGTCATTGGAAACACTCCTGATGAATTATCGAGGAAAGCACGATCTGCCGTCCCTTGATGCACGTGGGCATTGGATACCGCCGCAGCCCTATAACGCCGACCAAAATTTCAACCCAAGTGCGTATTCAGACGCCATCGCCGAGATTCATTCGAAAACTACAGACCTTCAGATCCAGGATTCGGCTTTGCAGGCATTGATCAGGATGAGGGAGGCTTGCAAAAAGCGTGGCGTTGCTTTTACCCTATTATTTTTGCCCAATCATCCCTGGGACGACTACCGTCTGCTTTCCTTGGGTTATTGGAGCAGGGTCGAGACGATGTACAGGAAGCTGAGTGATTTTGGCGACGTTTATAGCGCGTCACAATATAATTATTTTATTACCGAACCGACTTTTGACCAATTACCGGAAGGTAAAAGGATGCAATACTGGGCCGACCCGATACATTTCAGTACCAGGCTCGGGAATGAGATCCTGAAGGCTTGGGCGGGTTTGGACGGTGTCCGTCCAAAGAATTTTTTAATCAAAATCACGCCGGAAAACGTTGAACAGGTTCTGAAAGACAGAATGGCCGGGCTTAAGGGCTGGATGCAGGAAAACCAGAAATTTATCGATACATTTGAACGATCCCGTCGGTTTTTCTGCATGGACGAGCAAAGCTGTAAAAATCTCCGTCTAACCTACGCTGCTCCACCCGCGACAGTGCTGCGAGGCCGTCTTTCCGGTGATGTGCTGAAGGTAGATGGAGAGAATTTCCAACTGCGTGGAGGTGTTGGCGGATCGGTGGATATCGCTCGTTCTTTTGGCTCGAAGGTTATCATGTTCGGTTGGGCGATAGATGATCGTAAGGGGGTTAGGCCCGCGCATCCTGCCACCGGCATTGCTGCGGTTTTGAATGATGATGTTATCGATGTCATCCCGCCTGAATCTCGCCGATATGATGTCGAGGCAGATTTTGGGAAAGAGGCATACCCGGTAGGGTTTCGGGCGGCGTTCTCCATTCCATCCCCTGCTAAAAACGATTGGGTGTCGCAGGTACGATTATTTGCGCTGACGAAAGATCGCTACGCTGTCCCCATTTCTAACAATAAAACCGCCCCAGGCGTGGAATTTATCCAGGTTCCCTTTCCTGCCGTATTACACTAGTATGATCTATATGGTAGATCATCGTTTTTTACGCATTTTTATTAGCGGCGTGGTTGCATTTTACGCAGCTATTCTCTCGTTCATACTGCTGGTTGACCCTTACAATACTTCACCGCTGCAGGTACATATCAGCGGGTTCAACCTGTATAAGCCCATGAGCGTAGGCATCGACCGCCACACGAAGCCCTTTATGGTCTGGGCGATCCAGCCGGCGACCATTTTTCTTGGTACATCGCGCATCCACCAGTCCATCGATCCAAAGGAACTCGATGGAACTTTCCTTGCGCCGGCCTACAATGCCTCCGTTCCGGCGAGCGATCTTGGTCTCAGTCGTTCAGATTTGGAATATTACAAAACGTTGGACCCACGGCTGCGAACGGTGTTTATCGAGATTTTCCTGTATAATTATCTTGGACAGCCGCCGACATTGATCACCCGCAATTTTACGGACCTGATTGCCGACGGCGTATCCCTGTTCGCCAGCGTCGACACATTTCGCAACTCACTGCAAACGGTCATGTATAATATCGTCAACGGGTCGCCCGTCCCGCAAGTGCAACGGGGAGGTTTCTATACGTATCCCCCCGGCCACGATACATCAGGACCCTTTGCCGGATTTCCCAAAGGAATCTGGGATATTTACGATAAGGGGGCCAAAGCGAGCAGTACCGGCAAGCCGGAGCTCCACCCGCCGGCTTTTGACGCACTGAAGGATTTGGTGGGCATTGCGCGCGCGCGCGGACTTGAACTCCGATTCATTTTAACGCCGCAGCACGCTTATCAAATGTATTACATTCAGGCCAGCAATCAATGGGCTCTTCTGTCATCATGGATTGAGCAGATTACGCACATTGCGCCCGTTATCAGTTTCTCACAGCCGAACGAGGTCACTTACGAACCGGTCAGCTCCCATATGCGCTACTGGAATGATCCATTTCATTTTTCGACCGATCTCGGGCGTCTGATCCAGGCCAGCCTCGCCGGTCGCCCGCTGCCGGGGACGCCGGCGAATTTCATGCAGGTGCTGACGCCGGTCAACGCGCAAGACTATGTAAAGGCGCAGCGCGCGGCAATCACCGAATGGGCGGCGCAGCATCCGGACTTTGTCAAGCAGATGAAAGAGGCTGCGCCCGTTACGATTCAGCGCAATCAAGATAGCGGCAAAGCCCATTAAAGCTCTGCTTGAACCCATTTAGCTTGGCAAGCCACAGAAAATTAGGCAGCAATTCACAACTCCAGGGCTGTTGATGGTGTCCCGATTGATAGTCCTGGGCAATTTTCTTGTTCATTTTTTTCAGCGGGCGTCTGCGCCAATTTTGGATGGCAGGCAGCTTGTGAATATTTTCCATCCCCCATTGAATCTCGGCAAACCATTCGCGCATCTGGGGTGGAAAAATGCTTGGTGTTTGTCCGCGCAGCTCTTCAAATAAGTCTACCGGTTCTCTAATGAAAGTATCCTGCGGCCATAGCTCCTGCAGGCGTTCGTGAAAATAATGCGGAGGACAGCTGCGGCCAAAATAGACCGCATGCGACAGGTCAAAGGCGCGCAAAAATGCGTCTTTGGATAGTAGAGGAGCGGCGCCCGCTTGCTCGTAAAACGCAAATGCAAGCTGTCGATAATCGTTATAGTGCTGCAATACATCTTGTGGGTCATCGGCAAACCAGTAGAATGTATTCCATTTTTCCCGGCCGGGTTCGGCTTCGGGCCCCATGCGCCGAGCGGCATAAAAATCAGAAAAGCGGTTGACCTTACCCAAAATAAGCGAGCCGATAGACTGAAAGAATTCCTGAAAATGCAGGCTGAGGATGTTTCTAACCTCAGCAAAAATACGTTGTAGCTGTTGCGTAGGGAACACCGCATAAAACAGCGATTCATAATTTTGGCATAGGCGAAAAATCCGCGCTCCCGCATGCTGCGCGTCCATGCTTCGACCTGAATTTTCAATAAACATATATACTTTTTCCGCTTCCGGTCGGAATATGAGATAGAGGCCATGGCTGCACACATAGTCGCTTGCCTGATTTAAAAAATCGATAGAGTGATTTATCGCGTGCGGAAAAACGACATCATCATCAGCACAAAAAGAGACAGTCGGCGTGGTTACTTCCCCTAATCCCTGCGCCAGTTTTTTGGCCATAGGGATGGCGGACGGATAATGACGATACACGAGCAATGGTTCGCCGCCTGCCAACTTTTCCTGGTTGATGCGCGCCATCTCAGGGATGCTTGAATCAAGCACCAGCAATTTCATATGCGGGGCTTCGTTCCGATAAAAGCGTACAAGCTGCTGCACCAGGTCGGGCCTGTTGTAGGTGGGGATAATGATGGTATGTTGGGCGAGTATTTCCATTTCAGGATGGCGGCGAGGAAATTTTTTGCATAGAAATGCCAAGCATAGGCATTCCTACGAGACCATGCTGCGTCGCTGAGGTAACACAGGTAATTATTACCGCTTCATTGCGAACATCCAGCATCGCGTTATGGGTTTCAGTGCCATCGGCAAATCCTGCCCTGAAAGCATAATCTCCTAACGGAAGCAACGGGAGACGGAAACAAAAATCCACTTCCAGCGTTTCTCTTATGCCCAATTCAATGTTTTTTGCGCGGGTGACGTCGCTGGTATTATCGGCAAACAGAACAAGTCCGATGCGGTTCATCATCTGGAATCCGACAATGGGAAAACTTATGGCATGTTCTGCCACCACATGTATCCGCAATATGACTTCTTCTCCGCCCATTACCGCGCTGAGGGCTTTTCCTTCATCATTAAGCAGTTGCACGGCAATAATGCGTCCGCCCCCTGTCCCTTCATGCGTATCAAACATGGCATCGGCCTGCAATAGTTTCTCATCAATGTTATATCCTGCTTTCCGCCGCTCTAAACGCGCCTCGGCTCTTGGGGCACATACGTATTGACGTAATTGTGCCAATTGTTCTCCACTGAGTTTTCCAGCTTTTACCTGAGGTGCATGTTGTTCCTGAGGCGCCTGAGTGGCCAGATAATGCTGTGAAACCGTTTTGTCATTCTCCCCGATATAAGCAAGGCACACATCGCGGGCGGATCCGATCATACGCATTCCCCCGTGTTCAAGCCAAATGGCCTTATCGCACAGACCCATCACATCATTGGTAGCGTGGGATACGTAAAGAAAAGTACCATGCTCCAGAAATTTTCGGATATGCCGCATACATTTGTGTACAAAGGCGGCGTCGCCGACCGCCAGGGCTTCATCCGTGATCATGATATCGGCATCCACATGGGCGATAATGGCAAAGCCGAGTCGCGCCGTCATGCCGCTGGAATAGGTTCTGACCGGTTGATCAATAAAGTAGCCGATATCGGCGAATTCTACAATTTGAGAAAATTTGCGATCGATTTCACGGCGCGATAATCCTAAAATAATTCCTTTGAGATATATATTCTCGCGTCCGCTAAATGAGCCTTGTAACCCTGAAGAATAGTCGAGAATAGCCACTTTCCCGTTAACCTCAATTCTACCTTGGGTAGGCGTCAGATTGCCTGCGATCATTTTGAGCAAGGTGGATTTTCCTGATCCATTCAGGCCTATAAAACCCCAGCTTTCGCCTTTTTCGATCTCAAAGCTTACATCGCTGAGTGCACGAAAATCGCGGCGTAAATGCTGCGTGCGCGCCTCCAACTTTTTTTGGATTTGCGGGAATGGCCTTGTCAAGGGATGCATAAGCTGCGTGACACCATAGGCCAACGGCGCCAGAGGTGAGGACCACAAAGCGTAAGACTTTGAAACTCCTTCAACACGCACTGCCAGCTCATCGCATTCGGGAACAAAATCGTATGTGGGAAGGGGATTATTTTGCGCGCCCATCAATGCTTACAACACATCTGCAAATGCAATTTTAGATTTAATAAAAAAACCGTAACCGAACATAGCAATTAACAACGATGCCACATACAGAGGCGCAAGTGTGCCTATATGTGGCCACACTCCGTACAGCACGGCCCCCCGCGTTGATTCGATCAAGATGGCAAGGGGGTTAAATTGAAATAAAAATGCAAGATGTGGTGACACCGAAGAGAGGGGGAAAAAGACCAGGCTGGTAAACATCAATATCGTGGTCAGAGGACTGGTGATAGAAGGAATGTCCCGCACAAAAACAGAGGACGCGGATAAAATCCATGCGAGTCCCAAGCAGAGAAGTATAAGCGGCGCAATCAAAACAGGCAACGCTAGCGTACTCAGCGGAAGGCCCCCGTGTTTGTAAAGCGATAGAAGTAAACAAAGCGAGAATGAGATCCCCACATTAAACAGAGCATTAAGCACAAACGCCACCGGCAAAATCTCCACTGGAAACTTGAGTGTTTTTACATAAGTACTGTTGCTGATTAACAGGCTTGGGGCACCATTGAGCATCAACCCCACCATGTTAAACAGGCTTAATCCCACAAAAAGCGCGAGCGCGTAATCCAGTGGTGATTCCTCTAAGCTCGTATTAAATCTGCCGTGAAAAATGCCTCCGAAAACGAAAGTAAACAAGGCCAGCATAATCAACGGCGACAATACGGTCCATGCGATACCAAGATAAGTCTCACGGTGGGTTGCGGCAAAATCACGGCGGGCGAAGGCCATCACCAGCTGACGATGTACCCATAGCGCGCGGATAATGGCCAGCGGGGACAAAAGTTCACGAAGCGGAACTTGAGAAACAGGAGTGTACACAACTTTATTCATTTGAATCATCTCTTGAGGAGAATTATTTTAAGCCGTCGCGCCGGGATAAGAATAAGCCTGCGTCGTAACCAGGGTGGCAGTGAATTTACATTAAGGCTGCGTACATACTCTGTCAACCGTTCACGCGCATAGGGAAGAAGGCGTTTGCTTCCTTTCTTGCTTTGTTCCAGTTCCAGACGCGCATACAGGCGGGGGAAATGCTCGGCGATGCGTTGCGCCAGGCCTTGCTCTTCCGGCTTTTCATCGGCCAGAGTGACAAATCCCGCGCGCATTTTAGGCCACAGCAGATAGGCCGCTTCCGCATCAATCGCCAGATCGTCGGCAAAGTAGCGCGAGGTGGTGGCGCTGTCGGTCGAATAGCGTTGACGTTCAGTTTCAAAGTCTTGCGGATCAAGGCTGGTGGAGCGTTTGGGCGCTTTTCCGGCCAGCGCGGGTTTTGCCGCCAATCCCCGTTCGAGGAGTTTCATGAGCATCACGGCATCTTCAGTCTCGTAGATCAGCTCTTGGTGTGGGTGTGCGAAGGGCAGGCCTTTTGCGCCTTGGGGAATCGCATAGGCCGTGCAGGATTCCGGGGTCATCTTGGTAATAAAATAAGGAACGGCGCAAAAATTGGCCATGGCGGCAAAACCGCTTGACGTGCCGATGAATAAATCGGCCTGGCGCAAAAGGGTTAGTTCATGGCCAAGACCCAGTCCCAATGAACGCAAACTCATGACATTGGGCTGCTCGAGCAATGCCAGCGGTTTTTCCTGCAAGCGCCCGACAACGACAAATTGCACATGGGGCATTTTCTTGTGTGCCTTTTGGATAAACGCTATCCATTCCAGCACGTCGCTGTCGCGGGCAAACGTGTGATTGCCGCCATATCCTTGATCGAGACGCCGCAGCCGGGGGTGAATAACGACAATTCTTTTCCCCGCCAGTGGTTTTGCGAGCAGCGCCTCAATATCTATCAGGCATCCGGGGCTTGCCTGTAATTGGGGCAGAAACCCATTCTTTTCCGCAAAGCCATTGAGCGCTTCATGCGAATGGATCTGATTGACAAAATATTCGTGGAGCGCAGGAGCATCGGATATATTCGTAGCAATTTTCTTATAATTGTTAGCCACTTTTGCGATTTCGTCATCGCCTTCCGCCAGTTCGTCCAGACGCTCGAACAGGCGTTCGCGTTCATGGTGGACCGTAATATTTCCCAGAAGCGGATGAGTGCTGAATGCGCCAAAAAGCTCATTGAAAAAGATCCCGCAGTTATGTTTATTAATGAGGCCATATTGATAGATACTGGCGGGATAGCGTGAATCCACGCAAATGTGAATATCCACACGTTTGCGGCCGGCCTTATGGGCAGCGACGGCGCTTTGTACATTCCAGGTCAGCACATCGCCAAGCGCGTAGGGCAACAATTCAAAGTCATAAATGCCAAGGTAGAATGGTTTCATCGAACTCCTCCATGAAGGTTGTTACCAATGGCATAGAGCGCCTCAAAAAACTGTGTCTGTACCGCGCAGTCTCTATGGTAAAGCTGCTGCCAGTGCGGTTTTAGCGGATAGTCGCGCTCGCCCAATTCTAAATTGTCAAAGGGATTGGGAGATTTTTTCCACTGTTTAAAGTAAAAAAATCCGCGGCATAGGCGATCAATGGTAGAAAAATAATCGCTAATCTGCTGTGGCGTCATTTCTCCAAATGATGAAATATTGATCGTAAGGTCAACCAGTTTATCGGGCAACAATGCCATCTGATGGGGCAGTAGAAAAATAAATTTGGCTTCATCAAACGCTTCTTTGATATGCGAGAAATCGGAAAAATCCTGCACACGAAATATCCGCCGTTCAGGGAAAACACTGGAAAGGTAGCGTTGTGCGATATAAAGCGCCGGTGGAATATCAACCATGATATATTTCAGATGAGGATGTAAAGTCGCCGCAACGAAAGCGTTCCGGCCATAACCTCCGCCAATCTCGAGCACATTTACCAGCGCTCCCATCGGCACGTGTTCCAGCATAGCATAGTATTCAATAAGGCTATTGGCTAGATCTTGCGTAATGGTCTGGTTTCCTACTTTAATTGTAATCGGGCGGCCTTCGTTGGGTTCACTCAGTCGAGTGGAATGGTTCATGAAGTCGATTTTGCGGGCATACATCCACAGTAAAGTGGTAAAGTAGCGATAATGCCATTGTGAGGGTAATTTTAGATCAGGGGCATCAGCTTGGTCCTGTGCTATTTTTTTAGAAAATTTAATATCTTGCGGTGTGGCCAGACATTCAACGGCCGTAAGCTGTGGATCACCGGCATTAATCGGAAAGGTAAAATAATGCAGCGCGATATTTTGTTTGAATGAGTGATACCCATAGGCCAGCAGATCATCAGAATGTTTCTGACCAAGAGCTTCCCAGGCAGCGGAAACATTATTCGCCACATGCGCTTTACTGATTGTAATCATCCGCAATAATGCCGCAAATCCATTCATTCTTTGTGATTCGTCGCGTATCTCTGGCCAATTCAGCCACCCCGATACTTCATCAAGTTTATTGTTGCCGAGAGAAATTTCATCTTTCAAGCGGTGTAAACGTTCTTGCAGCTTTTGGTTAGCCATTTGCAACTGGGACGTCTTTCTGTACAGCTTTTGCTTGGCGCTTTTTTCCTGGGCAAGATTCAGGGCCTCTACATGAGCGGCATTTAATTTACGGGAGAAGGCCAAGATAATGCGAGAAATACCGGGAAGTGTGCGGAGATTTCCAATCCACGGCAAGCGCAGGTTGCGTGCGGGTTCCACCTCGATAATGCGCTCATAAAACGCTCCCATGCGAGGACCTTGTAAGTTAAGCGAGAGCCGGAACGCAGCTTTCTCGAGCGATTGCTTCATGGCTGGGTCTTGCCTGATGGCAAGTAATCTCTCACGAAAATCCACCTCAAAGATGAGGTCGAGATCAACCCCAATCCCATAATGCTTGAGCAGCCTGAAATTATAGGCAACTTCGCGATTAATAAGTACGGGCAGACGGGCGTCCAGAAAATCGGCGATGCGGCCGGAATAGCAACTATGCATGTAATTTTTTGATAAATATTCAAGTTTTTGCCCTAATTTTTCCGATCCTCCGGCGATGATGCCGAAATCATAACTGGGCAAAATCTCGGCCAGCTTCTCAAGCGGCAGGCTTTCATGCACATGCAGATAGGGGCTATGGCGCTCCAGCTCAAGAAAGTCACGAAAATCATTGGCAAAACGGTCTGCTAATATACCGTTATCACGGCGGTAGAACCAATGCGGATAGATATGAAAATGGATTTTTTGCGCCACCAGCCTACGCGCAATCTCGAGTTGCGCGCTATCATACAGCCCGTGTGATTCAAGGGTAAACGTTCCCACCGAGACGACATGGACATCATCGGGATCTTTTTTATTCAGCACCGGCACCTTACGCCAGCAATATTCTTGAAACAAAAAAATATGATTGGGAAGAGTAATGTTCTCGCCCCGTTCAACATATTTCAGTTGAAGGTCACGCGCGCAAAATGCATCCGTCTTGGTAATAGCTTCCAGCGTAGGCTCAAAGCGCTCCTGCATGGCATTGAAGAGCGTTTTGGTAAAAATGTCGTTGAGATCAATAATGACGGGTGCAGGCTTGTCGCGCACCATTTGCGTCATCAGAGCATCAATCGCCCCGGAAAACACATGACAAATACTTGGTTGCAGCATGTGAGCCGCTTTATGGATACTGGTATCTGAATACATTTTCATAACGATATCGAAGTATGGCAGAGGGTCGAATGGCGCATCGCCGCGATAAATCAATAGGGTCTTCCACCCGGCCATACGCAGGGCATAAGCGATTTTAAGTTCACGCGGGCGTAACATAGACGTGATCAGCAACGCGGTTTTGGGATGACAATCGATCAACGAGCCGGCACGCATCAGCAGCCATTGATTACGAATAGTGTTGCCGATGCGTTGCGCTCGAGCTGCGACACGCGCGCGAACTCGCTTAAGAAGGCAGCTGATACGTTGCCTTCGAGCTGCGATACTCATGCGAACTCGATTAAAAAGGTAGCTGATGCGTTGTTTTTGAACCACGACACCCGTACGAAATTGATTACGAAGATTGTTGCTGATACATTGTTTTTGAGCTGCGATATTCGCGGGGAAACGCCTAAAAGCCATCCACATACGCCAGATCCTGGGCGATGCAATCGCCTTATTTCGCACATAGGTGCGTAATTCATAATAGCGGCGCAAAACGTTTTCACCATAGAAAATCGGATGCATGGCGCTCTCTATTTAACCTGAATTTCTGAGAGCAACGGCAAGGTTTCATCCTTTTTCGACATTATGGGAGAATGCGGGTTGGGCCATTCAATTGCAAGCGCCGGATCGTTCCACCGTACGCCGCACGCGCCGTCCGGCACATAGGCTTGCGAAATGTGGTAGAATACGGTGCTCGCTTCCTCCAGCGTCTGGAAGCCATGCGCAAAGCCCTGAGGAATATAGAGTATGTCGCAATTTTCTGCAGACAGGATAGTGGCGTAGTGTCGACCAAAGCTGGGAGAATGCCGGCGTAAATCAACGGCAACATCAAAAATAGCGCCACGCACACAATGCACCATTTTTATTTCAGGGGGATCTTGCCAGTGCACCCCACGCAACGTGTGCGCTTTCATATTATGCGATTGCGACCACTCAACAAAGTCCGTGCACAGGCCTAATTCCTGGAAATGTGCGCTAGAGAAAATACGGGTAAACGAGCCCCTTTCATCAAGACGCGGTTCCGCTCTCAGGTGGAAAAGTCCGGATAATGGTTCGGAAAAATTCATTTTACCCGCTTAAGCCAGGCGCTTGGCCATGCAGTGATGGGCAGGCTTAAAACGCTTTCATTAAAGCGCCAAGCGGGTGTCTCTAATACAAATTGCGAATTACGCCTGGCAAAATCTTCAGCGGCTTGCGCCGGGTTGTCATGTACCCACTCCGCTTTGCCGCGAGGCACATGGGCGACATCACGCATAATCCCGTCGGTTGCCACTATAAAAGAACCAACGCTGACAAAGCGCCGGTACGCTTCGAGCTCAGCCGTCACATGGGCATAACTGTGGTTCGAATCGAGGATAACCAGCACGACATCGCGGGGTTCAATATATTCCGCAATACGGTCAACAATCTCGGGCGCAACGGAATTTCCTTCGATTAGCGTAATCATTGCGGCAAGTTCATGCGCTTCTATGGCCGCACGGTTGTGAGGCCTGATCTCAATATCAACTCCGATCACGCGGCCGGACTTTCCCATAGCCTTAAGCAGACTTGCCGAAAAAACAAGCGATCCGCCGTGCGCCACGCCGGTTTCGATAATGACATCGGGCTTTAAGCCGTAGATCACCTCCTGCAGGCGCAGCGTATCTTCCGGATGCTGGATAATGGGGCGGCCAAGCCAGGTAAAGGTGTAGGAATATTTTTGGTTCCAGCTGGTGACAAGCCATAACTGCGAAATCAATTCAAAAGCTTCTTTGCCGTAAAGGTCGAGAACGTGACCGTCCTGCAATGTCAGCGTTTGGTCGGCGGTGTTGATGGCAAAATTCATGATCGCTCTAAGTTACGTCCTTTCTATCATCTTGCAACAGCCCTTCGAGTTTGCGGCAAAGTTGTTCAACCTCACCACGCGCTTCCTTCTCTAGCTCAACTGTTCGTCCGGAAAGGAATCGCGCCAGATATAATGCTTCTTTAGGGATATAAGGAAATCGGGTGGTCATTGCCCTGAGCACTTGTAACGACATTGGTGCAGACATAGCCACATCGCGCCTGATGGCAAGCATAAGTCTGAACACCGCCTCTCCTCCCTCGTTGTCTATCGGCTGGCCGGGCGATCTTCCCTCAATCAGGGCGATGTCTTTCATTAGCGCATCGATGCCTTCTTCTGAGGACTCCTTAACAAAAATGCCACGCACAAGCTGCCGGCAATCGGCTTTTATATCCGTCCCGTCCGTATCCAGCATGAACTGGTGAGACAAGGGTTTCCACTTATTCGAAAGCCTTGGCGTAAAAAGATTCATGCCTTCCTTCAACTTTTGGAGGGGCTGTAAAAAGTAATTTGAATTATAAAAATGTTTGATTTGTGATCCGGATAGAAAATGATCGTAATATTCAAGCCAGTCCCCAGACATTTCTTGCATCGAACCAACATTTATTGCCAGGTCGATGGGGAGGCTGGAGAGACGGTCTACCATTGGCAAGGGGCAAAGTATTATTCGGAAATCGTCCATTCGTTCTGCAACATGAGGAGCGGCCAAGTGGCCAACGGTTGAGGAACCGAAATGAACCTTGAGGTATATTTCAGAATAGAACAAAGATTCTGGAATATCGAGTATGTAATATTTCTCCAGTCGATCTTGAGACATATTTATCATATCGCGGCAAGAAGACCCGTACCCGCCGCCGATTTCAAGCACGCTTCGAGGAACCCTTCCCAATTTACTTACGTTGTAGCAGAAGATTTCCAAATTGCAGACCTGCTGTAATGCCAACAACTTTTCGCCACGCTTGATTACGCCAAAATTGTGGGTGAGGAGTGAAAGAGGTGATTCACCGGCGCGAGATATCATTTCAGCGCAGTCGGGGTAACTTGTATTGATGAGGTTCTCCATTACATCAATAAAGTCCCGGCATTCATCCTCATGCGGACGTGTTTCAAATCCGATCTCGGTCTGAGCGTAGGTGATAGCTTGAACGATGCTATCGAATTGTTCAATGTCCCCTATCAGCTTCTTTGAGTAATCATCCCACCGGCTACCGAGAGGGGGCTGTTCGGAGACGGATTGAAGCGCCTTGGCAGCGAAAAGGTTGGCTCGCGCTTGCGTTATCAGGTCCTTTCCAAACCACCTGTTGATAAACTCTGAAACGTCGACGGGTTCTTTGTGGGCAGCCGGTGGTGCCACCGCTTTTTCCTTCTCGGCTTCCTTGCGGATATTGTCGAGCTCAGCCCTTGCGTTCAACAACTCTTCGTATATCCGCCGAACTGGGGGAACCGTCAGGCTAAGACGTTTTGCTAGTTGTTTCATTCCATATATCTCTTTTGATAAGGTGCCGATTGCATATTTATTTTCATAGCCGCTCTCTTAGAGCCTTTTATTATTCCTGTCCAGATACTTCAAGCCTGGAAGCCGCAGCCAAGGTGCGCGCAATACCAATCTCCGGCGAAATTTCAGGTTGCCAACCGAGCGTATGGCGCAATTTCGTCATATCGGCGACTAAAACAGCCGGTTCGGCCCTCTCTTCCAGCTCACCGAATTTCAGTAAGTGAGCAGTATCAAAATGACCTGCAATCATAAAGGCGATATCGCGCACGCTGGTGCCTATACCGGTACCAAGGTTAAAAACACCATCGGCGCCCTGGCGCAGCAACCGCGCTACGGCCTCGGCCACATCATCAACATAGATAAAATCACGGATTTGTAGCCCCTTACTGAGCGGCATCTCCTGCCCAAGCATGAGATGGCGGATTACGGATGGCACAAGCCGTCCTGGTGCGTCACCGGGTCCGTAGGGCATAAAGACGCGGCTCCAGGCAGCATTAAAGCCATAGGTTTGTTTTAAGGCAAACATCCTCTGGCTGGTAGTGAGTTTAGCCTGCCCATAGAGCGTGTCCGGACGTTCGGGCGTTTTATTTTCGACAAAGTGTTCCGCATTCCAGTCATATTCAGCGCAACTGCCAAGACCGACGACGCTTTCTCCGCCGGCCGCGCCGAAGGCATGTAACAGCGACGTCGTTGCCTCAAGCCAGCGCATATTGTCCGGTGATGACCAGAATATCCCAGGCGTTGAGACCCAGGCGTTTAGCACCAGATGCGTGGGCCGTGTTTCCCGGATAAGTTTACTGACCTCTTCAGGTTGCCAAAGATCCACCCCACGCCAGCGTACGCCGGGCAAGCGGGGCCGCTCTGCGCTGCGATGAACCGCCTCGACCTGCCAGCCTTCACGGACGAAGTGTGCCAGCAAGGCAGTACCGATAAATCCACTGGCGCCAGTAAGCATTACGCGCATCAGACAACTACCAATTCAGGCAATGGTACAATAAATTTACCGCCGCTGGCGCGATAGGCGGCCTGTTGCGACAAAATTTCCTGCGCGAAGTTCCATGTTAATAACAGCACATAATCGGGGTGCCGTTCCACGAGTGCCTCCGTAGGTAGAATCGGCAGGCGGTTTCCCGGCGTAAATTTGCCCTGCTTCAGTGTGCTGCGGTCAACGACAAAGTCAATGAGATCGGCGGCAATGCCAAAAGCGTTCATGAGCGTCGATCCCTTGGCGGAAGC
>Ga0206970_10082_pt1 | contig 27277 bp, 21 predicted proteins | sample Alteio_BWOrgHeat_88_FD_152964 | JGI IMG/M metagenome (GOLD analysis project Ga0206970, IMG submission 152964) | Enriched cells from forest soil in Barre Woods Harvard Forest LTER site, Petersham, Massachusetts, United States -... | ecosystem: Environmental > Terrestrial > Soil > Temperate forest >... | reverse complement strand
GTCGCTTGCGCCAGCCTCCGGAAAGCGACGAAGCTTCTGCATTGAGATCCTCGAAGCCGGCGCGGCCCAGAACTTCGCCGGTGCGCGCCAGCCGTTCACTTTCGGAAACGTTGGCGCGATCCAACGCGGCATTGACGACGGAACGCACCGTCTGGCCTGCCGCATATTCGGAAACCTGGCGGACGAAACTGAGGCGTTTGTTTTTGCGGACGGCGACGTCGCCGGTATCCGGGATCACGCTCCCGTTCAAAATTTCCAGCAGTGTCGATTTTCCGGAACCGTTCGGGCCGATGATGCCAATGCGTTCGCCTTCGGAAACCGTGAACGAAATTTCGCGAAACATCGGGCTAACGCCGTAACGTTTCGACAGGCCCTGGGCGCTAATGATCGGCGGCAACGGTTCTCACTTTTCCTGGCGACGGCGTAAGTCGAATCTCCATGCGCTTGTCCATTTTTCCACTTCCAGAATAACAGCGAGCGGGCCTGTCTCGAAGTTTTGAGATCGGCCCGCTCGGTTGATTCCGAAACAAATTGTCAATTTGTGCCCGACTACGGTCCCCTGGTTCCAGCCGATCAATGCGCAAGCATTCCTACAGTCTTTGGTGTGTGGTGGGGCGCGGGGCTTCGATGTGCAGGGGGACCTGATCGGCGATGCGAATGCCGTAGCCTTCGAGGGCAATTACTTTTTTCGGGTGATTGGTGAGGACGCGGATGTCCTTCAGGCCGAGGTCAATTAGGATTTGCGCGCCGATGCCGGATTCGTGCTGGACCATGCGTTGGCGAGCGGCTTCGCGATCGAGTTGGCCGCGCTTGTGGAAATGGATTTGCGGGAGCGAGCCGGGAGCGTCAGAGGTTTCGATGCCGAAGCCGCGGCCGGTGTGGTGGAGATAGAGGAAGACGCCGCGATCTTCTTTAGCGATTGCGCTGAGCGAGCGCGAGACGAGTTCGGAGCAGTCGCAGGTGGTCGAGCCGAAGACGTCGCCGGTGAGGCAGTGTGAGTGCACGCGGACCAGCGGCGCGGTTGGACCTTCGAGATTTCCGCGGACCAAAGCTAGATGCTGATCCTGATCGACGTCGCTGGAATAGGCGATGATGCGGAAATCGCCGTGGCGGGTGGGGAGCACCGCTTCGGCGACGCGCCGGACGTAGCGTTCATGCTGCATGCGGTAGCGGATCAGGTCCGCAACCGTGAGCATCTTCAAGTTGTGTTGCTTGCAGAATTCGTGAAGCTGCGGGATGCGCGACATGGTGCCGTCATCGCCCATGATTTCGCAGATGACGCCGCTGGGATTCAGCCCGGCGATGCGGGCTAGATCGACGCTGGCTTCGGTCTGGCCGGCGCGGACCAGGACGCCACCGTTGCGCGCTCGCAGCGGAAAGATGTGGCCGGGGCGTGCTAGATCTTGCGGGCGGGTTTTCGGATCGATCGCAGTGAGGATGGTGATGGCGCGGTCGGAAGCGCTGATGCCGGTGGTAACGCCGAGGCGGCCGTCGATGGCTTCGCAGAAAGCAGTGCCGTGGACCGAAGTGTTGATCGGGGACATGAGCGGGAGATGCAGTTCGTCGCAGCGGTCTTCGGTGAGCGGGAGGCAGATCAGGCCGCGTCCGAATTTGGCCATGAAGTTGATGGCGTCGGGCGTGATTTTTTCTGCGGCCATGGTCAGGTCGCCTTCGTTTTCGCGGTCCTCGTCGTCGACGAGAACGATCATGCGGCCCTGGCGAATCTCTTCAACGGCTTCTTCGACGGAGGCGAATTGATTGGTGTCGGTCATGTTGCCCCTGCTCGCTGGAATGCGAATTGTGCGGACACAGGCTGAAGCCCATGCCTCATGGCGGATAGGATGATTTTACGGCTCATGGGTTGCTCCGTCGAGGGGGAGCGACAGTGAAGTGCGGAAGCAAAGAAGTAACGAAGTGAAGATGTAAGGAAGGATTCTAAAGAAAAGTCACCCCCCACCGGTTTTTTTTGGATGTGTGGCAAGGAAAGGAGTTACGGACGCGATTTCTTGGATGTGTGGCAAATAAGGGACTTAGGATGAAATTCGGGTTGAAAAGGCCGTCCGGACCGTCGCAGTTGTTGCGTGACCGGGGGGCGTGATCGGCGAGGCGGACTTGCGTGCTCATGGTTTCCTTTTTAGGGACTCGCGGAAGGCTTGTCAAATCAAATTAAGTAGTATCCTCTAGATAGAGTAAACTTTCGAATGAGGCCGCTGATGGCGAGGGAGCCCTTGCTGCATTTTGCCGGCGAACATACGTGGTACACATTTATCAGATATATGGAAGTGCGTTAGCGTTTGGGTTTCAGCTGGCGCGGAGGCTGCCGGTGCGGGATCGAGTGTTGGGGGCGTAGATCCTAGTGACGAGGAGGACCGGCGCATGCTTCGGAGCAGACCGTTTTGGGCTCCGGAGCATCCAAGTGGGCAGATCGGCAACTGACGGAGTTAGCCGCGTGCCTGCTATCGCGACTCGGGACTAGACTCGGGTTACATGGACGGGGACGGCGGCAGGCTCAGAATCCAGGTAAGCAAATGAAAATCAGACTTGATGGACCAGCAGGAAGAATCCTGCTGACGACGGGGGGAGTGGTGTGCCTCGGAATCAGCTTTACTGCCGTTGCGGGGGCGCAGGAGAGGACAGCGGCGTTACGAAAACCGCCGGCCGCTGCGCCGCGATCCATGGCATACGTGGCGTCGCGAGAGACCGTGGTGCAAGGGACGGTGGTGAAGTTTGAGGAGGCGTCAAAGGAAGCGCCGATCGGGGCGCATGCCCAGGTCCAGACGGCGAGTGGAATCATCGACGTGCATCTGGGGCCAAGTTCGCATCTGCGGAGCAATCATTTTTCGCTGGCGTCGGGCGATGTCGTTCGAATCACGGGAGCGCGCGCGACAACGCGACAAGGGGGTGTGCTGCTGGCCCAGACAGTGCAGCGCGGCAGCGACACGATTGTGGTGCGATCACCGAGGGGATTTGTCGTGGGCGCCGGCGGAGTGAGGGCTTCGGCGGCAAAGAACGGGACGCAGTCCTTTCAGCGGGGAGCGGCGCGATGAACGGCCGAAGACAGCACTTCGCCGCCGCAATCGCGCGAACTGCTTGTGTGGGCGGCTCGGTGCTTTTGGGGATGCGACTGGGTGCGGGCGGAGGAGCCCACCCTTTGCGTGAGGCAAAGGCGCAAAGGGTAGGGCACCCAGGATGGCTTTGGGGAGCGGTTTGTAGTGTTAGACCCTACTTCGCAGCGATCGCGTTTCTGGGACTGGTCTTGATGGCGGCGGGTTGCGGGGGTGGGGGATCTTCGTCACCAGGACCGGGGCCGATTCCGACGCCGCCGGCGAAATTTTCGAATGCGTCGCTATCGGGCCAGTATGCGTTTTCGATGAACGGAACCGAGGATTGCAGCGGACAAGGAAGCTTTTTCACACGGGCCGGGAGTTTTACCGCGGACGGGGCGGGGCGAATCACGACCGGGCTGGAAGACACCAACACTTGCACCGGCGTGGATACACTGGATTTCACGGGCGGATCGTATTCGATCGGCGACGACGGTCGAGGGAGCCTGAGCCTGATCAACAGCAGCGGAACGACGACGTACAGCATCGTGCTTTCGACGGGAACGCAAGGAGCCATCATACAAACGGACACTGGCGCGACGGCGAGCGGAACGTTTCAGCGGCAAACGACGTCGGCATTTTCCAATGCGGCGATTCAAGGCGGGTACGTATTCGACGTCAAGGGCATCGACGTGATGGGGACGACAGTGAGTCCGGTGTCGATCATCGGGAGGTTTGACGCGAACGGCGGCGGTGTCACGAACGGCTTGTTCGATTCGAATGTCGCGGGAGTGCTATCGGGGCAGCAAATCTTACCGGCAGGCGCATTCTACGCCGTAGACCCAAACAGCGACGGGACGAACTTCGGGCGGGGGACGGCAAGCCTTGCGGGGGACACCTACGTGTTTTACGTGGTGGACTCGACCCACATCAAGCTGCTGGGGGTCGATTTTCCGTCGGCACTGGCGGGCGAAGCATTCGCGCAGTCGGGGATCGCGTTCAACGTTGGATCACTGACGGGATCGTATGCGCTGCTGCTGGGAGGTTCGAGCACGAGCGGAACGATTGCCACCGCGGGCCGGTTTACGGCCGACGGCGGAGGGAATATCACGAACGTGTTGCTGGACGAAAACAACAGCGGAGGAATCACGCAGTTGCCGAATGGCGCGGTAACCGGAACATACGCGGTGGACTCCAATCAATTCGGCGGAGGGTCGCTGACGATTGCGGACACGACTTCGGGGACGTTTACCTTTATTTTCTATCTGATTTCGCCGACGCAAGCTGTCTTTCAAGAGACGGATTCGACGATTACCAGCGACGGAACGTTTGCGGCGCAGTCCACGAGCACAATCACCACGGCGTCACTGGCAGGCGACTATGCGTTTGGGTGGAGCGGCACAGCCACGGCGGAGCAGGACTTCGCTGGGGCTCTGACGCTGGCGAGCGGAACCGGGAACTTCACTGGGCTGGTGGATCTGAACGATTTTGCGACCGGGAAGCAAACGTTTGACGCGTCCGTCACCGGAAACCTAGTGTTGGCCGGAGACGGGACGGGCGCAAACACGCTGACGTCGAATATCGGCACAACGCCAGCGGCCACACTGAAGTTCACCAGCTACGTAGTGGATCTGAACACGCTGCTGGTGGTGGGAATTGACACGGATCGGGTGATCGCGGGAACGGTCATTCGCCAACCGTGAAGCATTTTTGGAAGTTGTATCAGGTACGAAGATTCGGAACTATCGCTATTCTGGCTCTTCATCGTCGCTGGCGACGGGCTCGGCGGGTGTTTTCCTGGAGGATGGTTTCACCTGAGGAGGCGAGACCGCTGACTTTGCCACGGGTGCAGCTTTCGCACAATTTCCGCAGGCTGCGGGTTTGGCGGAGTTAAACGTCGCGGGTTTTCCTGGCCGACTTGCGCCAGGCTTTCCGGCGGTCCAGTACTTGCGCATCTTTTCCAGGCGCTTTGGGCCGATGCCGCGGATGGAGAGCAGGTCGTCTACCGTCTTGAATGAACCATAGGATTTGCGGGTTTGCAGGATTTTTTCGGCGGTGGATGGGCCGATGCCTGGAACCTGTGGCAGCTCGGCGGATTGAGCCGTGTTTATGTTGATCGGATGGGTTGGCGGCTTTTTTGTGGTGGCGGTCGTGGCGCAGAGAAGCAGGATTGCTGTTAGAAAGAGGCGGGTCAGCGGGTGGCCGGGCATGGGAATCGGATAATAGCACGGGTACGTATCCTTATATATAACATTTTAGAGAATGGCCGGCGATTACGTTGAGGTGCCTCTTGGGAGCGGCGTGGTGCCTGAAGGCTACGCCGGGCGGAGCAAGCCCCCACCCCTACATTGGAAAGAGTCTCGTTTGTGCCCAGCAGAGATGGTGCTGGAAAGGGTGCAGGCGCTTCAGGTTAGTGAGGTGCCTTGGGCGTCGAAGATCTTGGGGTCGGCGAAGAGCTGGGCTTGCGGTTCGATTTGGGCGCGGTCGCCTACCAGGACGATTTGCATGTTGGCGGAGTCGAGATATTTTCTGGCCGTGGTTAGGAGATCGGCAGGCTTCAGTGCGCGGACTTTGTCGCGGTAGGTTTCGAGGTAGTCGTCGGGGAGTTCGTTCAGGGCGACCGTTGCTAATTGGGAGAGCAGGCCGCTTTGCGTCGCCAGGCCCATGGAGAAAATGCCACTGAGATAGTTTGCGGCGTCGGCTAGTTCGGGCTCGGGGACCGGCAGGGAGCGGAGTTTGTCGAGTTCGTAGAAAATTTCCGTGAGCGAGGCGGCTACTACGTCGTTGCGGACGGCGGCCGAAATCGAGAAGTAGCCATGTTGACGCATGGGGTTAACGCCGCTGCGGGGGCTGTAGGTGTAGCCTTTGTCTTCGCGGATGTTCATGACCAGGCGCGAATTGAAGGCGCCGCCGTAAAGACTATTGGTCAGGGCTAGCGGCACCCAGTCGGGACTCTTGCGGGTGATCGACGGGCAGCCGGCAAGGATTTGGCATTGGACTGCGCCCGGGACATGGACCAAGTAGACCTGACGACCGCGAGGTTGAGTTGGCTCCGGGGCGTTGAGTGTTGCCGGCTTTTTTCCTGACCAATTGCCAAAAACTTTTCCGATGGTCTTCAGCATCGTCGACGGTTCGAAATCGCCAACCATCACCAGCAGGGCATTTTCCGGCGTGTAAAAGTCGCGGTACGTTTGCAGGAGATCTTCGCGCTTATAGGCAGCTACTTGTTGTTCGCTGGGGGAGATTTGGGCGTAGGGGTGTGAGCCGAAGAGGACTTTTCTCAGCCGCTCGCCGGCGAGGAATCCTGGCTGCGTGCGCTCCAGTTTTACTTCTTCGAGCTTTTGGCGTTGCTCGCGTTCGAATTCTGGTTCGGGGAACGAGGCTTCGCGGGCCAAGGCGTTGACTAGTGACAGGAGCGGCTCTGCTAGTTCCGAGAGGCCGGCGAAGCCGATGGCGCTGGTGTCCGCGCCGGCGCTGGAGGAAAGATCGGCGCCGAGACCCCGGAGGTCCTCTTCGATTTGGCGGCTGGTGCGATTTTTTGTGCCGGTGCGGAGGACGGTGGAGGTCATCTCCGCCAGGCCGACGCCACGGTGGATGGCGGCTGCGTTGCCGGAGCGGAATGAAAGTTGGCCGTGGAATTTGGGGATGGCGTGCGATTCAGCCAGGACGATTTCCAAACCGTTCGCCAGGCGCGATTTCGTGACTTTTGGCCAAGTTACGGCGCGTTCGGCGGTCAGGCCGGGGACGGAGTTCATTTCTGCGGTGGTTGCGGCGATGGGTGGCATTTACGCGGCTTCCTTTTTGCCGTTGCCTGCGGCTGGGGTGCGAAAGACGATGGCGCGATTTTCCGGGCGCAGGTATTTTTGCGCGACTCCCTGGATTTCGGCGGGCTTTACGGCTTCGAAGCCTTCGAGGATGGAGTTCACGAGCATTGGATCGTTGTCGAAGAGCGTGAAGCAGGCCAGGAGATGCATCAGGCCATAGCGGGGCATGCCGCCGCGGCCGCCTTCCAGCGTCGAATAGTAGTCGGAGCGCCATTTCACCTTCAGCTGGTTGAGTTCGTCGTCGCTGATCGGACTGGCTTGCATCTCGCGGATTGCGGCGTCGAAGGCGGCGAGGGTTTTCTCGGTGGACATTTCCGGTTTGTGCAGGATGCGGGTGACCATTTGCGTTGGGCCGTTGTAGCCGAAGATGTCGTCAATGCCGCCGTCGGCTTCAACCGCGATTTGTTTTTCGAGGACGAGATCGCGGTAAATGCGGCCGGCGCGGCCTCCGTGGAGGGCCTGATCCAGCAGGGCCATGGCGTTCCATTCGATGGTGCGGCGTTGCGGGATGTTGTAGCCGATGGCCATGGCCGGCAGCGTGCCGAATTTTTCTTCGACGTTGCCGCGGCGCTCTTCCTTTTGCTGGGGCTCGGCTGGGTCGGCGAACGGCGGCGGCGGACCTGCCGGGATGTCGGAGAAGTATTTCGCCGCCAGTTTGAGGCCTTCGCCTGGCTTTACGTCACCCAGGATCAGCAGGACTGCGTTGTTGGGCACGTAGTAGGTTTTGAAGAAGGATTGGACGTCGGCGAGATCAGCGGCGTCGAGATCGGCAAAGTCACCATAGAAATTGTGAGCGTTGGCCCAGTTGCGGAATGCCACCGGCGGCAGGTCGAGCCACGGGAAACCGCCATAAGGCTGGTTCATTACGTTGACGCGGACTTCCTCTTTTACGACGTCGCGCTGGTTGCGGAGATTTTCGTCGTCGACTTTCAGGGCGCGCATGCGGTCGGCTTCCAGCCAGAGCACACGATCGAGTGCGTTCGAGGGGACGGATTCGTAATAGTTGGTGACGTCGTAGTGCGTGGAGCCGTTGAGCAGGCCGCCACTGGAATTGATCAGCTTGATGTGATGCATCTTGGGCGCGTTGGCGGAGCCCTGGAACATCATGTGTTCGAAGAGATGGGCGAAGCCGCTGCGGCCTTGGGGTTCCAGTCGAAAACCGATTTTGTAATAGATGCCGAGCGTGACGACCGGCGCGGTGGAATCCGGAGCGACGACAACTTTCAGGCCGTTCGGCAGTGTCGTGCTTTCGATTGGAATCTGGAGTCGTTTCACCCTTTGCCCCCTGTGGTGTGTGCTTTGGATTTTGCCGTCAGGTCGTGGCCTGGACCGGTGGAGTCTTGCGGATCGCGATCGTCTTTTGTGAAGACGCGGCCCGCTAAAATGTTTAGAGCTTCGTAGGCCTGCTTGTACTCGGGCGAGTAGTCTTGCAGCACGTTGAGATGTTTGGCGACGATTTCGTAATCGCCGCGAGCTAGCGGGCCGGTCCAAGCGGCGCGTGGGCCGAGGTGCTCGTAATTCTGGAGGACCTGTCTGGTCATGGGGAGGAGAGCGCGAAGTGCTTCGGAGCGCTTGATGTCGAGGGACATCAGCAACTGGACGGCCGATTCGACCACGACGAGAACGTGGCCCGCGGCGAGGGCGCCGGCCGCGTGATACAGAGGCTTTTTCTTGGGCTCGATGGGAGTCGGAGCGGCGCCGAGTTCCCTGGCAATTTTTCTGGCGGTACGCACGGCCACCAAGTCACCTTCGATGGCGAAAAGTTTTCCTTCCAGCGGAGGTACGGCGACTCCGGTGAAGGTCTGCAGCGGGTGCATCGAGCCGATGGCAGCACCATGCTCGCGCAAGGGTTGAAGCGCGCCGGCATCGAGCGCGCCGCTGGTGTGAAGCACGACGTGTCCGCGCAACTCCTCCGCACCCATGCGGGCGAGTTCGGCAGCAACGCGAGCAATTTCCGAGTCTGGTACGGCGATGAGAATCACCGACGAGAGGAGAACCCGTCGGGACAACCCGGCTTCCGGCTTGCCGGCACCGATGAATCGCACTGCGCTTCTGGCGCGAGGCTCGCTGCGAGTGACAACCGTGCCGATCGTCCAGCCTAACTCACGAAGGCGCCGTCCGAGCGCGCGTCCCACACGTCCTGCACCAACGATCGCAAGAGTCTCATCCATCTCTCGTGCTAGCATAACCTGAGGCTAGCTTCCGACACCAATCGACATGCACGTTTTCCTCGTTGTTCTGATGGCCCTGGCGGCACTTTTCTGGATATTTTCGGGATTTCGTGTAGTTCGGGGACTGTTTGGCATCCCTTGGATGAAGGACTTCGCGCCGGCCCAGAATGAAGAATGCCCGCGAATTTCGCTGCTGTTTGCGGCGCGCGATGAAGAAGAAAAGTTGCCGGCAGCGCTGGCGACGCTGGCAAGAATCGACTATCCGAATCTTGAGATCGTAGCGGTAGATGACCGCTCGGGGGATGCCACCGGGCGGATTCTTGACGATTTCGCGCGCGTGCACCCGCACGCACGAGTGGCGCATGTTTCCGAGTTGCCTGCGGGATGGCTAGGCAAGCCACATGCGTTGCAGGAGGCGTATCAGGGATCGAGCGGGGAGTGGCTGCTATTCACCGATGCCGATGTGTGGTTCGCGACGGATTCGCTGCGGCGAGCGATCGCGATCGCACGTTCACGCAGCGCGGATCACCTGACGCTTTTCGGCAACGTGGTGATGGTGGGATTCTGGGAAACCGTGCTGCTGACGTTTTTTGGGCTGGCCATGCATATCGGGAATGAGACTCACCGAGTGTCAGATCCGAATTCGCGGGCGTACATCGGAGTAGGAGCGTTTCAGCTGATTCGCCGATCGACGTATGAGGCCATCGGGACTCACCGGCGATTGGCGATGGAAGTTGTCGACGACATGAAATTGGGAAAGCTGGTGAAGCAAGGCGGCTTTCGGAGTTGCATTGGTGTGGCAGAGCAGTATGTGTCGATACGATGGCATTCCGGAGTGGGGAATGTGGTCCGCGGGGTAACGAAGAATTTCTTTGCGGCCCTGGGATACAACGTACCTCTAGTCACTGCGGCTGTTTGCGGCATGTTGTTGACCAATGTGGCGCCATTTGTGGCACTCGCTATCGGACATGGATGGGTGCGCGGGCTGGCGGGAGTGGCGGTCGTGCTGGCACTTGGGTTTCATGTTGGAGTCGATCTGGTGATGAAGGTTTCGCCGCTGTATGCGTTGACGCATCCGATCGGCGCGATTTTGTTTTGCTACATGCTAATTCGATCGACGGTGATCACGCTGTGGAGGGGTGGTGTGGAGTGGCGAGGGACGTTTTATCCGTTAGAGCAATTGCGGAAAGGTTTAGTTTGAGTCTGATTTTTACATTGCGCGTCTGGTTCAGGCGGCTAGTTGCTTGCGGGATTGCCTTGCGGCGGCGCAGCTTGCGGATTTGTTTGCTGAACCGAACCAAGGTTGAACTGCGGGACGCGAAAAGAGACCAGATCAAAACCCGCGGCATCCAGTTTGGATTTGGCTTCCTTGGAAATGCGGTCGGCGATGCCGTTCATATCCATTTTCAGCGCGCCGACCGAGCTTAGGTGCAGCTGCCGGCGGGCGCAGCGCAGCAACGTAGCGGCGGGCACCTGCGTGTAATCTCGGGCCGCGTAGAGAACCTTGCGGATATCGCGAGCCTGCACGCTGGCGGAAAATGTGTAGAGCGCCGCTGCTCCGTCGGACAACGCGACGAGTTGATTTTCGTAGTTGACGGTGATGGGGCGGACGTCGCAGTGAACGAGAAGTTCTGAGCCGGCCCAGACGCGATGTTTGCCGGGGCCTACCTCGCGAACAGGCAATCCCTTCCTGTAGAGAAGGCCGCGTTGATACGGAAGCAGGGTAACGGTTGTGAGCTTGCCGCGACGCGCAAGCGTAACGGCGGCGCCGACGACGACAATCCAGAAGAGCACGAAAGTCCCGAAGAAAATGATGCCGGCCGCCGAGCTCATTGCACCCCCGCGGAAATCGTTTCGGTCTGATTCTGGATTGAAGCGGGATTCAACCAGAGTTCGGTGACTTCGGTATTGGAAATATCCATGCCCACCTTGAAGAGTTCCGTACGAATGGCCTTGGTGAGAATTTCGTTTGCGGCAGCCAAGTCGCTCACGTTGGCGATGATTTGCTGGGACATCACAGTGCGAATTGCGTTGCGAGCGAGTAAATAGCAGTCCTTGATCTGGTCGCGGAGAGCGGTGGCGGCCAGTTGCGGATCGCGGACGACGAACTCGGTAGCCAGGCTGACGACGCCTTGCTGCTTCAGCGCGTCCTGGAAGGTGAGGCGCTCCAGGAGAATGGGCTGAGGCCGCATATCCATAATGGTGATTTGTTCCTTGCGAGCGTCGAACAAGTAGCTGCCCGGCTCGAGCACGCCAGAGAAAACACCTCCAACGAAACGCACGCCGCGGCGATAGTCGGTAATCAGGATGCGTTTCTTGCCTCGCCGGGATTGCGACAGGATGGTGAGCGCAATCACGGAAACCAGCGAGATGAAGGAGCCGCTGTTGACGAAGAAGTCTTGCGTCATGACGAGCAACCGCGGGTGCGGCCTCCGGGTGGCGATCGGTTTTATTTTAGGGCAGGGGTCGGGGTGGGTCTTGTCAATTCGAGGGGATTGAGGCTGCGAGGAAGCAGCGGAGTTAACTGGCCGGACGGACAGGTGGACTGCAGGGAGCAGTGCTACGAATCGGAAGCCGCGGCGGCAGCGGTGTCTGGAGCGGGCTCGGGGTCTCGCGCGGAAGAGAAAAGGCCAGCGAGGTCACGTTGTTTGAGGGAACGGATACGGTCGCGGAGCTGGGCAGCCTTTTCGAATTCGAATTTCTTGGCGGCTTCGCGCATTTGCGTTTCCAGCTGCTTGAGCATCTCGGCCAGCTGAGCTTCGTTCTTTACGCCAGCGGTCGCTGAATCGAGCGCGGCGTCATCGATGGGAATGCTGACGTAGTCGGCTTCGACGATGCGCGCGAGCTCCATGTCGACGGATTTGACGATGGATTCCGGGGTGATGTTGTTTTCCTTGTTGTAGGCGAGCTGCTTTTCGCGGCGGCGATTCGTTTCACTGATGGCTTGATTCATCGAGCCGGTGCGGACGTCGGCGTAGAGAATCGCGCGGCCGGAAATGTGGCGGGCGCAGCGGCCGATGGTCTGGATGAGCGATGTAGCGCTGCGGAGGTAGCCTTCTTTGTCGGCATCAAGAATGGCGACAAGAGAGACTTCGGGGAGATCGAGACCTTCTCGCAACAGGTTGATGCCGATCAAGACGTCGAATTCACCTCGCCGGAGATCGCGGAGAATCTTGATGCGGTCGAGAGTTTCTACCTCGGAGTGCAGATAGCGGCAACGAACGCCGACTTCGGTGAAATATTCGGAGAGGTCTTCGGCCATGCGCTTGGTGAGAGTCGTGACCAGAACACGCTCGTTCTTTGCGGCGCGGATGCGAATCTCTTCCAGCAAATCGTCAACCTGACCCTTGACCGGGCGAATTTCGACTTCGGGATCGACCAGGCCGGTCGGACGAATCACTTGCTCGACGAAGGCGCCGCCGGACTTGGTGAGCTCGTATGGCCCGGGCGTGGCCGAAACATAGACCACTTGATTGATGCGGTGCTCGAATTCTTCGAAGGTGAGTGGACGATTGTCCAGCGCGGATGGCATCCGGAAGCCGTAGTCGACCAACGTTTGCTTGCGCGAGCGATCGCCGGCGTGCATGCCACGAGTCTGCCCGACAGTCTGGTGCGACTCGTCGATGAACAGCAGAAAATCGTCGGGAACGTAGTCCAGTAGCGTCGGTGGCGCTTCGCCAGGCAACCGCCCGCTCATGTGCCGCGAATAGTTTTCCACGCCATGGCAATAGCCGACGGTGCGCATCATCTCAATATCAAAGAGCGTGCGCTGGGTGACGCGCTGGGCTTCCACGAATTTTCCCTGGCGCTCTAGTTCCTTCTTCCACCATTCGAGTTCCGCGTAAATCGTTTGAATGGCACGCTCACGCTGCTCCGCGGGCATCACGTAGTGTGTTTTCGGATAGATCGGAACACGCGCGAGATCGCCCATCGAGCCGCGGACTTCACCCGTCAGGGGATCGATCTGGCGGATCGCGTCGATCTGTTCACCCCACATTTCCAGGCGATAGGCATTGTCTTCGTAAGTAGGATAAATTTCGATCATGTCTCCGCGAACTCGAAATGTGCCGCGGCGCAGGTCTTCGGAACGTTCGAACTGAATATCGACCAGCCGGCGCAGCAGTGTCTCGCGCGAAGTCTGCATACCCTTTTCGAGCATGACCAGCATGCCGAAATAAGCCTCAGGCGATCCGATACCGTAAATGCAGGAGACCGATGAGACGATGATGACGTCGCGGCGCTCGAACAACGAACGAGTAGCGCTCATGCGCAGCTTGTCCAGTTCGTCGTTGATCGTGGATTCCTTGTCAATGTAAAGATCAGCCGAGGGAACATACGCTTCCGGCTGGTAGTAGTCGTAGTAGCTGACGAAATATTCGACGGCGTTTTCCGGAAAGAACGATTTGAACTCGTGATAGAGCTGCGCGGCGAGCGTTTTGTTGTGCGCCAGGACCAGGGCCGGACGATCGAGTGTCTCGATGACCTTGGCCATGGTGAAGGTCTTGCCGGAACCTGTGACACCGAGCAACACCTGGTGCTTGTCTCCAGCCTCGAGGCCGCGGACGAGATGGCCGATGGCAGCGGGCTGGTCACCGCGAGGTTGATAGCTGCTGCGAAGCTTGAAGTTCATCGCGCGCGTCTCCAGAAGGTTCGGCGGCGGGTGCCCAAACTTTTATTATACTCCGAGTGGCAAGCACGTGTTGATCAGGAGGACGTATACCGGCGGCCGGGGCTCTAGCGAGGCGGATCGCCAGTGACGAGCAGAATTTCTGCCGCGCTTTTGGCCTGGACATCGTAGCTGACGCGATTTGAGCCGTCGATTTTGGCGATGGTCACCGACATGGACTGGTCCGCTTCATCAGACGCGCGGACCACCAATCCAGTTTTCAGCGAGATGTAGAGAATCGTCTTATTGGTGCCGCGGGCAGTGCCGGAAGTACGCAACAGACGGACGCGAAAATCTTCGGGAGTGGCGTCTTTGGGTTTGGATTCCTGTTTGAGCAACGCGGTGGTGATTACCACGGCGCAGCCTTCGGGCGGCTCATTGGATTCGACAAAATCACCGCGATCGCCGAAGTGCAAAGGCCGGCAAGGCGCGTTGCGAACATAAGTGGATTCGCGAATCCAGGTGAGACCCGCGATAGGTGAGGGCGATTTCTCAGCTTGCTGGGATTTCCATTTCTGTGCGGGCTTAATGCCCCCGGGTGGGAAAACTGCGGCTCCGGCGAATCGCGCGGCCCACTGCAGCCAGGCTTGCTGCTGATCGGCAGAGAGCCCGTCGAGGCCGGTAACGCGATCGATGCGGCCGTCGGGAAAGATTGAGAATTCGACGGCCAGAGTGCTGACGGGAGCAGCATCGCGACCTTGCGCCGACGGCTGAGGAGCCTTCGCGGCGTCGGCATCGAGTGCAGTCAGCAAAGTGCGCGCGCGGATGACACCCCGCGGCTCGCGTAAAGAGGCTTCGAGAATTTCGACGCGCAGCAGAGCGCGGACGTCGGCGACCGAGTCCGCCGGAGCCTCGGCGAACACGACCGAGCTTTTCGTCTTGGTTTGCTTCTCGTTGCGATAGGTAATTTCATAGTGGATAACCTGCCCGGTAATCAGCCTGGGGAACAGGTCGACGCGATTGGAGCTCGACGCGGCAAACGTGGAAGCGGTGGCGAACAGTGCAGCGCAAAGGAGAATTCGCGCCGATGTTGAAGTAAAGGGCGATGGATCGATTCGCTTCGAAATGTAGTTTGCAATCATGCAGACGCAAAGTTCATTCCGGCTTTGCGGCTGCCGTTGCCGCGGAATCGCGCTGCTTTAACTTCCGATCGAAGAAGTCGGCGGTGGCGTGATACCCCGCGAGCCAGTCCCGATGAAGTAGAAAATCATGGATTTCGTCGGGAAAAATCAGCTGCTCGATGGAAACATTGCCGCGAGCGCGCAGTCTGGCGATCAAATCGACAGTCTGTGTGAAATAGACGTTGCGGTCATCGTCTCCGTGAATGAAGAGCACAGGCGACTTCCAGGTGTCGACGGCGGTAACCGGCGAAGAATCGTGGGCCAGCTTGATCTGTTCCGGCGAAATATTCTTGCCGTCCCAATTATCGGTCGGCCAATCATGAACGCCGTGGAAATCCACGCCTGCGGCGAAAACATCGGAGTTCCGGCCGAGTCCCAGCGCGGTAAGATATCCGCCATAACTGCCTCCCCACAAGCCGACGCGCTTCGGATCAACTTCAGCACGAGCTTGCAGAAATCTTCCCGCAGCCAGCACATCCTGATATTCCGTTGCTCCGCGTCCTGCGCGGCCGGGAGCTTCGCGAAAGGCGCGCCCGTAGCCGATGCCGCTGCGATAGTTGGCGGAAAGCACCACGTAACCGCGGCTGGCGAGGTACTGGTTCATCGCGTAGGAATTCCGGTAGTAGTACATGTAGTGCCAGCCCAGCAGCATCTGCCGCATTGAGCCGCCATGCATGAAGACTACCGCGGCGCGTTTGTCGACGACTTTCGTACCGCGCGGCACAAAAAGCTGGCCGTGGATTTCCAGGCCGTCGGCGGCGTGAAAGAGGACCTGTTGCGGCGTTACCAATTCGCTGGCTGGAAAATCTCCAAGCGGCTGGCCTGGAATAAGCCCAACGGCGCGCTTGTCTGGATCGACCGAGCCCGTAAACAGTCGCGGAGGATGGACAGCATCCGAACCGATATACGCGAACGACGTTCCATCATTTAAGAAAACTGGGTTCCACTCAATTCCCGTTCCCTTGGTGCGCTGCGCCGGGTGCGCGCCAACGACGTCTGCCGTCCAAACGTGACGCCGATCGACGTCGCCACAATTGGAATTGAACAGGACCATGAAGCGGTCCGGCGAGAGGGACCACTGTTCCACCTCGCAGTTGCCTGGCGTAAGAAGCTGAGGCGTCACGCTGCCGTCGGCAGGAAGTTCATATAGATGCAACCAGCCATCTTCTTCGCTGGCGATCACCAAGCGATTGTCAGCGGCCCAGTTCAGCACGCCACCGCCAGTGTCGTCGGCCATGTAGGGAAAAGATCCTTGTGGCGATGCGCTGCTGTGCCAGATTTCGCGCGCCACCGTAACTTTGTCAGCGCTTCCAACTTCTGCGACCCAGACGGCCCACGGATGCGGCCGGTCGGGCTCGATGAAGTAGCCCTGCGGCGTGTCGCGAGGCTCGGCAGGACGCCGAACGAAAGCGACACGCTTGCCTTCGAGTGACCACTGTGGATCGGAATCGTTATCGACGCTGGGCGCAAGAAAAGTCACGCTCTTGGCGGCAACATCGTAGACTCCGATGAAGCCATGATCGCCACGGCTGGAGGCAAATGCGAGTCGCGAGCCGTCCGGCGACCACTGCTGCGAGTGATTCTGTCCGCGGGCAACAATTTGTCTGGGCTTTTCGCTGCCGTCGAGAGGCGCCAGCCAGGTCTGGCCGTCGCGCAGGTACGCGACGATTCCCTTCACCGAAATTTTCGCCGAATGACCGGCATCGATCTTCTTCGGTTCACCTCCGGACCACGCGATACTCCACACCGCCTGCTCAACACCTGCAGGATTGCTCGTGGGATTGGGAAGCTGGCCAGCCGGATTCTTGCCGCCGCCACGGGTGTATACGATCGTGGCTCCATCCGCGGAAAGACTCACATCGCCGAGCTCCTGCCCGTCATCGTCGTTGTACGGCGTGACCTGGCGAGCGGTGAACTGCGGGCCTTCGGCAACCCACACGTTGCGCTTCCCTTCCTGATTGAACGTCCACGCGATGCGGCTCGTGCTTTTTGCGGGGGTTAGATTCTCGGGAAACGGCGCACGCATGACTTGCTCCAGCGTGAACGGCGCTTGCGCGGTCGCCAGAAGCGGGAGGAGCAATGCTGCTCCGGTCAACAGACTGCGTCGAATCATCAGGACTCTCCGAGCGATCGAAAATTGCTCAGTGCAAGTTCTCTAGTCCGCGGGCTGCCGCGTCAGTGCGCGCTCCACCGACACGCGCGGTACATCCAGCGGACCAGAAATTTTCAGCACGCGGCTGGTTTCGGCGGCGCGACTCTCGCGCCGGCCATCGGTACTGGTTTGAATGGTCAGGTCTGCGTCGCGCCCGAAGCTCACGGTGCCTTTGACGAAAGTGAGTTCGCGGCCGGACTCAAGACGCAGGCCCGCGAGCACGATTCCGCGATCACGCAGCGTAAACGCGCCTTCGCCTGCGGCCCAGCGAGATTGCCCGGTGCGAGGCTCTCCGTTGGCCACACTGGCGCTGACGTCCCATCCGCGAAATTCCACGTTGCGGACGTGAATATCGCCGCGGCCAGCAAGATGTTGGAGCAATTCCTCGCGACCCACCCCTTGAGTCGTGAGATGCAGAGCGCCAGATGCGGTGCCCGCAAAACGCTCGGTGACGCGCGGGAGTGCGGGCAACTTCGCGAGATCGAGGTGATCCACTTCGGCGGCGACTTCATAGATAGGGCGCGGCAGAAATTCTGCGTTGACCTTGGCGCGCACATTGCCACCCGCCCATTCCGCCGTGGCATCGTGGATATTCAATCGCAGTTCGTGCAACGAGCCGAGCACGCTGACTTTTTGCAGCGTCAATTTTTCCATCGTGAACTCTTCGATGCGCAGTTCACCTTCGGCGTTGACGCGGCGAACCAATTCACTGGCGACCGTGGCGGGAGATGGCGAAGGCGCACCGCCCAACAACGACGGCAACAGCCGCTGCAACCAGCCGGGCCGCGAGCGCGGCCCAATCCAACGATCGAGGGCGGCGGCATTCAGATGATCGGCGCGCAACTGGAAGTGCCACTTGGCCGGCGTATCTGCATCGACGGCGGCAGGCTGCGAAAGAGTGCCGGACCAGGTGGCGCCGAATCCAGTGATCTCGCCAATGTCCGCAACGCGCGAGCCGTCTCTCCACTCCAGACGCGTCTTGCTGAGTTGCAGAGGCTGATTGAGTCCAGCAGCCTGGAGTTCGCCGCGCGGCATTTCGACACGCCCGTTCCATCGCGGATGCGGCAACGAACGGCTCCAATCGCAGCGCAGCGACGCGCCGGCGGCGCCGGTCAGCTCCCAACCGTGATTCAACGGCCGGCCGAAAGCGGCAGCGACTTGCAACGCGTCCTCCACGCGATCGACGTGTCCATCAAGGCTTAAATTGCCCGCGTGCTTCTCAAAATCGTGGACGAGTCCAACACTCAGCGTCCCTCGGGAGTCGGCCGCCGCTCGCCGCTTCGATCCGACCGGCAAAGAAGCCGGCTCGGCGCGACCGGAGCCGCCGTAAGAAATGCGCACGGGATCGATCGTGAGCGCACCGCGATAATGGCCGCCTTCCACCGCGCCGATGCGCACCGTCGAAGCCAATTGCGGAAGATGCGCCTCGCCGCCTTCGCTGGAAAACGCCGCGTCCCGCACTTGCAGCGGCCACCCGCTCAGAGTGACCCCGCCAGTGAAATATTGCTGGATCGAAACAGCGTCGTCCACGCCCGGCTGAAACGCCCGGAACCACGCGAGCGCGTCCGCGGCCTGCACTCCCGCGGAATCGACGCGAACCTCCCAAACTGGATCGCGGCTCAGAACCGCCCGAGCGGTGCCGCGTAGATTCGACTTCGCTGTTTCGACGATCATGCGTGTGGCGCCAACTTCGCCGCTAGCAACATTGAGACGGCCAAGCAAACTCACATTCACGCGTGGATTGTCGGAGCGCTCGTTCAGGTCCCAGCGATGAATCTGCGCCGCGCGCGCCTGCACGGAATAGGACCAGTCGCCAGGCCGCCCCTGCGCCGACGGCGTCAGATCCGGGGTTCCGCTCTTCGCCGTCGCGTCGAGCGCGAACGTGCCACGCACACCGTAATCATGCCCACGAAACAGCCGCAGCAAATCAGCCAGAGACCCGCGCTCCCAGTGCACTTGAATTTCGGCCGGCTGCAAACGCGCCGACGTTCCCGCGACATCGCCGCGCACGCTCACGATTCCCGCGGATTGCAGCGCCGCGCCGCTGCGCCAGGGCTCCGCGGCCAACTGCAACTGCCAGCGTCCGGCGGAAACTTGCTCGACGGTTCCGGAAACGCCGGTGAACGCGAACGGCAGCTTTTCGTCAACAATTTTGAAATTAACGCGCCCGTCGTCGATTTCAAGACGGTTCAGGCGGTTCGCGGCCGTGATCAAGGGCGGGCCATAGGTTCGGGCGCTGGCGTTGGCCGGCGGCAGCCATCGTTCCAGGTTCCAGCGGCCCTCCGAGTTGCGCACCAGAATCAGGCTGGGCCGGCTGAGAGACAACGTGCCAAATTCGAAATGAAGGCGCAGCAGCCCGCTCCACCGCAACCCAGCGGTCAGATGGTCTGCTCGCAAGAAATACTCGTTGCCGAAGGCAGGGTCTTCGCCAATGGTGATGCGATCGGCATCCAGTTGCGGGCTAGGCAGCAGCAAAACGCTGAAATGCGCAACCTCCACAGGCCTTCCGAAAGCGCGCTCCAGGTGCCGCGTAAGGAAACCGTGCACGCTGCGAGTGCGCACCAGTACAGAAATACCGAGTTGCGCGACGCCCACCAAAACCACCACGGCCAACGCCGGCCGCCACCATCCGCGCAGACGATTCATCTCGGGCCTGATTTATGCCGGTTCATCTCAGGGAAAGTTTCGCAGAGTGCCCACGAAATGGAAAGCAGCACGGCGGGCGCCGCAGATCGCGGGTTCTCAGTGCACGGTATGCAGCATCCGCGCCCAACGCGTGCGCGAAGGCAGGTGCGAAAGCGTATCGAAAATTCCCCTCAACCTCTGCCAGAAGGTGCTGGGGCTGTAGTCCGCGCTGCTGGCTTCCACAGACCAATAAATCAAGAACGGCCGCCCCATAATAGCGTCACGATCGACAAATCCCCAGTACCGACTATCGGAGCTCTGATCGCGATTGTCACCCATGGCGAAGTATTTCTCCGGAGGCACAACGATCTCGTCTCCCTGCACATGCTTGCGAATGTCGCGCGCCCACTCCGGAACGATTTGCGATGAATACCGCAGGCTCCCCACGGGCGGAAACGCGTAGTTGAGCGGATCGTAGGGCGCCGCCGGATCGTGTACGACATACGGCTCGTCGAGCAGTTTGCCGTTCACAAACACGCGCTGATCGACCATCTTCACGCGATCGCCGGGCAAACCGATCACGCGTTTCACGTAGTGCGTGTGATCCTGGTACGGATACTTGAATACAATAATGTCGCCGCGCTGCAACGCCCGGTAGGGAAGAATCTTCTCGTACCACGCTCCGTGCCCGCCAAATATGAATTTATTCACCAGCAGGTGATCGCCGACCATCAACGTCCCTTCCATCGACCGCGAAGGAATCTTGAACGCCTGCAGGATGAACGTCGTGGCGAACAGCGCCAGAATCACGGTAACCAGCAGCGACTCGAGGTACTCAGACAGCGTCGTGTTGTCCGCGTGCTGTTCGGCCGGAGGCGCGGTCTTCTCTGGCTCAACAGCCACTTCCTGCGTGATGATGTCCTCCGGCATTTCGCTCAATCGACCGGCGCGGTCGGCGCCTCGGCTTGCTCCAGCCGCTCCAGCGCGCTGTGCGCGGCGCGCTGCTCCGCTTCTTTTTTCGTTGAACCCTCGCCGCTGGCCATCCGCTCGCCGCTCACCCACACCTCAATTTTAAATTTTTTCTGGTGATCGGGCCCACTTTCGCCCGCTAGCCGGTATTCCGCCGGCGATTGCCCGCGGCCCTGCAAAAACTCCTGCAGCGCCGACTTCCGGTCGGTCTCCGCCATCCGTTCGCCGCGTTCTTCCAGAGCCTGCGCGAACAATGCCCGCCGCAGAACTTCGCGCGCCGCGGCAAGCCCGCCGTCCAGGTAGATCGCTGCGATCACCGCTTCGAACGCATCCGCCAGCAGCGCCGGTTTATCCCGTCCGCCGGTTTTCTCTTCGCCGCGGCCCAGGCGGAAATGCTCGCCCAATCGCAGCCGCCGTGCCGCGCTCTCCAGCGAACGAGCGTTTACCAAACGCGCGCGGCTCTTCGACAGCTGCCCCTCGGTCCATTCCGGAAACGCAGCAAGCAGGTATTCGCTGGCCAGCATATCGAGGACCGCGTCACCCAGAAACTCGAGCTGCTCGTTATCGCGTGGCAGTGGATCGGAAGTACCTTCGGCGGCATGACCCGCACGAAGCTCCGGAATCGCCGAACTGTGCGTCAGAGCACGGTCCAACAGCTCTGGCTTCGAAAACTTATAGCCAAGCCGGGTTTCGAGTTGCTCTTTCGTGCTATTCGTGGGCGGCGCGATTCCGGTCACCTCGCGGCCATGATCGAGGCCATGACTATTTCGGCGCGCTGAGCTGCGAAGCGCCTGCCTTCTTGGCTTCGTCGGCGCCAGACTTGCACGTCGGCGTCAAGCTACTCTGGATCGCCGCGCACTTGGTAAACGCGGCAGCGGCCGCATCAAAGTGCGAGGTCTTGCTGTTGGCCATCCCCAGTAAGTAGAAGTTCACCGGGTCGGGCTGCGGGTGCGTGTCTGCCTTGATCGATTCCTCCAGCTCGGGAATCGCCTCTGCAAATTTTGCGCGCCGGATGTACACCAGACCCAGCCCGCCGTGCGCCATTTCCAGCGTGTCATTTTTCGCCATCGTAAACTGTTCGTCGTTCAACGCCGCTGGCTTCGGCAGCGTCGGCGTGATTTCAATCGCACGCTTCGAATACTGCTCGGCCTTTTCCAACTGCTGCGCCGCATCGGGCGATTGCGCGTTGAAGGAGCGCGCGATCGTCTGCGCCACCACTGCCAGCACTGGCGCATCGTTCGGATTGAGCGCAATTTCCTTGTCGCCGGCATCCAATAGCTTGGGCACCTGCTGGGTCGCGAAATACCCAGACACCAAGCCTTGGTAGACCACTCCGCGGTAGCGGCTCTGCGGATATTTCTGCAGAAAGTCCTCGCCTATCTGGTCCTTCTTGTTCGGATCGGTGGTCGGCGCTTCCTGAAACGCCTTGAAGGCCACTTCCTCTTCGGGTGACGCTGCCGCTGGCGCTGCGTCCATCGACAGAGGTGGAGGGTTAATGCCTGATTTGCTTTTGTCCGTCGCATCCGGCTTCTGCTGAGCGGGCGCAGCCTGCGCTCCCGGCTGGGTACTGGGGCTCTGTCCACCGCGAGTTGACGTAGTCAGAACGCTGCCCCCCGTCAATACCAGGGCCAGCGCGCCTGCCGTCATCCATGTATTCGATGTGACTCTCATCGTATTCCTCTCCTCGATATAGTATGACCACCTGGAGTCCGTTCGCTGGCGGCAAGGTTCTTTACGGCGAGGTCGTACTCCTACGCGCCTACCGCAGCAGCAACCTTAGTTGGACTCCTCGCGAAGCTTTAAGTGCTGCCGAACCTCATACGGCACGGCCCTGGGACTTGCTGAGCTCGTTGTCAGGGGCGTTCCGTCGATTTCTCCCCGGTGAACGCCGCCAAACCTTTTTGCGCCGCCTGCTTGGCCTGCTCCGGCCCGCCGGTCACATCCAGCGCCGCGTGATACTCCGTCTTGGCCTGCTCTCGCTGACCTTCGTCATCGTAAATCCGCGCCAGATAAATGTGCGACCACGTCAGCACCAATGGATCCTGCGTCGCCGCATGGTCCCCATTCGTCAGTCGCCCGAAAACTTCCTTGGCGCGTACTCCGTCATGATCCAGCAACGCCACCAGGCCCAATCCGTACCACGCGCGAGTTTGATCCGGATATTTCGCCAGCACCCGCTGAAACGATGCCTCCGCAGCGCGCGGATTCTTCTCGGCGATTCGCCGCTCGCCCTCACTCAGCGCTGCGATCGCCTCAGAATCGTTGGGAAGTGTGGTCGGTCGCTGTTTGCGTTGCCGCGCCACTACTTCAGCGGCCGTGGCATCCGCGGTCTGCACCGCAGTTCCCGAAGGTGCGAACGTCAGCGCCTGCACTCGCTTCAATTCCACGGCTGCATCGATTTTGCGCACCAAGTCTGGAAAATATAGCCGCATCGCGGGTTCCGAACCCTCAAAACCAGCGAGCCCGGCGAACAGCGGCCTCACCAGAACGTAGCCGTCGGAATCATCCGCCGCGATGACCGCTTCCCTTTCACCGGGCGACATGCGCTTCAGCTTCAATTCCACCGCGCGCACCAGGCATTCCGAGAAAAACGATGGCGGGTCATCCTTCAGGTCCACCGCCAGCCTGGGAGCGTGCGCCGCCGCATCAAACAACGGACGCTTCGCAGCTATCACGTGCGGGTATTGCAGCGGCAGCGGATCCAGCAGGAAATGAAGATACGCGTGGCGGACCACGTCGACGGGAACGTCGTTCGCGCCGCTCAAAACGATCGAGTAGTGGTCACCCGAATTTCGCACGTTGGTAATTCGCCCCACCAACGGTTCCACGATGATCGTAAATGTGCGCGGGTTGGAGGGGTTGGACAGCTCGCGCAGATAGTTCGTCGCCACGAAAATAACCTGAGACACGGAATCGTGCAGCCCATCGATCTCGCGGTTATACGTCGGCTGCATCGACCGCCACAGCCTGCCGATCTTCTGCTCCTGGTAGTAAGCCGCCAGCAGCTCGTTGAACCCTTCCAGCGCGATGACTTCAGGCGGCAGCTCGTCGCGCTTTAGCGTGAGCGCGAACTTCGGCGAAGGACCCGCCACCAGCGCGAACCAGATATATTGCGAGAGCATCGTGCCGCTGTCGGCCAGCTCATGCTTCTTGTAGAACTCGCGCACCGCGTCAACGGCCGGACCCTGCTGCTCCTGCATGCGTTCGCGAAGTTGCGCGCGCAGGGGCTTCCAGTTCTCCGAGCTGACATTGGCCTCGAAGCCGGAAGCCAGCAACGCGCACATGGTGGTAAACATGGCTTCGTTGCCATCTACGGTGACGTTCGTCACCGGCGCATTCTGGTAACGCACGTGGCCCGGTGGCGCAACTCCTGGCGCTGCTGGGGCTGGAGTCCCCGCTGGGGATTGCTCTGCCGGTTTCGCACCGGGCTCCTGCGCTTGCGGCTGGGCCGGCGTTTGCGCGGACACGCGCGTCGCTACACCCAGTGCCAACAGCCCGCACAACGCCGTCATCAATATCTTTCGAAGATCGTTAGTCATGAACCTCTTAGAATTTCCCAGTTCGGGCTGGACACCCAACTTCGTTCCCGCTGCTCGCGTAGCGTTCGAGGACATTTCCGCCAGCGCATAGGCGCTTTGAGCGTTGTCGCGGCTGCTTCTTGTCAACATACAAGGCGACCAAGCGCTTCGTCAAGGAATCGCCCACGTCCTTCTCTGCTGATCTCTCGGCTCCTCGGGCCAACGCTTGCCTCCGCTCCACGCATCTGTTAACAGTGAAGATGCCATCTCACCCCGCAAAGGATGGATCGCTTTCCGTGTCCGCGAATTGGATGAAATACGGCGTTCTTTGGGCTGCCAGTATCCTTGCCGCCGGAATCTCCCCGACGCGCCTCGGCGCTCAACTCGTTCGTGAAGACTCCGCCGCTCCCCGCGCGCAATCCTCTTCCCCCGCGGCCACTCCGGTTCCCGCGCAAACTCCCTCCGGCAAACGCCGCATCTCCCAGGAAATCCAGATCACTGGCGACCAGCTGTGGGCCGACACCGGGGTCGATGTGCAGCCCGGCGAGCACATGGTCTTGTCCACCACCGGCAAGCTCCGCTACGCCGACGCCCAGGAGGACAACGGCCCGGACGGTCTTTCTCGCGGCTTCAAAGATTTGCTTCGTATCCTGCCTCTGCCCAACGGCGGACGCGGCGCCCTGATCGGCCGAGTCGGCGACGAAGCCACTGGCCAGCCATTCCTGATCGGCGCGCACCAAGACGTGATCTCGCCCGTGGGCGGTCACCTCTGGGTCGGCATCAATCAAATGAAAAACGACCTCAGCGACGGCACTTACAAAGTCCACATCGAAGTTCACGCCGCCGACGCAGGCTCCAACTACGCTGCCGTCCGGGTCGTCGCCAAAATGCCCGGCATCGACAACAACCTCTTCGCGAACATCCCCCGCCGCATCGGCGACAAAGACGGCAATGCCGGTGACATGGTCAATTTCCTGATCATCGGCTCCGAAGACTCAATGAAAAAGGTGTTCACCGCGGCAGGCTGGGTCCACGTCGATGCTGACGTCCGCGGCACCGTCTTGCAGGGCCTGATCGTCAGCCTCTCGAAAGAATCTTACCTAACCATGCCGATGAGCCCCCTCTATCTATTCGGCCGCCAGCAGGACTATGGCTGGGCCCACGCCGAGCCTATTAGCGTCGTCGCCTCGCGCAATCACTTGCGCGTCTGGAAGGCCCCGTTCGAAGTTAACGGCCAAACCACCTGGGTCGGCGCCGCCACCCACGACATTGGCTTCGAGCGCGACAACCGCAACAACGGCATCACCCACAAGATCGATCCCGACATCGACCTGGAACGCGACTACGTGGAAAAAACTCTATGCTCAACAGGATTGGTAGCAGACGTAACCCACTTCACCCCGGACAACCCCATGAAGGAAGCAAAGACAGCTACCGGCGGTAGCTTCCACTCCAACGGCCAGGTCCTGATCCTAAAGCTCCGCGACACCGCCAAAGATCTCTCCGCCTCCGCAACCCACCACTAACAAAGCGGCAGGCAAAAGCCGTTCTTTCAGACATGAGACTACGGAGAAAACCACCCAGGAGGGATCCTCGCTACACCCTAACTCCAACCCATTCACGCCGGCGGACTATCCTCCGCCGCAAATCCAGCCACCTCTTCCGCCTCGAACTCCGGCTGGCTCTGCAGCAACCTGACACACCGGTTCCACCGCAAAATCGCATCGTCATTCCCAGGCGGATGCACCCGCTCTGCGTCCCCAAAGCACTGCAAAGCCCGCTCCAGTAGCGGTAGCAACGTATGCGGTGCTCGACCCGATCGCAACTGAGCCTTCACCCGCCGCTCGCAAAGCAACCCGGTGTAGTACGAGCGCTCGTAAGCGTCAGCCAATTTCGCAAAAATCGCCTCCACCTCCGCGTAGCGATCCCCAGCTCCTCCGTGAAATTGGTCTGTGATCGCCAAACCCAGCGTCCGCAATCCCAGTGCATGATTCGGATCGACCGCCAGAATATCCCGGCAGATCGACTCCGCCTCTTCCGGCTCATTCAAATACCGATACAACTCAGCATTGGCGATAGCTTCCGAAATTCCCGACTTGGAAATGGTCTTGAGTTTGAAATCCACAGGAACCTCCTGCGACCCGCGCCACTAATCCGACTTGCCGCCGATCTTACGCGCAATCCAAACCAGCGGATCGTAATAACGATCCACCACGCGCTCCTTCAAAGGAATGATTGCGTTATCGGTGATGTGAATCTCCTCTGGGCAGACTTCCGTGCAGCACTTGGTGATGTTGCAGTAGCCGATCCCCAATTCATCACGCAGCAATTTCACGCGATCGCCGCTGTCCAGCGGATGCATCTCCAGCCCCGCCACGCGCACGAAGAATCGCGGTCCTCCGAATTCGTCATGCTTGTCGTGATCGCGCAAAACGTGGCAAACGTTCTGGCACAGAAAACACTCAATGCATTTGCGAAATTCCTGTACCCGGTCTGCATCTTCCTGATAAAACTTCCAATTCGTCCCCGGCTTCGGCTGAAACGGCGGAATCTTCTTGTTCACCTTGTAATTCCAGGAAACGTCGGTGACCAGATCCTTGATTACCGGAAAGGACTTGATCGGCCGCACGGTAATCGGCTCGCCCGCCGGCAAAGAATCCATCCGCGTCTTGCAAGTCAGCCGCGGCCGGCCGTTTACTTCAGCCGAACAAGATCCGCACTTCGCCGCTTTGCAATTCCACCGCACGGCTAGATCTGGCGACAAATGCCCCTGAATGTAGTGCAAGGCGTCCAGCACCACCATTCCCGGTGCAATGGGCACCTTGTAATCCACGGCTTGCCCGCCATTCTTGTCGCCGCGAAAAACATTCAGAATCGCATCCGCCATGAATCAGTTCTCCTAAGTCATCCTCTGCATAGCATCATCCCACCGCAAAGGCACCGCCGAACCCGAAACCTTCCACTGCGCGAACTTGGTCTTCCCCATGAACGGCGCCATGGCCCTCATGCTCTCGGAATGCGGCACCTTGGCAACAAACTCCATCAGCGCCGCCGAATCTTCCCAAACCGAAAGGGTCCAGAACCGCCGCGAAAAAAGCAAAGCCCGCATCGAGTACCCGATCGCCCCAGGCGTCGATCGCAACTGCTTATTGATCGCCGACGAAAATCTCATAAACGCAAAAATCTT
>Ga0206970_10081_pt1 | contig 27284 bp, 22 predicted proteins | sample Alteio_BWOrgHeat_88_FD_152964 | JGI IMG/M metagenome (GOLD analysis project Ga0206970, IMG submission 152964) | Enriched cells from forest soil in Barre Woods Harvard Forest LTER site, Petersham, Massachusetts, United States -... | ecosystem: Environmental > Terrestrial > Soil > Temperate forest >... | reverse complement strand
ATATTAAACTCTGTGCAGTGCTGGTCAAACCACCATAAGCGCTGTTGAAAGCTGAAGCAACTGTTCCGCCTGTTCCGTTTGCAGTAACCTGTGCTGCAAGAACACCGCTTACGGGCATTGTAGGAGAAGGAGTGGTAGAACCTGAATATGTGAAGCTAGCCGCGTTAGCGTTAACTGTAAGATTAAAAGCTTTGTTTGATTGTACTTTCAATTGCTGAGCAGCTGAAGTAACACCATTAGAATAATCAGCAACGGTAGTGAAAGGGATGCTTACTGCAGATCCTGTTGCGTTTCCTGTAGAAACGAAAGTGATAGCGATAGCATTAGAAAGACTTAAAGCGACGTTCTGGTTAGCAGAAGAAGTTGCCTGTGCGTTAGCGGCCATGTTGAAGCCTAAAACTGCTGCGGAAAGAATGATAACTTTTTTCATTGTTTGTTTGTTTTTAGTTTGTTTTTGTTTGTTGTCGTTATTGACAGTGCAAAGATGCGATGGCGGACACATCCATAGAAACATTTTACAGGGCTTAACGCCGTGTTTGTAAGCCGATAACAAACCATTAAGGATTGGGATTGGTTGGATTTATGGATTAGCCGGAAGTGGATTTTGTGGAGATTGATAGCTGTAAAGGGCAATGAGAGGCCTTTTTGTCTATGACAACATATCCCGCCACTCGTTTTCGAGCCAGGACTTGGTTTGGGTATCTGTAAAGTCAAATTTTACAGGTACAACAGATGCATAGCCTTCGGCCAATGCCTGTGCATCGGTTTCGGTACCTGTGTCCATATTAATGAACTTGCCTGTCATCCAATAATAGTCTTTGCCGCGTGGGTCCACACGTTGTTCAAATTCCTCGGCCCATTTGGCATAGGCCTGGCGGCATATTTTCATGCCTTTATAGTCTGCAAGTGAGGTTTTGGGTATGTTTACATTCAGTAGTATATGCTCCGGCATTTTATTCTGCAGCATACGTTTTGCGAGGCTCTTGGCTATCATCTTGGCTACGGTGAAATCGGCATGAAAAGTATAATCGAGCAGCGAGAAACCGATAGAAGGTATGCCCTCAATAGCTGCTTCCATTGCAGCACTCATAGTGCCCGAGTAAATGATATTGATGGAATGGTTGGCCCCATGATTGATGCCACTCACACAAAGGTCGGGCTTACGATGCAATATCTTGTCCCTTGCCAGCTTCACACAGTCAACCGGGGTGCCACTGCATTGCCACGATTCGATGCCTTCAAATTCTGTAACCTTATCAAGGCGCAAAGGCAAACCGATGGTTACTGCATGGCCCGTGCCTGATTGAGGGCTGTCAGGCGCTACAACTATCACCTCACCCAGTTCCTTCACAGCATCCACCAGGGCATGAATACCAGGCGCAGTAATACCATCATCATTGGTAACAAGAATAAGCGGCCTGTTTATGTTCGTCATGTGGCAAAATTAGCAATAGGGAGTAATATGGGGCTTGTGAATTTTATTGTGGGAAATTCCGGTATCTGTACTTGTTATATGTAAAATGATTTTTTTCATGTAAGTTTGTAATATGTCATGCAATAAAATTCAATTTAGCGCTCATGGCCTTATTAAATTAACTGTTAGAAAAATTGATGCAGAAGATGTTATTGATGTTGTTCATAATGGTATTATCATCTTTCAATACCCAAAAGATAAGCCTTATCCGAGCAGGCTTGTATTAGGCTGGGTAGGGGGCGGTAAGATTAAGAAAGCGCTTCATGTAGTTATAGCAGAAGATATTGTTAATGATAAGTGTATTGTAGTTACAGCATATTGGCCTGATGAGAGAATGTGGCTGACTGATTTTAAAACAAAAAAATAATGTTTATGGAGTGTATTATTTGTAAGAATGGAACTACGAGAGAAGGAAGTGATACATTAACCTTTGAAATGGAGGGGCATTTAATTATTATAAGGGATGTACCGGGGGAAGTGTGCGAAAACTGCGGGCATTTTTATATTGATGCTGATGCAGCTATTGAAGTGCAAAGAAAAACGAAAAAAGCCCTTGCCGAAGGCGCAGAGCTTGAAATATTGAAGTATGCTTGAGAAATAATAATATGAAAAAGGATTCTGGCGCAGTGAAAATGATGCGTGATATCAGAGAAAAGCGGGATAAAGAATATTCTACTGATCCGAAATTAAGAATGAAAAGGCTTGCTGCAATACGTGAGAATACGGTTTAGTAAAACAAACTAAAAGTCCGTCTTACAGCTAAGCATTTGCATGATATTTATGTTACCCCCAAAGCTATATCTATGAAAAAATATTGGCTTATTATTTTACTATTCTTCCCGGTATTTTTGCAGGCGCAGGTAATTACTACAGTCGCTGGTGGTGGAGTTGGTGGAGGCGCTGATGGTTTAGGTGACGGTGGACTCGCTATTAATGCAAAAATTGGGTTCACTGGTGGACTTGCTGTAGATAAATGTGGCAATATTTACATAGCCGATGCCCACAATGAGAGAATACGCAGGGTTGATGCTGTGACCGGTATTATCACTACTGTAGCAGGAACGGGTGTTGCAGGTTATAATGGTGATTCTATCTAGCTATTAACGCACAATTAATTTCTCCAAGTGGGGTAAGCGTAGATACATTTGGAAATTTTTACATAAACGATAACAACCAAATAAGAAAGGTAGATGTGCTAACGAGCATAATAACTGCATATGCAGGCAATGGTATCTCCGGTTTTAGTGGTGATAATGGCCCTGCAACTTCTGCACAAATTGAGGCGGGATTTACGTTCTGGGATAAATTCGGCAATATGTATATTGGCGACAGTGCCCGAATTCGCAAAGTAGATGCTTCCGGCATTATTACTACAATTGCAGGCAACAGCATCGGTGGTTGTGAGGGAGACAGTGGCTTGGCAGCCCTCGCAAATGTTAATGAAAATAATCTTTGCACCGATTCGCATGGGAATGTATATCTGACAGCAGATTCGTGTATTTCAGTACGTAAAATCAATATCAGTACTGGTATCATTACAAGAATTGCCGGAGATACAGATAAGATAGCATTCCCCTATTCCGGCGATGGATTGTTGGCTTTAAACTCTCATATTGACCCTTCAGGAGTTGCTGTAGATGACACAGGTAATGTTTATATTGCTGATTATGCAAACCAAAGAATAGAGAAGATAGATACTTTTGGTATTATTCATACCGTTGCCGGCACAGGTCTTTCAGGTTTTAGTGGTGATAATGGCCCGGCAGATTCGGCTAAAATCTCCTATCCTGAAAATGTAGTGTTGGATAAGTGTGGCAATCTCTACATAATGGATTTTAATAACAAACGGGTACGTAAAGTAACCTTCGACACATCTTGTCATTTATGCAGTGCCGATACTAACCTTAGAGTAAATACTATTACATCCAATTCATCATCTATCAACATTTATCCTAACCCTGCACACAATACTATAATCGTTACCAGCCCAAACAAAATAAATAATATTGCCATCATCAATATGCTTGGGCAAGTGGTGTACTCCCTCTCCATGCATGGAGAGGGTCGGGGTGAGGTTGAGAAGGTAGAGGTGGATGTATCAAATTATCCGGGCGGGGTTTACTTTGTAAAAGTAAATGGGGTGTATGTGCAGAAGGTGTTAAAGGAGTAATGCCAATCACAAACAAACAACAACACAATCCCGTCATTGCGAGGTACGAAGCAATCTCACGAAACACCGATAAAAATGCTTACTGATTATAGATGCTTGTATTAGCGTGAGATTGCTTCGTCGTGGCAGCGCACAATGCTATTCCAGCACTTCTCGCAATGACGGGGCTAATTAGCTACTATATAAACAGATCCCTCTGCAAAGTTTCATTAGGGTTTACGGCATAATGCGAAAAATCTGTAATGCCGGCCTCCCGCAATACATCTTCATCCATAAACGAATTGCCGGTACATTCTTTAGCCGGTTTTTGAAGAATATAATAGGCAGCATCTGCAAGTATATCAGCTTTGCGGCTTTTTTGAATTAAAGCATCTCCACCTAAAAGGTTCTTAACTGCGGATGTGGCGATAGTTGTAAAAGGCCATAAAGCATTAGCCGCAATACCTATCTTTCTAAATTCTGCAGCCCAGCCCAATGTAAGCATGCTCATATTGTACTTACTGATAGTATACGCTACAGACATACCCAGCCATTTGGGGTCGAGATTGACAGGAGGGGAGAGCGTGAGAATATGGGGATTGCTTGATTTTTTTAAAAAAGGAACACAATGTTTGGTAACCAGGAAAGTGCCGCGAACATTAATATCGTGCATCAGGTCGAAACGTTTGGTTTCGGTTTGTTCTGTATTACTTAGAGAAATGGCAGAAGCATTGTTGATGACAATATCTATGCCCCCGAAAAGGGCAATGCCTTTTTGCACTGCATCTATTATCTGTTCTTCATCACGTATATCACATTGGGTTGCTATTGCTCTGCCCCCGGCTTCGTTTATCTCCTGCGCCGCACTGTAAATAGTGCCACCCAACCTTGGGTCTTCCGAAACTGATTTGGCAGCAATAATGATATTAGCGCCCTCCTTAGCAAGCCGCAGCGCAATAGCTTTGCCAATCCCCCTGCTGGCCCCGCTTATAAAAACAGTTTTATTGCTGAACATTTTTGAAAATTGTGATTTATACAAATTTAGCGGTTTAGCTCCGCAATATTCTTTTTTACAAAAAAAGATGGCTGCCTTGCAGCAGCCATCTTTTACACCAATAAACTATTTTCTCTCTTTAAGCCGTTTGTGCTACTTGTGTTTTTACAAATTGTACGTTGGCATGTATCTTTACATCATCGCCCAGCATCAGTCCGCCGGCCTCGGTAACAGCGTTCCACTGCACACCGAAGTCTTTGCGGTTTATTTTCCCTTCCACTGTAAAGCCCGAACGGGTATTGCCCCATGGGTCTTTTACAGTGCCGCCGTATTCAACATCAATTGTAATCGGTTTTGTCACACCACGCATAGTCAGGTTGCCATGCAACTTATAAGCTTCATCGCTTGTCTTTTCCATTCTAGTGCTGTCAAAAAGGATCTGCGGGTGATTTGTAATATCAAAGAAATCAGCCGACTTCAGGTGCCCGTCCCTTTGTTCATTGTTAGTAGATATAGAATTAACATCTGCCGTGAAATGTACTTTTGCAGTGCTAAAGTCGTCTCCATCTGTCTCTACACTTCCGTCCAGTTTGCTGAAATTGCCTGTAACGGTGCTTATCATCAGGTGTTTTACTTTGAATTGCAGTTCTGAGTGTGCTGGTTCAAGAACCCATTGTTGTGTTGCCATGTTTTTTATTTTTTATTAATCAGTTTTTCTTAATTTTTCCAGAAGTTCATTCAATAATTCGGCTTCTTTTTCATTGATACCTATAACTTCTGCCGATACCCTGTCCATTACTTTATTGGATGCTTCCAGGTGTTCAAGCCCTTTGTCTGTTAACGCTATCAGTGTCTCTCTCTTATCTTCTTTTGATGTGCTCCTTTTTACCAGTTTCTTTGCCACCAGCCTGTCCACTATCCTCGGCACGTTGGAACTCTTCTCTATCATTCTGCTCCCAATATCCTTTACGCACATTTGTTCCGGGTATTTCCCTTTCAGGATACGCATCACGTTAAATTGTTCCGACGTAAGCCCCAATTCCTTCATCTGGCTGCTTATTTGTGCTTTAAGCCAATAAGCAGTATACATAATGTTCAGGGTAGCCTTATGCCTTGTGTCTCTAAACTTGCTGCTTTTTATCGCTTCTTCAAGTTTCATAATGCAAATGTATGTACATACATCTATTTTTCAAAATTGCTTTAGCTTATATGCCAATAACAAAAATCAAACCATGGATGGATGTGGTTAAACAATAGATTTTACTGTAAGATATAAAAAACTGTTTTTCAATAGTGAGATCAGAACCTGGGGCAGGCATGTTTATCATCATAGCCAGCATGGAACATCCCACTTCGGGACAATGATATCTCAAATGCGCCACGCATATTGCTCACATTTTCAAGGGATGAGTTATTTACATCATAACTAACGGAAAATACATTGCCTTTGTAATCTAGTTTTACCGTTGGGATGATGGCATCCTGTACCCTGTAAAAAACACCGACACTTAATGAGAATGGCTGTTTGTTCACATCATTCATTTTGCTCCACCTCAGCATAGCCCCGCTTATTATTTCCCGATAAGGGTTTTGTGTCACATAATTAAAATACACGCGGGCGCTATAGGTCTCATCAAAAACATAACTCAGCCCCAGGTTGGCATCCCATTTGGTCGACAAATTTTGCACACTGTTGTCGTTAAGCATAGAAGTTTTCATGCTGGTAAGATGGTAAGCGGCAACGCCCGCGAAATAATTTATTTTATTGGCTTCATCAAAACTGCTGTTGAAACTGACGCCGGTGCCGAGGTCCCAGTTCTGCAGGTTTGGATTGAAAGCCTGTGATTCCCCGTTTGCGGAATTCGGCACATACACGCCATTTATATATTGATTGTCGAAGGTCATTTTAGAAACATCAATGCTCCTTTGCACATAGCCTCCGGTAAACCCAAGGTTCAGGTATGATCCAAATTTATCTTCAAGCGATTTATTGTAATTAACGGCAGGGTAGAATGCGATCGTCTTGAAATTAATAGTGCCTGAATTATCAGAGTAACCTAACAGGCCAAAACTAAGGTAGTCATTTACGACATTCAGTTTTATTTTACTTTCTGCGCTTATCAGGCTTGTTTGGTAAGGCGTGGCTACGCTTGCCCACTGGCTCCTGTATAAAAAGGTAACTTTATAATCTTCGGAGAATATGCCCGTGAGGCCCGGGTTATTGATAATACTTGTTTCGTAAAACTCTGAAAAATGTATATCCTGTGCCATAGCAGGGCCGTCTGAGGCCGCAATGAGCAAAAAGGATAGAATAAAAACAATGCCATTCTTCTTCATAAAATAAATTTTATCGTATCAGCGCGACATCACCGTTCCACGTTATGGGCGATCCTGTTTCGCAGATAGCGTCCACTACATATACATACACGTCCGGTGTCAATTTTTTACCATTATAAGTTCCGTCCCACGAATTGTCAATTTCATTGAGGTTGAAATTTTGTTTTTGATACACCATTTCACCCCATCTATCATAAATACGGAAAGATTTTATGATCTGCAGGCCCTTGCCATGGGGGTAAAAATGGTCGTTGGCACCATCGCCATTCGGAGTAAAGGTATTCGGAATGAAAACCTGACTATGGTCGCAGATAACCTTTATCCTTATTGTCGCGGTATCAACACAGCCGAAATCAGAGACAACGCTTACTTTATATTCAGTGCTATGCGTAGGTGTGGAGGTCGGATTGGCGCAGGTATCGCAATTCAAAGCAGAATCAGGTGTCCATAAATAACTGATGGTATTAGTAGCTGTGGTATAAATAGTAGTGCTGTTACCTGCAATAATGGTTTGGTCGGGTCCTGTACTTACTGTCGGCAGGGGATGCACGATAACAGTGCTGTATAAGGTGTCAGGTATGCACCTGCCCTCGCTTATGATAAGCATGTAGTTTACAGTGCTGCCGGGACTGGCGCCGGGATCGGCGCTATGGCTGTCACTCAGTCCGCCAGGCGGTATCCAGGTATAAGTGGCGCCACTGTAATCTGCCTGCGAGTGCAGTTGCAAAGTATCGTTTCTGCAAATGGCCCCAAGGCTGTCTGCTGTTCCGCTGGCTTTCAGTTTCAGTGAAACTACAGTCGTATCGGTATTGACACATCCGTTAGCATCTGTGCCGCTTACAACATAGCTTGTTTGCGCAACAGGGTTGGCATAGGGCGTGGCGCAATTGGTGCAACTTAGCGTCGCGGCCGGTGCCCATGTATAAGAAACGCCGCCACTGGCATAAAGCGATGCAGAATCGCCGAGACAAACTATAGTGTCGGGGCAGGCAGTTATAGAAGGAATATTGAAAACCGAAAGCGTTGTGCGCACTGTGTCAAGGCAACCTGTACTGGTAACTTCCGTAAGTATAACATTATAGGTGCCGGGTGTATAATAGTGAATAGGTGTTAAGGAGGCGTTTGTTGAGCCGTCTTCGAATATCCACTCCGTACTGGTGATGCTGGAGAAAGCAGCATGCGATGTATCGTTAAAGTGCACACTGTCGTTACCGCAGGCCGGGGCAGGTGCGTAGGTAAAGCCGGCATAAACCCCGTCGGCTTTTATCACATCATTACCCACGCTGTAAGACTGACAGCCCTGCGCGCTGTTAAGTATAAGCCTTGGGACATAAGCGCCGGGGGTAGTATAAGTATGAGTAGCGGTAGTGCTGGTCGTTGAAAAGGTTGAACCATCACTGAAATCAAATACAAAGCTTGGCACCATGCTTATATTAGCTGTAAAAGTAACGGTAAGCGGCACGCAACCTGTTAATGGTGTATAGGTGATGAGCCCCGAATAACCCAATACCTGCACATGGGCATAAGCGGTATCTTTGCAGCCATAGCTGTTTGTCGCTATCATCTGCACCGTATATTGCCCGGCGGTATTGTAAACATTCACCGCGTTTTGCAGGCCCGACGCATTGCCGTCCCCAAAATACCACAGGTAAGTGTTACCTCCCACCGTAGTATTCGTAAACGTATCAGTTACAGGCGAGCAAATTGAAAAAGTATCTGTGAGCGAAAACGATGCAATGGGGTCATCTTCTACAGTAACATAATTGCTCAGCACTAATGAATCTTTGCAGCCGATATTATCGGTAACAACAAGTTTCACAGTGTACACTCCCGCGGCCTGGTAGGCATAAACAGGCATAGGAGTACTGGATGTTCCGCCATCTCCAAAATACCATTGATAAGTAAGGCCTACTCCCTGGGAAAGATTATAGAACTGGACGTCACTCTTTTTACACACCGTAGTATTCGCAACCGTAAAATCCGCCTCAGGTTTATGCACCTGCACATAAGCGGGTTTAAGCAGAGAATCAGTACAGCCTACATTATCGGTTACATATAAAACGACATTGTAAGTTCCGGGATTTGAATAGCTATGGCTGGTGCTGGAATTATTACCATTGATAGTTCCCCCATCGCCGAATTCCCAGGTCCGGGATGTGAATGTAGTAGTAACAGCATCGCTTGTCTGATCTGTAAATAACACCGGTGATTGCAGGCAGACCTGGGTAGGCGAGGCGCTGAAGTTTACACTGGGCCAAGCTACCAATAAGGTCTTGTGGGCAGTGTCGTGGCAACCCCTGTAATCCAGTATTACAAGCGTTACAGGTTTCTGCCCTATGCTTTGAAAAACATGGGTTTTCAGGTAAATGGAATCCGGATACTGTATATTATCAATGGTCCATCCATAAGCAGATGTGGCAGGCGGTGGCGCTCCGCCGCCCAGCAGGCCGGTAAGCACTATGGGTGAGCCCTTGCAAACTGCTGTATCGGGAGTAGTAATGCTTGCTATAGGTTGCGATATAATGATGTTTGCAAGAGTAGAATCTGTACAGTTAAACGTGTCGTTATGTACAGTCAGCACCACGGGATAAGTTCCATTGGTCGCATAAAAATGGCTTGGGTTGTAATGGGTATTGTCCAGGGGCGACCCATCCCCGAAATTCCAGCTAAAAGAACTTACGCCGATTGAGGTATTATTAAAAGTTACTGAATCATTATTGGTGCAACTGTATTGAGGCCCGAATTGTGCTTTTGGATTATGAATGGTTATATAGAATGGTTTTATCAAGGTATCCCCGCAGCCGTTATTTACGGCAATGAGAATGATCGTATATACACCTGGTATATGGTATTGATAGGATATTTGGGGGTTAGGGGCATTAACAGAGTCAACTACACCATCGCCAAAACTCCAGTAATAATTGGTAGCCCCCGTGGAAAGGTTGGTAAAATAAATATTGGTTTTTACACAGGCCACTAAAGGCGATGCCGTGAAATTAGCAGTATCCGGGCTGCCCGCGTGTATAATGATCGTGTCTGTTTTTGTACATCCGTTGGCCGTAACGATCGTTGAGGTGGCCGTATAAGTGCCATAAACCGTATAAGTATGACAGGGTTTGGCAGCATGAGACACGACCGACCCGTCTCCGAAATCCCATGTCCACGAAGTGATGGGAGAGGGATATTGAAATGTTTCCGTTTGCGATGTAACAACATTGTAGGAATCATATACAGCAGAATCGTGAAAACACACCTGGAAGGGCACACAGCCGTTTCCCATACTATCCCATAGCCAATGGGTGAGTGGAAGCACCTTGACGAGATAAGGGTAGGTGCCGGTGTCTGTGCAGCCTAATGAATTGGTAATGGCGAGCGTAACAGTAAATGAATCATCAGTGGTATAGGTATGTGTGGGGTTCTGTACATTCGATGGGGAACTGCCATCGCCGAAGGTCCAGGTATAACTTGTGCCCGGGGTAGTAGTGCTGAAAGATATTATGCCGGCGCCCGGGCAGGGTAGCGTAGGTGCAAAACTAACATTGGTAGCCGGCAGCGCGTTGATAACAATTGGTTTTACAACCGATGAGCTGCAATTATTATTGGTGCTGGTCAGGGTTACCTGGTAGGTGTTGGCTGTTGCATAGGTATTTGATGCAGGCGAGCCGCTTCCGGTATTGCCATCTCCAAAATCCCAGCTGCAGGATGTAAATCCCGGGGTGGACGTATTAGTGAATGTGGCGGTTTGCCCTGCGCAGATGGATGCCGGCCCCGTGAAATTTGCAACTGTTCCCGGAATAACCGAGATATAATTCGTGCTGCTCAGCGTATCAGAGCAGCCTGCCGCGTCAACAACATACAATGTAACCGTATAAGTACCGGGCGAAGTATAGGAATGTGTGGGGCTCGTCGCGTTGGAGTTGGGCGAATTATCGCCGAAAGACCAGGTATAGTTCAGGCTGCCTGTGCCCGTGCTGAAATTGTTGAATGTAACAGGCACATTCGTGCAGGTAAGGGTGGTCGAAGCGCTGAAAGCAGCAATTGGCTGTGCATTTACGGTGATATAGTTGTTCATCGTGTTGCTCGAGACGCAACCCTGTCCGTTAGTAACAACAAGCGTAACGCTGTATGGCCCCGATGCCGGGTAAACATAGGTGGCCGGCGTGCCCGTCTGGCTCTGCCCGTTGCCGAAGTTCCATACATAATTGCCCGCGCCGGGGGCGTTTAATGTAGACTGGTCATAAAATGTAATGGGCTGCCCCAGGCACACCGTTGTGGGCGTGGCATAAAAATTTACTGTGGGCGGGTCATACACATATATCTGCACAATATAGGTATTGCTCTGGGCGCTGCTTCCGGTCCCGCTTGTAGCTGTGAGCGATACATTGTAAATGCCCGCGCCATTATAAGTAGCGGTGGCATTTGTAAAAAGAGAAGTATTGCCATTGCCCAGGTTCCAGGAATAAGAAGTGGCGCCGGTGGAGGTATTGTTGAATGAAACAAACAGCGGCGAACAACCCGACATAGGTGTAGCCGTGAAACTGGCAACAGGCTGCGCAGCAACATACAGGACGCTGAAACATAAAACAACTGTAAAAAAATATCTTAGAGTAGAGTAGGGCATCGGGTTATTTATATAAACGATACAATAATAATTCTAAGTTAAGAAAAATTACTTTACCCCTCAATATAATAAAATATTTGGAATACCTGCACCTTCCCCGTCCTCAACCGGGGGGAAGGTGAATATATTTTTATTATTGCAAACTATTCTTTAATGAACTTTCTGTAAGACCTGTTGCCATCGGTGGCAATGATCTCCAAAATATAAGTACCTGCGGAATAATCATTAATTTTTATTCCACTCCCGTCATTGCGGCGAACGAAGCAATCTCGTAATAACACTTTGCCTTCAATACTTGATATGCTTACATGCACGTCCTCATCGGCCTCAATATGTAGTGTGTTGGTCACAGGATTCGGCCACACCATCACCTCTCCTTTGGAAAGACTGGGAGAGGTTTCTACTCCCTCCGGTATAGTCGTACATGTTATCGTAGAATCAGGCATAGTGCATGGCACAGAGCTATGAACAATTAAACAAATAATATCCCCGGCCACACCGTTCAGGATGGTATAAGTGCTTTGCGTAGCACCTAAAATCTTCGCTCCGTTTTTTTCCCATTGATAAGTAAGTCCTGTGCTGCCATTGGGTACATGCCCCGAAAAAGTAATAGTGTCCCCGATAGTATAACTTGTTAGGGTAACATTGGGCGGGGGTATCAGGATGACATGCAGAGTTATGGCATTGCTGATGGCAGTATCGATAGGCTGGCAACTCAATGCACTGTGTACCCTACAGGTAAATACATCTCCATTTGCAACTGCACTACTTGTAAACGTTGCACCATTGGCTCCGGGAATATTTACACCGTTCTTTCTCCATTGATAAATAGGATTAACCGTGTTGGTAGTTGTTGCGCTAAATGTAATCGTTCCGCCCAGGCATATACTATCGCCCGGATTGCCAACTATAGTTATCGTAGGTGAATCCAATAAGATGCTTACACTTACCGCTACATTAATCGTATCTGCGCATCCGTCAGCAAGTGTGAATATGGCATGATAAGCGCCTGCATTTGTAGCGGCGGCATTGCTGATAAAAGTATCCTGTGCAAACACATTGAATGAGGCCGGACCTCTCCAACTGTAGTTTATATTGGTGTCCGCACTGGAAGAGAATAATTTCAAAGTATCTCCAAGGCAGGGGTAATTGGCGCTTGCCATTGGTGATGATGGGCTTTCAAAAACAGCAATATGAATGGTGTCTTTAAAGATACAGCCTAATAAAGTATCACTAACGTAATAATAACCGGAATCTGAGAACGAAACTGGATTAATAATTGGATTTGCTAAAGAAGATGAAAAACTATTAGGCCCTGACCAGTGGTAAACAGCAGAAGGAAAATTACTCGTTGTATTAAATGGCAACATTTGCCCATTGCATACAGGATTAATAGTAGCGATTGTAAATACAGGTTTTGCTTTAATAACAATATTCAAAGCATCTGCATGCGTTGTATCTGCCGGGAGGGTAGATAAAATTCGGAAACGGTAATGGATGCCTGCAATACTATTAGCAGGTATGGTACAGAATATGCTGCCTGAACTTGTTGCTGTATCCATACCAATAATAGCCGCATTAATAAAACTTCCCGATGAATCTGAAAGTTGTACTTTGAAAACATTTCCCAATTGGAAAGTATCATTACTATAAAATGACAAACGCAATGTGTCGCCTGCGCAAAAAAAAGTGCTAACTGGGCCTATATTAAAAAAAGTATTTGAACCCCATTTGCCTAAAAAGGCGTCCTCCTGCCCACCTCCAAATGAATTTTGATAGCTTCCTGTAGTAGCTAAGTTTGTTGAACCATAGGTAGTGCCGACCATAAATATATTATCAGATGGGTCGCAGGCAAGCGCCTCTATATAATCGTCCAGACTTCCACCATAATAAGTGCCATATTGTATGTTTCCTGACCCGTCAAATTCAGCAAGAAATCCATCTGTGGATCCTCCTAAACTACTTTGATAAGGGCTTGCGGTAACTATATTGGAACTTGATATTGTTGCACCAGACAGGAAAACATGGCCTAAAGAATTGCAAACAACATTCATCCCAAACTCAGAACTTGTTCCACCGAAATATGTTCCCCAAATCCTGTTACCCACAGCATCAAATTTTACAAGGAAAGCATCATAACTTCCATTAAATGAAGTTTGATAAGCATTCGTAGTAGCTATATTATTGGTACTTGCCGTTGTGCCGCACAAGAATACATTTCCATTATTGTCACATGCAAGACCGCCTGTATATTGACGGTCATTACCTCCATAATAAGTACTCCATTGTACAAGGCCGTTACTATTGAATTTTGCAAGATAAGCATCATATAGTGATGTCGCACTAAGAGTGGTTTGAAAAGCGCCGGGAGTTGCTATATTTGTAGTAGAGTATGTGTTTCCTGAAATGAATACATTACCTGAACCATCGCAAATAAGCCCTCCGAAAGGATTGCTACCGTGATTTCCTCCAAAATAGGTACTCCATTGCATGGTGCCGATTGAATTGAATTTCGCTAAAAATTGATTTTGACCACTCCCAACTATAGGGGAGCTTTGATAGGCACCCGAAGTAGCGATACCAGATGTGCTATAGGTCCACCCGGAAAAAAATACATTTCCCGATGCATCGCAGGCTACATTTGTCACAAGTTCATCACTACTTCCACCATAATAAGTAGCCCATAAAACATTTCCTGTAGCATCAAATTTTGCAAGATATGCATCTCGCCCCCCCGCATTTGAAGATTGGTAACAACCGGGGGTAGCTAATCCGCTTACTGTCGAGGTTACGATACCTGTTATATAAATGTTCCCTGTAGGATCACATGCAAGAATTTGCTCCCCATACTCGTCGTCATTAAAATAAGGTGCCCCATAATAATAAGTGGCCCACTGTATATTTCCCTGGCTGTTAAACTTAGCAAGAAAAGTATTATTGCTGCTTGTATAATTAGTCAGGTACCCTCCTGTCGTAACTATATTACTACTACTGGCAGTATAGCCTGCAACTATTACATTACCAAATAGATCAGAAGCAACACCATCACCGTAGTCCGTACCACTTCCCCCAAAATAAGTAGCCCATGCCAAGGCAGGGTCTATTACTAATGTTCCAATATGCTCCCCTACATCAAAACTCAAAACATTATCCCTTAAAACAAAAGCAGAAGCAACTTTTTCGCCACTTTCTTTTTCATAAGTGTAGGGCGCTTGTTCTGTAATCTTTCCATAAAGTGTGCTGGCTGTAAGACTTCCATCAGCATTAATAGATAAACTGCTTGCCCCTCCGTATTTTAATTTTATGTCTTTTACATTTCCACCCGGCCTCACAACAAAATCATATTTCAACTGTTCATGCGTGCCGTCATTTCGAACGAAGCTTTTTTGCGAAGTGAGAAATCCCCTGAGATTATGTGATTCGCCCGTTTCATTGCTGATGTACAGCACCCAATCAATATCCGGATAAATATTCCTGTAAGTAATCTTTTTATAAGTATAGGCCCTTACTCCCTTTTATCCCAAACCCTCCTGGAAATAGTTTTCGTAATAATCTTGTTTATCCTCGCTTATTATTTCAGCATTTTTATTGGCGCCCACAAGCGCCACATCCATGCGGTACATCTCAGTCGTAAGTCCTGAGTCGTAAGTCCTAAGTGCATTACCTGGGAATTTGGAATTTGGTCCCGAAGTTTCGGGATGGATTTTGGAATTTTGCTCACTCCATTGATAATGCATCTCCCCATTGCCAATAAAAATGTTCAGCCCATTTCCCGCCACCACTTTAAACTGTATATCTTTCCTCGGTTTGGAGAATTGGTCTGTTACCTGTCCTTTGTTTTCAATAAAACATAATGAATGCTGGCCGAATTGTTTGGCTTGTTTTGCGCTTACAGGTTCTTTTGCCATTATAGTAAATGGTGAAAGCAAAAAGACAAAGGGTATTATTCCAAAACGAAGCATGAAATAAAGATGTTTACCAGGTAAGCATTATAAAGATATAAAACAAAATATTATAAATGTCAAAACTTATAAAATATTTTGTGTCCCCTGTCATTTACCATATTATGCAGTATTGTATAATCCCGAATAACAGGGTGTGTATAATCTTGTCGGTCTGCTTACCTATTCGGGCCAGCGAATTCATTTGCTATTAATTTCCGCCTTGGGCAAGATGCAAGCTATCCACATTCAAATTTCCGGTTGTTTCCGGTGCCGGAAGTTTGAATTATTCATAAATTATTGATAGTCAGCATTTTATATTTAAAACTTCCGATTTTAAGAAAAAAGCGAAACCGGCAAATTGTGGATTAGGAAGTGCGATTTTTACAATAGTAAAAGTCTAAATTTCTAAGGAAGTTTTACCTTAATTCGGACAGAAAAAGAAGAACTTAATTTCATGTTCCCGAAGGGTCGGGATTTGCAACAAAGATACGATTTTGAGAGGTGTTTTCAAAAAAAAGATGTCCACATTTTGGTAGAAAACATCCCCCTGGCTAGGCGCAAAGCTTTAACACATCCTCCTTCGCCCGCCCACAGAGCTTTCGCTAAAAGGGGAATTAAATGAACTGCATAATGCTCGTTGGTATTGCTAAGCCAAATAGCCGCCCGACATGCCAAGCGTGGACGGAAAATTATCTGACACTTTTCTTTGCGCCTCTGCGTCCTTGCGGTTAAAAACATTATCGTAACACCAGCAATGCCACATTCTCAATATGGTGCGTATGTGGGAACATATCCACTGGTTGCAGACGCACTACCGTATATACCTCGTTCAGCAATTGCAGGTCGCGTGCCTGGGTGGCAGGGTTGCAACTCACATATACTATTTTGGCTGCCCTTATTTGCAGCAATTCTCCTACCAGTTTAGCATGCATGCCTGCACGCGGCGGGTCGGTAATGATCACCTCAGGCTTGCCATGCTCATCAAAAAATGCGGAAGTACAGATGTCTATCACATCGCCCGCAAAAAACTTGCAATTGCTCAGGCCATTCATAGCTGCATTTTCTTTGGCATCGGCAATAGCATCTGCCACGGCTTCTATGCCTATCACTTTGCCAGCGCCTTTGGAGCAGAAAATACCTATGCTGCCTGTGCCGCAGTAGAGGTCGTAAAGGGTTTCTTTTCCTGTAAGCCCTGCAAAATCGCGCACCACGCCGTATAGGGCCTCGGCCTGGTAAGTATTTGTCTGGAAAAACGATTTGGGTGATATTTTAAAACGGAAGTCCTCCAGCTTTTCTTCTATGTATTCCCTGCCCGCATAGCAATGCACAGGCAGGTCATAAATAGTATCGTTCATCTTGGGGTTAATGGTATAATTAAGGGAACTTATGCCCGGCACATTGGCCAGCACATGGTCCAGTAGCGGCCTTAACTCGTCACTGTCGTGTTGCACTATAATGTTTACCAGCACCTGCCCGGTGGTCGCCACGCGTATAATAACATTGCGCAGCCATCCGCTCTGTCCTTTTATATCATAATAGGGCAATTGCTTTGCTTCTGTATACTCACGCAAAACACTCAGCACAGTATTGCTGGGCTCGTTCTGCAAATGGCATTTATTTACTTCCACCACCTTATCAAAAAGGCCCGGCGCATGAAAACCAAGTGCGGGTTCGATCGGGAATTTGGTATCGCCTGCTTCCGCTATTTCTGCATACGTCCGGTAGCGCTGCACCGAGAAAGTAAATTCCAGTTTGTTGCGGTAAAAACGCTCATGCGGACTGCCTATTATAGGCTGCATAGCTGGTATCTCCAATTGCCCTATTCTTTGCAACTGGTCAGCCACTTGCTGTTGTTTATATATCAGTTGCTGGCGGTAGGGTAGCATTTGCCATTTGCAACCACCGCAAACACCAAAATGTTCGCAAAAAGGCTCAATGCGCTGCGGCGATGGCTCTACAAGTTTACTGATGCGCCCTTCGGCCCAGCTCTTTTTCGATTTTATTACGGTGGCGTTGATGACATCGCCCGGTATAGCGTTCTCTACAAATAATACTTTTCCATCATCAAGATGGGCGATGCTCTTGCCTTCAGCGGCATAAGCTTCGATTTTAATATTATTTATGATTTGTTTTTTTCTGCTTGACAAAATTTTGTTAATTTGTTTGTTTTCCACCGCAAATTTAAGCGCATTATGTTGGGTTACACCAACTATATCATTTAATTTGCCGTCTCTATTGTTCTAAAAAACAACATAATTAACGATTTACAAGTATGAAACGTATCACACTTATCTCTCTTTTATTGATTGCAGGCCTGTCCCAAAACCTCTTTGCACGCGACGGGTACCATATTTCGGTAAAGTTTACGGACATGAAGGACACGATGGTTTTCCTGGCGCATTATTTTGGCGAACCATTACCCAAAATTTACAAAGCCGATTCCGCCCGTTTTGATAAAAATGGCGTTGCGGTAATGGATAGTAAAGAAAAAGTCTTGGGTGGCATCTACATTATCCTGCTTGACGATAAGAAAACCTATTTCGAATTTTTATTGAATAATGGTGACGATATGACCATCACCGCCACGGCCGAAAAATTACCTACAGGCATCAAATTCAAAGGTTCGCCTGAGAATGACAAGTTTATGGAATACGTTGGCTTCCTGAAAGACTTTGGCGAAAAACAACAGGCTTTGCAAAAACAGTTTGAAGCTGCAAAAACCAAAGACGATACAGCCACAGTTCGTGCAAAAAGTGTTGAAGAATCTAAAAAATTAACTAATTACCGCAGGGATTATATTAAGAGCAATCCCAACACTATGCTGTCCTCCATCTTCAAATCTCTGGAGGTTCCACAGGTTCCGGAAGGCAAGCATTACCTGGCCGATGGAACAACGGTTGACTCTAATTTCGCATACAACTATTATAAAAAACACTATTGGGATGATTTTAATTTCCAGGACGACCGCCTGATACATACCCCGATCTATAATGGCAAACTTGATGAGTATATCAATAAAATGACCCTGCCTTGGCCGGATAGCATGGAGCATGAAGCAGATTGGTTGCTGAAACAAACAAAAGGCACAACAGAATTGTTCAAATATACTTTGTGGTGGATGACGCACAACGTAGAGAACAGTAAAATAATGGGTATGGACGAGGTATTTGTATATCTGGTTGAGAACTATTATATGAAAGGGGATGCTACCTGGTTGACTAACGAAGAACTGCAGAAATATACAGAGCGTGCTTCTAAAATTGCTCCTAACGTTATTGGTAATGTGGCCCCAGAAGTGAAACTGAAAGAGATAAGCACTGGTAAGGAAGTAAGTATGCTGGGTGTGAAAAGCAAATATACCTTGCTTATTTTCTGGTCCCCGGGTTGCGGCCATTGCATTACTGAGATGCCCATAATAGATTCTGCCTATAAGGCGTCGTGGAAGGCCAAAGGCGTGAAGATATATTCTGTTATTACAGAAGAAGAAAAGAAACTGGACGATTTCATTAAGAAGAACAAACTTGATGGCTGGATCATTACTTCTGATCCTGAGCACACAGGCGATTTTAGGTCTAAATATGATGTTTATAGCACGCCTACCATATATTTGCTCGACGAAAAGAAGATCATCAGGGGCAAAAGGCTTGATCATACCAATATCGGTACTATCATAGATTTCCTGGATAAGAAGGAAAAGAAAGAAAAAGAACAGAAAAAATAAAAAAACAAGAAACCATTATATTACCCCAAAACAGAATTACACAATGCGAAAGTTGCTTTTAACATGTATTGCTTCGGGATTATTTATTTCTTCCGGCCTGGCGCAAACATTATTCACCTATGGCAAATACCCGGTAACTAAACAGGATTTTTTAAGGGTTTATGAAAAGAACAGCATAAACAAAAATCCTGACCTGTCTGAAGCTGCACTGCGTGAATACCTTGACCTCTATTCTCTATTCCGGATGAAGGTAAAAGAGGCTGAACTGCAAAGGGTTGATACTGTTACTAATATTCAGCACGAACTGGATAATTACCGTAAGCAACTGGCCAAAAACTATCTTACAGACGAGCAGGTTACCAACAAACTCGTGAGGGAAGCTTACGACAGGATGAAGGAAGATGTTAGCATTGCTCATATCCTTATAATGTCTCCCCAAAATGCCGATACGACCAACGCATATAGAAAAATAGACAGTATCTACCAACTCATTTCAAGTGGCAAAGCCGATTTTGATGCCATGGCTAAGCAATTCTCTGAAGACAAGGCCACAAGAGATAACGGAGGAGTGGTTGGTTATATTACAGCGCTTCAGACTGTTTATCCCATCGAGAATATGGCCTATAATACTCCCGTTGGTAAAATATCAAAACCCTTCAGGTCGCAATTTGGATACCATATAATCAGGGTAATAGACAAGCGCCCTGATGCCGGCGAAGTAAAAGTTGCACAGATACTTATCACCACTTCCAAGTCGAAAGGTGAAGCGGGTATAGCAGCTTCGCGCATGCGCGCCGATAGTGTTGAAATGCTGTTGAAAAACGGGGCCTCTTTTGACGATTTGGTTAAGAAATACTCTGAAGACAAATTCTCTGTAAACGATGCGGGGGTTATAAAACCATTTGGGGTGGGCCGCATGGTGCCTGCATTTGAACAAGCAGCTTTTGCACTTAATAATCCGGGCGATATATCAGCACCGGTTCAAACAGAATATGGTTTCCACATCATTAAACTGCTTGAAAAATATCCTTTAAAACCTTTCGACAGCTTAAAGGTTTCAATAAAGCATAAAGTGGACGGCGATTCGCGTGCGCAAATGGCACATGATATCTTCTTTGATAAAATAAAAGCAAAAAATGGCTTTAAAGAAAACAAGGCAAATTTTGAAGCTATCGTAAAGAAAATGCAACAAATACCTGATACCGGTAAAAGTGCAAACAATTTTAAAGCAGCAGACTTCAGGAGCATGAACCAGCCTGTATTTACGCTTGCCGGTAAAAACTATTTGCAGTCTGATTTTGTGAATTATATGGAAACTGTTACGCACGGCAGGCTCACAGGCTCAAAGCCTGTTGTTGTTGCCGACCTGTATAAGATGTATGTAAACAGCGTGGTGAACGATTTTGAAGAGCATAAACTAGTAGAAGAGAACCCTGATTTCAAAAACCTTATGGAAGAATACAGGGATGGCATAATGCTGTTTGAATTGCAGGACCATATTGTTTGGGGAAAAGCCTCCAAAGATTCTGCGGGCTTGAAAGCATTCTATGAAGAACATAAGAACAAGTACATGTGGGAAGCCGGTTTCAAAGGCTCTGTGTACAAATTTAAGAATGAAGCGGCGATGAAAGAAGGCGTTAAAATGCTGAACGACAAAGCCACTGATGAGGAAATAATTAAAAAACTAAATGTAGCCACTACCCCCGACAATTTGAACATTCAGCGCGGGCGTTATGAATTCTCTCATTTTAAGGACGCTCCGCGTAGTGAAATTATTGCCGGCAAGCTCACCAAAGGTGTGAAAAATGACGACAACAGCTATACAGTTGTGAAAGTGGACGAAGTATATACGCAGCCTACCAACAAAACGCTTGATGAGGCCCGTGGTTATGTTGTAGCTGAGTATCAGGACTATCTTGAAAAGAACTGGCATGCCGAGTTGCGCAAGAAATACCCTGTGAAAGTGAATGAGGAAGTGTTCAAAACAATGGTAAAAAAATAATTCAATAATATTTAATATATGTAGGCCCTCCGTTCTCAAAACGGAGGGCCTTTTGTTTTGTATAACTGTATTTTTTCGGATATTTATAGTGGCATAGTTTTTTGTATAAATAAAAATATATCTCAGGCTTATGCAGCTCACTTCAATAGAAAGAGTACCCGATATTTCCCCCCAAGCCTTCCGCCAAAATTATTTACTCCCTAAAAAGCCGGTGATACTTACTGAATTATCCAGCCAATGGCCTGCACACAACAAATGGAACTGGGACTATTTTAAGCAATTGGTTGGGGATGTAAGAGTAGGCGTTTATAATAACACAAGGGCGGGTGCAAAGGTATTAGTGAATGGTGCAGATGATTATATGAAGTTCGGCGATTACCTTGATCTGATACAAAAAGGGCCGGTTGAACTGCGCATTTTCCTGTTTAATATTTTCAATTATGCCAAAGACATCAGGTCCGATTTTACATTCCCGGAACACCTTGCCAAGGGTTTTCTTAAAAGGTTCCCGATGATGTTTGTCGGTGGCTCGGGCTCCATAGCACACATGCACTACGATATTGATCTGTCTCATATTTTCCATACACAGTTCATAGGGCGCAAACGTGTATTGATATTAGATAATGCCCAGTCGCCAATGATCTATAAAATGCCCGCAACAGTGGAGAGCGCCGCAAGTTTTGTAAACTGGCACCAAAGTCTTGATACCGACAATTTCCCCGCGCTAAAATATGCACAGGCCTATGAAACGATATTGGAGCACGGCGAAACATTGTTCATGCCTGCAGGCTACTGGCATCACATGCAATATATAGACAGCGGCTTTGCCATGAGCCTGCGCGCGCTTCCTGAAGGTATTGCGCCCAAATTCAATACTTTATATCATCTTTTCGGGATGCGGGGATTTAACAATATGCTCATAAAGTTATTTCCGGAATGGTGGTACAATTACAAACGCCAAATAGCCCGCCGGAATGCGGACGTAGCCATGCAAAAGCTGGGGTTTATTTAACATCCGTGATACTAAACGATTAGCTATTTGCGTTTTTCATTGCTATATTTATAGTTCTAATCCTCCATAAATAATGAAAATAGCTTTTCATGGTGCAGCCCGCACGGTAACAGGCTCCAAGCATATTATACATCTTAGTAAGGGCAAAAAGATATTATTAGACTGTGGCATGTTCCAGGGCCTGGGCAAGCAAACCCTGCAATTGAACGCTGAGTTCGGTTTTGATCCTTCTGAACTTAGTTACGTTATCATATCCCACGCGCATATAGATCATATAGGTCTCCTGCCAAAGCTGGTAAAGGAAGGCTATAAAGGCAAGATATTTATGACGACTGCAACCCAAGACCTTGCAAAGATACTTTTGCTCGATTCTGCGCGGATACAAGAATCCGATGTGCAGCATATCAACAAGATGCACGACAGGCAGGGACGGAAGCCGGTAGAACCATTATATACGGAGGATGATGCCAGGGAGGTATTCCCAATGCTTCAAACCTTGGAGTATGATACCCCGTTCAAGATAGATGAAGATATTGAGTTGCTATACAGGGATTGCGGGCATTTGCTTGGCGCTGCTTCTGTGAGCTTGAAACTAATGGACAGTGGAAAAGAAGTGAGGCTCACATTTAGTGGAGACATAGGTCGTTATAACGATATGCTGCTTCGCTCTCCGGATACCTTCCCACAGGCTGATTATATTATCATGGAATCAACTTACGGAGATAAATTGCATGATGCGGTTACTCCCGCCACCGATGTTTTGCTCTCTCAGATCAAGCATACATGCCTGGAGAAAAAGGGCAAACTTATTATTCCTGCTTTCAGCGTAGGCCGCACACAGGAAATATTGTACATACTCAACAACCTGTCTAACGAAGGAAGGCTGCCTGCGCTTACTTATTATGTTGACAGCCCGCTATCTATTGAAGCAACTGATGTGATCAAACACCATCCGGAGTGTTTTAATAAAGAGGTCACTGCGACGCTTAAAAAAGACACTGATGTGTTTGCATTTAACGGTTTGCGTTATGTGCAAAGTGTGGATGAGTCAATTGGCTTAAACTCTGTAAAAGGGCCTTGTGTCATTATTTCCGCTTCAGGCATGGCCGAAGCGGGACGGGTGAAACACCATATTGTGCATAATATTGGCGACGCCGCAAATACTATATTAATTGTTGGTTATTGTGAACCCTTATCGCTGGGAGGCCGCCTGAAAAACGGCGCCAAAGAAGTGGGCATTTATGGCGTTCGCTATCCTGTAATAGCAGAGGTGGCCGTAATAGGTAGTTTAAGTGCGCACGGTGACTACAAAGACATGCTTCAATGGCTTGCCTGCCAGGATATAAATAAAGTGCGCAAATTGTTTGTTGTGCATGGCGAATATGATGTGCAGCAACATTTTCGTGACAAGCTTATCAAAAAAGGTTTTCGCGATGTGGAGATACCTGCTCTGCACCAAGTGATAGGACTGGGGGATTTGGAATAAGCTATTCCTTAAAGCACATAATATATATTGTTTATAAGTAGGGGTCTGACGAAGTTTTGTTGTCTTATAATAAAGCTGCAAATTGTCAGAAGCAATTATCTTTAACCTGCAACATCCAAGCTTAGCAATGGACAACGAAACAGCCGGCATACATCTATCCAACGCCGGAAGTTCGGTCCTGTTTGAAAATCTTTTCAAATCCCATTTCAAAAGCCTGCACATTTATGCTATTAGTCTTGTTAAAGAGGATGCTCTTGCAGAAGAAATTGTACAGAATGTATTTTACAAACTCTGGGAGAAGAAAGAACAAATAACTATACAAAAGTCCATTACTGCCTATTTATACAAGTCTGTTTATTACGAAAGCCTGAATGTAATAAAACATACTAAAGTGGGGGAGCGGTATATAAAGCATCTTAAATATAGCGCTAAAGACCAGCAAAGTCCCGGAGATATCGCAAGTCTGAAAGAACTGCAGCAAAAAATAGATATTGCCATAAATGAATTGCCGGAGCAATGCAGGGCTGTATTTCACCTGGTGCGTTTCGAAGACCTGAAGTATAGAGAAGCAGCTGATAAGCTTGGCATTTCTGTAAAGACTGTGGAGAACCAAATGGGCAAGGCATTACGTGTATTAAGAACCCGACTTGCAGAGTTTTTGCCTGTTATTGTCTTTTTATTAATTAACCTGAAAAATTTAATGTTGTGAGCAACAATATGAATTATATGAGCGACGATATGCTGGCCAAACATTTGGCTGGCGAGTCTTCTGATGTCGAGAAACAACAGTTGGAAAACTGGCTGAATGAGAGCGCGGGCAATAAAAAATACTATCAGCAGTTCAGCTTGTTATGGAATGAAAGCAGCAAACTCGCTGCCACGAGCAATGTCGATGAGGATAGGGCATGGGAGCGTTTTAAAGAACGTACAGAACAGCGCAAACAGCCTGCGCCAAGGCCTCTTATGTGGATAAAGATAGCTGCTGCGCTGGTCTTACTCGCAGGCGGCACCTGGCTCAGCTATCAGCATTTTAACAACACCGAACAGCCGGTTTTATCTGCAAGTACGACAAATACTACTATCAATACGACAAAAGAGCAGGGCGACCCAGCATTGATTGCCAAAGAAATAATGGCCGATTCTGACGCGGGGCTTAATAAAGAAATTGTGCATAAAAAACCAGCAGAGATAGCAAATACCGAAACAAGAAGCCTGCTGGCAACTAAGACTCCGCTACCGAAAAAGGAAAATAATATGAACGGCCTTTACAACTACTACAAAAAGGAGAAAATAGTTTGTAACGGTACCGCCTGCCCTATAGAAATATGTATTATTCAATCGGCTAAATGCAAGAACCTGGAAGACTCCAGGATATCTACCTGCAATACCCTGGAACCTGATGAATCCGGACAGCTTCGTTATAAAACGTATGATAAAACGCTTGCTAATTGCACCCTGACTATTGAGGAGATTAGGATAACCCGTTTATCAACAGGGGAGACCATCACATTGAATGATTCCACGCCGGTGCGGGCAAGCGATTTGTTTAACTACATGACAGGAAAGAAAAAGGGTGGTATCGTGGCAGGTATTTTTCATACAGATTGTAATAATGACAGCCACAGTCACGACCTTGTTTTCGACAATAAACTCGGCGACTTGCTTTTGAAATAATTTTATTCAGACATTAAACTCGAATATTATGAAGCATATCGCCCTGCTGCTATGCATTTGCTTTGCTCTGAACAATATTGCTCTCGGGCAGAAAACTGCCCACATGCTTTCATTTAAAGACTCTTTAAAAGCAGATGCTTACTGGGACAGTGCTGACCGTAGTCCCTTGCACAGCCAGAAGCGCCAGCGCTACCTGGATAGTGCCCTTGCCCTAACACCCCAAAGAGCTTTTTTCTGGCAGCAAAAAGCTATGCCGCTGTGTAAACAGAAAAAGTACGAAATAGGAATGCCCTACCTGGATAGCGCTGTAAAATATGATAAACGGGAGTATATTGATTACAGGGCCTTCATGAAATGTATCTTTCAGAAAAACTATGGAAGCGCCATTGCTGATTTTAACACTGCCCGCCGCATAAATGGCAATATTGGCCTGATGGATCACAGTTATGATTTTTATACCGGGCTTTGTTATTTGCAATTGGACCGCTTTGATTCTGCGGAATACTATATCGGCCAAAGTATCAATGGACAAAAAAAATCATTAGGAGATAATTGGGTGCATTACATGGACTTATTTTATATGGGTGTTGTGGAGTATGAAAAAGGAAACTATGCCGGGGCAATCGAGAACTTCGATGCCAGTCTGAAGCAATACAAAAATTTCTCTGATGCAAAATACTATAAAGCAATTTGCCTGTCACGCCTGAATAAGAAGGAAGCGGCTTTGAAAATTGCGTTGGAAGGTATGCAGGATATTAAAGACGGCTATACCATAAACGAAGACAATTCTTTTTATGAGGAATATCCCTACCAGGTAAGGAAATATTTTTTTGACAACCAGGTAGCTGCATTACAAAGTGTACTTAAAGGGAAAAAAGGATAAAGCCCTCTATTTTATCATATTCTGTCCCTTTTGTATCTTGCCAAAGTTATGAGTAAAGAAATTGTTGTTAGCGGCATACGTTCCACCGGATATCTGCATCTCGGTAATTATTTCGGGGCGATGCGGAATTATGTGAAGATGCAGGATGAATATAATTGCTATTTTTTTGTGGCCGATTACCATTCCCTCACCACGCATCCTGATCCTAAGGACCTGAAAGCAAATGTATATAGGGTAGTGGCCGAAAATGTAGCTTGCGGCCTTGACCCTGAAAAAGTTGCTTTATATGCCCAAAGTGATATACCTGAAATACCTGAGCTATACCTGATGCTGAACATGATGGCCTATAAAGGGGAACTGGAAAAAGTGCCCACCTTTAAAGACAAAGTGCGCCAGCAGCCGGACAATGTGAACGCTGGCCTGCTTACCTATCCTGTGCTGATGTCGGCGGATATAATGATACACAAAGCTGTGAAAGTGCCGGTAGGCAAAGACCAGGAGCAGCATATAGAAATGGCCCGCAATTTCGCCCAAAGGTTTAACAGGCGTTATGGGGAGTTATTCCCCGAGCCCCAGGCATTTAATTACGGTAATACCCTTATAAAAGTGCCCAGCCTTGATGGAAGTGGCAAAATGAGCAAAAGCGAAAATGGGAATGCAACACTCTACCTGGCAGATGCTGATGACCTGATACGCAAAAAAGTAATGAAGGCCAAAACAGACAGCGGCCCCACAGCGCCAAACAGCCCTATGCCGGATTATATACAGAACATTTTCCTGCTGATGGAACTGGTGTCTAAACCCGATGTGACGGACACTTATAAGAAGGCTTATAATGAATGTACTATACGCTATGGGGACATGAAAAAACAGATTGCAGAAGATATGGTTGCCTTTATCAGCCCTATACGCCAACGCGTGGAGGAACTGCACAGGGATGAAGACGGCCTGAAAAAGATGCTGCGCAATGGGGCAGAAAAAGCCCGC
>Ga0206970_10080_pt1 | contig 27352 bp, 20 predicted proteins | sample Alteio_BWOrgHeat_88_FD_152964 | JGI IMG/M metagenome (GOLD analysis project Ga0206970, IMG submission 152964) | Enriched cells from forest soil in Barre Woods Harvard Forest LTER site, Petersham, Massachusetts, United States -... | ecosystem: Environmental > Terrestrial > Soil > Temperate forest >... | reverse complement strand
CAGCGCCTCTTCAAGTTTGCTGGCCAGCTCGTCAACGCGTTGTTGCGCCGCTTCGAGTGTTGGCTTGGAGCAGAAAAGCTGAAGCTGTATCTCAGCGTTGCCCGCAAGAATGGTCGTCTCAACATCCTTGTACGTGGTGTAGATGGGCGCGAGCAAAGCATCGGCAGTCGACTCGGGAATCATCGTCGCCTTTAGCACTCGCTTGGCGATGTGGCGCGGCGGCAAAATCTCGCGCAATCGCGGAATGCACTCGTTGGTAAAGAGCGGCTTGCACTCGTTGGGAGGGCCGGGAACGAGCATGACAATCTTGCGATGACCCGCGAACTGCGTGTCCAGCCACAATCCGACCGCGCTGCCGTTAGGATTCGGCAGAACTGTCGCTCCGTCGATGATGTCGGCCTGCTTAAGATTGTTGTCGGTCATCGTCATGCGCCGCTCGGCAAAGCGGGCGGCCAGGCCAACGACAAGTTGAGCATCGCGGCGAATGCCCACGCCGAGTGCTTCGGCCACTGCCTCACGACTCAGATCGTCCTCAGTCGGCCCAAGACCGCCCATGACCGCGACGAGGTCTGCGCGCGCCAGCGCAGTGCGTACTGCCGACACCAAGTCGCGTTTGCGGTCGCCGACGATTGTCTTGAAGGCGACAGCGACGCCTACCTCGTTGAGCTTTTCGGTGAGAAAGAGCGAGTTTGTGTCTTAGCGAAAGGGAGTCAGGAGTTCAGAGCCGACAGCGATGATTTCACATTTCATAAGAGGATTTGGCGTGCGCTCACTTTCAGAAGAGCCGCAGCCCCTCCACGCCCAGGTTGACGTCGTAAACAGCGTCATTGGTGGCCAGGACAGCAGTGCCAAGCGGAGAGAAAGCAACGCCGACCAGATTGTTGCCGGCGACGACCAGTTCTGCGTTTCCGGCGGGAGTGATGCGTACCAGGCCTCGCCGGCCATGCAGTGAAGCGGTGACGTAGACGTTCTCGTCGCGATCGAGCGCCAGGCCCTGAGGGCGGCCCAGCCCACGAAACCAGTCAGACGTAGTGCCGTCGCGATCGATCGCCCATACGCAGTCGTACGACGAGAGCGAGGGTGCGGTCACGTAGAGCGTCCCATCGGCTCCAACTGCGAGATGATAGGCCGCTACGCTTGGTTCAAGGGTGGCGTAGACGAAGATCTGGCGGGTGGTGCCGACGTTGCCCGGCGCGATCTTGAAGATAGTGCCGCTGCGGTCACCAACGAACAGGTTGCCGTCGGGATCGAAGGCCGCTCCAGTCGCGACGCCCATGCCTTCGGCATAAACGGTGGCTTCTCCGCCGGCGTCGATGCGGTAGACGGTACCCTCAGCGCGCGAGGTGACAAAGAGATCGCCATCAGGGTCGAAAGCCAGGCCGGTTGGATTCAGGATTCCGCTGACAAACGGCGTGCCGACTCGGTCCGGGCTGACTCGCACAATGGAGACCGGTGTCTGCTTGCCGCGCGGTCCGGAAATAGTGGCAAAGGTCATTCCGCTGCGGCTGACGACGGGACTTGTAACCGGATGCAGGCCATCAGAAAGTTCGCGGGCGATGCGTAGATGGACGGCGTTGCTGGCGCCCTCGGAATTGCGTACCTCCACGATTCCGGATGAGGCGTCGTCGGGTACCTTGAAACTCAAGCGGCTGTCGCGGCTCAGCAGCAGGTGCGCGGGAACGCCATCGACATACACAACCGGAGCGACGGAACCGCGCGGTCCAAGATAGCTGCCGTGCAACTCGACGTCTCCGCCGGGCAGCGCAGCTGGAGGCACGACGGCCTCAATGGTCGGTGGAAGCGAAGTCTGTTTGGCGAGCCTGGGCATTGGGGGTAGGTCCAAACTAAATCCAGTGGCCGATCAAGAGCAACACAGCCCAAGCATACAACCCGGCGGCCACGTCGTCGAAGACGATGCCCCATCCCTCAGGAAGCTTCTCCAGGCGGCGGATGGGGAAAGGCTTGAAGATATCGAAGACGCGAAAGAGCAGCAGCGCGATGAGAATATGCGGCCAGTCGAGCCGGAGCGCCATACCGGGCAGTGCGAGCGCGCTGAGCGTGATCCACTGGCCGGCTACTTCGTCGATGACGACAAAGCCGGGATCTTTGCGACCGCTTTCGCGGGCGGCGATAGTGGCTGCCGGAACGCCGAGCGCGATGGAGAGGACGACGCCGGCGAGCGTGAGGCCGAGTAGCGTTATCGACGCAGGATGAAGAAGCAGAGCCACACCGGCCCAGATCAACGTGGCTGCGACTGAGCCCCAGGTTCCAGGGCCTGGCTTACCCAGGCCCGCGCCGAAGAAGGTGGCGACGGTCCATGCCCACAGAGTTTTCCTGCCGGATTGAAATTGGCAGGAAGGCGCCGCAGGCCACCCACCTTCAGCGGCCTCAGCCTGCGCGCGCGCGATGGCCTCGCGCGTCTGCTTAGAGTTCAATTGCCACCGCGTTCATTGCCGCGTTCGGAGCCTTCGAGGTCTTCGAGCAGGTCGGGATCGAGGACGGGTGAGCTGATCTTGTAGGCGCCCATGGCCCACTTGCCCAGGTCGATGCGGCGGCAGCGGTCGCTGCAGAACGGGAAGTCTTCGTCGGTAGCCTTCACCAGCTTCTTGCATGAAGGGCAGTGGAGCGATTTGATCTTTGGTGTTTGTTTTTTTGGAGGCATAGAGAGTCAGTGCGATCGCCGACTTGTTTTATGGTATCGCGCTGAGAGCCAAGCTGCGAGTGCGGCCAGTTTCCTACTTTTTAAGGCGAAGATGAGGCGAATCTGATGCAAGGGGGGTAGGGGGTATGGTTTTTGAGGATTTTCGTGGGCTAAAGTGCTGGATTAGATGGGGATACGCGAGATTGCGTAGTGCGTTTAATGGCATATTTGCGCACTTAAGCGCACGCTAATTACTTCCCAGCAGACCTCACAGTGATTGCTTTGTATTTATTGTGCATGAACTGAGGGTAATTGGGTGCAAATGAGATATGCGAAAAGCTGTTCGTGAATTCGGGTGAGGTCGCCGGACTCAAGCGCGAGGAACGATCTAATGAATATGGTGAATGAACTCACCGAGTTGATTCAGCAGATTGGACCAATCCGCCTCTACAGCTTTTTCGCCGAGTTTGCCTGCGCCTTTGAGGACGGCTTCTTTGGGGAGGGTTTTGAGGAAGCCGAGGGTGCGGGCGAGGAGGGACTTGTCTGGATTTGGTTTTTGGAGTTCAGCTTTAGCGGCTTCTATCTCTGCGGATTGGGGTGCGGTGAGCTCCGCGTTGCGGGTTAGGAGCTTGTCGATTAACTGGATGAGTTCGGTGTTGTCATTGAAGGTCTGATGGAGTTGAACAGTTGCGTTTCCGCCTGGGAGAGCTGCGGTGTGAACGGGAGCGTTAAAAATAATCTGTGGCGCAGCCGCAGCGAATACGGCTTTCATCATCTTGTCGAGTACACCTTCTGCATATTCCTTCTGTATCTGTAAACGCAGGGACTCGTTTTCGCGTAGTACAAGCTGAGCTTGCAGGCCCTCCAGGGCATCGGCTTCGACTTGCTCTTTTGTCTGTTCGTCCGCTTCGCCAAGACTAATGGTGATTTTGGCTCCGCCTCCTGTTTCTTCTACAGTTTTCAAACGAATATTCGTTTCCGGATGTTTGGTGGAAAGATGATACAGAAGGGCGGGGAGCGTACTTAGTTCAAAAGTAGAGAGGCCGCCTTCGTAGAAGAGCTCGATACATGTCTGGCCGGAGTAAAGGCGTTCGAACTCACCAGCGGCATATTCGGTGGGACTCAGAGCCTTCTCATCCCAGTAGATGCGTTCGCAAACGATGCCTTTAATTGACCAGCCGGCACGCTGGGTCTCCCATAGTTTGGCGTCTGTGAGGATTGCCTGCCCGAGTGTTGCTTCCTGCAGATTGGCTGAGCGCAAGTCAGCGCCAGTCAGAGTCGCACTGTCGAAGCGCGTGTACCGCAGATTTGTCTGGACCAAATGTGCCCAGAATAAGTTAGCTCCGGTGAGGTCCGCCCGGTGCAGGTTGGCCCAGCTCAAATCAGCCCCACTGAGATTTGCGCCGCTTAAGTTCGCTCTGGCCAGGTTTGCCCAGCCGAAGGCCACTCCAGTCAGGTCGGCGTCGTATAGTTTCGCTTCGGACAAATCCGCTCGGTACGCTTTTGCGCCATAGACGAGGGCTCTGCTCAGATCCACTCCATGCAGCTTCGCTTCAACCAGATTTGCCCCGGTCAAGTTCGCCTGCTGCAGGTTTGCCCAGGTTAAGCTTGCCTCACGCAGGTTTGCTCCGGCCAGATTCGCCTTGCTCAAGTTTGCTCCAACCAGGTCTGCCCGGTATAACCGAGCCTCATTCAGGTCAGGCACGGCGGAACGATTTTCTTGCCGCCATTGGTTCCAGACGATAACTCCTTCTTCAAGTCTGGCGAGATGTTCTGGGTTGGCCACGGGGGAAGGATAGCAAAGGCAGTTACTTTCCTTGCTATCGATTGCATCCAGGCTGGGTTATGTCTTCGGATGGTGCTAGCGCAGGTGGCTGATGAAAGCGCTTAGTTGATGCAGCAGGCTGGACCAGTCGGCGTCTACGGCTTTTTCGCCGAGTTTGCCTGCGCCTTTGAGGACGGCTTCTTTTGGGAGGGTTTTGAGGAAGCCGAGGGTGCGGGTCAGGAGGGACTTGTCGGGGTTTGGTTTTTGGAGCTCTGCTTTGGCGGCTTCGATCTCTGCGGATTGGGATTGGGTGAGCTCGACGTTGCGGATGAGGAGTTTGTCGATGAGCTGGATGAGTTCGGTGTTGTCGTTGAAGGTCTGGTTAAGTTGCACAGTGGCGTTTCCGCTTGGGAGAGCAGCAGTGTGGACTGAGCCGTGAAAATGAACCTGCGAAGACGCCGCGGCGAGCAAGGTCTTGGTCATATGTTCAAGCATGCGATTGTAGTCGTCCTGTAACTGCAGCCGTCGTCCTTCGCTTTCTCGCAGTGCAAGTTGAGACTGTTTCACTTGAATAGCATCGGCCTCAATCTTCTCTTTTGTTGGTTCATCCACGTCGCCAAGGCTAATTGTGACTTTGGCTCCACCGCCGGTTTGTTCAACACCTCTAAGGCTGATCACCACACCTTCGTGCTTCTGCGAGAGATGGTGGAGCAGGGCAGGAAGCGTGCTTAGCTCGAAGGTGGAGAGACCTCCGGGATAATGAAGTTCGATGGTGGTTTGCTCTGAGTAGAGGCGCTCGAACTCACCGGGTTCATATTCGGTCGGGATTTCTGCTTTTTGGTCCCAGTAGGCGCGTTCGCAAATCACGCCCTTGATTGACCAACCCGCCCGCTGGGTTTCCCATAATTGCGCGCCAGTCAGATTTGCACCGTCGAAGATTGTTTGCTGAATATTGGCAGTTTGCAGGTTCGTTTCGTAGAGATATGCCCCTTTGAGCCGCGCCGCGTACAGGTGTACCTGATACAGGTACGCCTTGCTCAGGTTTGCCATGCTCAGGTCCGCCCCGCTCAGAATTGCCATGCTGAGGTTCGCTCTGCTCAAGTTCGCTTCGCTCAAGTTTGTCCTGCTCAGGTCCGCGTCGATTAGCTTTGCCCTGCTCAAGTCGGCATTGATCAGCTTTGCCTCGCTCAAGTCGGCATTGGTCAGCTTTGCTTCACTCAGGTTTGCTCCGCTCAGGTCCGCCCTGCTCAGGTACGCTCCGTTTAGGTTGGCACCGCTCAGGTTGGTACCGACCAAGTCCGCACCACCAAGGTCTGTCCGGATCAGGTTAGCCCCGCTCAGGTTCGCGCTGCCCAGGTCGGTCCGGATTAATCTTGCCCTGCTTAAATCTGCCCCGCTCAGATCCGCTCCGGTCAGGTTTGCCCCGCTGAAGTTCGCGCCGATCAGGTCTGTGGAATTCAGTTTCGCTTGAGACAGATCTGGCGGGTCATACATGTCGTCTTGTAGCCACAAATTCCAAACCGCAACGCCTTCCTTGAGCTTGGCGAGATGTTCTGGATTGGCCACGGGGGAAGGATAGCAAAACACAAACAGCAGATTCCCAGAGGGAATGACAGAAAGAAAAACAAGGGCAAGAGCAGTAGACGCGGAGGGCGTTGTTACACGCCGCTCACTAGGTCAAATCTCCGTTCGCTGTAACGATGCACATTTTGCCTATAAATAATGCAAATTCAACCTATTGAAAACAGGCCACTTCCAACATTGTTCGCCAAAGGCTTCCCGTTCGACGTGTGAGTGCTCCACGTGGAACAATTTTGGCGCGGCTGGCGCGCAGCAAGAATTGGCCTATTCGATGATGCGGGCCACTACGCCGTAACGGCTATCAGGATGTGGGGAAGACTTTGCGGATTGCTTCCAGATAGGCGGTGTCGTGTTCCTTGTCGGGCTCGAGGTAACTGCCTTCGGTCCACTCGTTCCAGGAGTTGATGGTGATCAGGCGGCGGCCTTTGGGCAATTGCTTTGCAGCGAAATCTTTTGCCGATTGAAGGGCGTTTGCAAAAGCCTGCGGGGAGTTATTGACGATGACGGACGTGAATGGGTAGCCGGCGGTGCGGAAGTTGTCGGTCTGGCAGGCGCGCGGTGTGGAGTCCCAGCCGACGGTGACGTTGGGAAAGTAGGGGCGGCCGAGTTCGGTGGCGGCTTTGTCGCGGTAGGTTTCGTATTGGCGGCGGATCTCCGAGTACTCGGTGGTGAGTGCGTCGGCAAACTTTGTGTGGTGGATCCAAACGTAGGAGGTGGTGCTCTCGATGTTGAGCTGCTGGAGCAGTTCGGAGAGATTGCTGACTTCACTCTGGCCGGGGAGGATCTGGACTCCCCAGGTGACGGCGTTGACGTGAACGCCGGGCAGGCCGAGTGCTTTTGCTTTGGAGCGGAGCGCATTGAGTGCATCGGCTGCCTGGCGCACTCCTCCCATGCCCTGAATGAACCGGTAGAGCTCATAGATGGAGAAGTAGGGCGCGCCGTCGAGGGTGAGATAGGAGGGATGCTGGAAGAGCTGGAGCATGCGCTCAGACATGGCATCGAATGCTTCGCGGGAGATGCCGCCGGCGAACTGGAGATTTGGGGGGCTGGTGAGTTTTGCGGGATGGATGTCGTACCAGTCGTGGTTGGCCCACATGAGGGCAAACTTCAGATCTTTGTTGTTGGCGGCGCCGAGGAAGCCGCGGTCGAGTGCTCGGTTGAGGAACGGGCCGTCTTTGTACCAGTACCAGTCGAAGATGAAGGCGTTGAGGCCGTTGGTGCGTGCGGCTGCGATTTTCTTTTCGAAGACGCGCGGGTCGGATTCGTCTTCATAGCCCCAGTAGGGAACTTTGGGCTGGTGATGGCCGGGAAATCTTGGCGTTGCTGCGCGGACGAGATTCCATTCAGTCCAGTTGGCGCCGTGCGCCTGCTCATTGCGGGGATCGACGTGGAAGTTGCCGAAGTAGTATGCGGCGGTGATGTAGTCGGTGGGGATGGCCGGGCTGGCGGATGCGGCGGTGGGATGAAGGCTTTCCTTGAGAGCGAGAGCTCCGGCTGCGGCTATGAATTCGCGGCGATCCATGTGGACTTCCCCTTGGGTGGGCTTTGTGGTCTTGGGTGCGGCTGAAGGATGAGTTTTACACATGGAGGGGTTCGCACTCGCGCGGATTGCTCCTTGTGGAACAATTTTGATCGCCGCTGGCGCTCTGAAAGACTACAAGCAGATTCCCTGCGGGAATGACAGAAAGAGAAGCAAAGGCAACCGCAGGTCCTTCGACTCGCTTTGCTCGCTCAGGATGACGGCGAAGGGGCTAGAAGCAGATTCCCGGGGGGAATGACAGAAAGAGAAGCAAAGGCAACCGCGGGTCCTTCGACTCGCTTTGCTCGCTCAGGATGACGGCGAAAGAGGCTAGAAGCAGATTCCCGGGGGGAATGACAGAAAGAAAAGCAACGGCAACCGCGGGTCCTTCGACTCGCTTTGCTCGCTCAGGATGACGGCGAAAGGGCTAGAAGCAGATTCCCGGGGGAATGACAGCAAGAAAAGCAACAGCAACGGCGCTATTCGATGATGCGGGCGACTACGTCGTAGTGGTGGGATTCGGTGATTTCGCAGCGGTAGAAGGTGCCGGGGACCAGGGTTTCGCGGGGTGTGCCATCGGCGTCGGTTCCGAAGTCGTTGATGAGGACTTTGCCGTCGATCTCGGGGGCGTGCATGAGGGTGCGGCCTTGCCAGAGCAGTTCGGTCTCGTCGCTTACGCCTTCAATGAGGACGTCCATCTGGCGGCCGATCCATTTTTGCTGGCGTTCGGCGGAGATCTTTTGCTGGAGCTTCATGAGGCGCTTGCGGCGGCTCTCGATGGTGCGCTTCGGTACCTTCGCGTCGAGGTCGAAGGCGGCTGAGCCTTCTTCGTCGGAGTAGGGGAATGCGCCGAGCCAGTCGATCTGGGCTTCGGCGATGAACTCCTCCAGAAGTTCAAAGTCGCGGGGCGACTCACCGGGGAAGCCGACTATGAAGGTGGTGCGGACGACCAGATCGGGGACGATGCTGCGGGCCTTCTCGATCATCCTGAGGAAGATGTCGCCACTCCCGCCGCGCTTCATGCGCTTGAGGACTGCGGGGCTGGCGTGCTGGAGCGGAACGTCGAGGTACTTGGCGATGTTGTCGTGTCTGGCGATGGTTTCGAGGAGCTTCGTCGTGACTTTGTTCGGATAGGCGTAGAGGAAGCGCAGCCACTTGAGGCCTTCGATCTGGGCGAGGGCGTCAAGGAGGTCGGCGAGACCGTCGGTAAGGCCGAGATCCTCGCCGTAGCAGGTGGTGTCCTGGCCGATGAGGGTGATTTCGCGGACGCCCTGGCGGACTAGATTTTGCGCTTCGGCGACGACGGACTCGAAGCGGCGCGAGCGGAATTTGCCGCGGAGCTGCGGGATGATGCAGAAGCCGCAGGGATGGTCGCAGCCTTCGGCGATCTTGATGTAGGCCGAGGAGCGCGGCGTGGCGAGGATTCGCGGCGTTTCGTCGGAGTAGAGGTAGTTGGGCAGCGAGGCGATGGCGCCGTCCCAGTGTTCGCGGCTGAATCGGCCCTGCGCTTCGCGGAGGTCGCCTTCGGGGCGGGAGTGCTTGTTGACGGCGCTTGAGGCGCGTTCGACTAAATCGCCAGTTGTGAGGATATTGAAGGGCGAGTTGCTGATTGCCGGCGCGGGCGATTGGAGGCCTGCTGCTGCCAAGATGGCTTCGAGCTCGCCGGTGCCGACTACGGCGTCTACTTCGGGGATGTTTTTCTGGATTTCGTCGCGGTAACGCTCGACGAGGCAGCCGGCTACGATGAGGCGCTTGGCGGTACCTGCGGTCTTGTGGCGAACCATCTCGAGGATGGTGTCGACGGACTCCTGCTTGGCGGAGTCGATGAAGGAACAGGTGTTGACGACGAGGATTTCGGCATCTTCAGGGTTGGCGGTCAGACGCGCTCCGGCGCGGTCCAGCAGACCCATCATGACTTCAGAGTCGACGAGGTTTTTGGGGCAGCCTAACGAAATAAAGCCCACGGTGGGGGCCGTGGGAGTGGATGATTCGCTCACATATCTATTGTACCGGGGTATTGATTTCGGGGATAGGTGAGCGCAGGTGGCTGTGGTTTGCCCGACGAGAGACAAAAGCGAAAGTTTAGAGAAAGTAACCCCGGGGGCGGGCCTTCAGCCCTTAGTCTTTGTTTGGCTCAAGGACCCAGGCCGTTGGCCTGGGCTGGTATGGTGGCGCGCCTTTGGCGCTTTGTGTCGGGTCCGATCCGGTTTCATGATCGAGAGCGTTCGATGGGCCTGGGCAGGTTAGAGAGTGCCCACGAGAAGCAGATTCCCTTCGGGAATGACAGACAGAAGGGCAAGAGCAAAGGCGGAAGCAACGGGACCTTCGCTCTCCACCCCACGGACGAGGACCTGTCCGCGGGGACCCCGGTGCGCTCAGGATGACAACGACTGCTTTTGGACCTGCGTGGGTTGTGCTGGCCCACCCTTTCCGCATAGGGCGCAAAAGGATTGGGCACCCCTGCAGTCTCCGATGAGTGGGCGGCCCGACGCTAGATATGCCTACCCGCCCGGCCTCTGCAGAATCCGGTGCCTTGGGTAGCTACCACTCAATGTGTGCATCTTCTCAGTTGAGCGTCGGCGTCGCATCCGCCAACTGAAAATCCTTGAAATCCTCAGTCACAAAGTTGTGCCGCACGGCGTCTTGCTTCGCCGTCTGTCGATCGCCCGGCACAAACTCCGTGATCTTGAAACGTCGCACGGGAACCACCAGTGTCTTCCCTGCAACCGGGAGGCGGGCGTAATCCGTCCGGATCGTCTCCGAATGAAAAATGCTATCGGGCTTAAAAGCCGCCTCCGTGATTGTCCGCAACACCACGCCCGAGTCGGGCTCGATGAAGACCTCTCCCGCATACCCGGCTCGATGGTGAAAGCTCCTTGAGACCACGTTGTTCACCACAGTGCTGGTCGTTACCGCGCCACCATTTGTCTCGATGCCGCCCACAGGCTTGGACTCGATTGACACAGCTTGATACGCCAGCCCGAATTGGGTCCTTTTCTTATCCACCTCAAACGAGAAAGCCGCCAGCCGCCAGCCATTCACAGACTCCCACCGTAAAAATCGCAACCCCCTGCCATCCATGGCTTCCTGCAAAATGGCGTTCGGGCTGAGCGGCTCCTCCACCAACGCCGACACTCCGTTCCCTCCCGGCTCAGTCGTCTCCGTAAATACGGTCTCGACTTCGATTCCATTGACGAATCGTACTTTATCCAGGTGCTTGTTTATGAGCCGTATGTCCAACCCGCCCTGCGCTGGAATCGCTTCTCTGCTACGGTCATTGGCCTGCTTCGCACCTGTAGTCGTCACCGCCTCCGCATAGCCGTCTTGAAAGCGCGCAATCAGGCACCGGGCGCTCAGCGGCGGGAGTTGCGCATAGACATTGGCAGTCCACTCCCGAGCCTTGGCGAGCATCGCATGCTGCTCGGCTTCGTCCGGCGCCGCGATGGCGGGTAAATTCTCCGGCGGCGGCGGAAGTGCGGCGTTCCTCGCCTCCAGCACGTAAAGCTGCTCCGTCGAAAGCGGGCCAGGGAGCAGCGCTACCAAACGGCCCATTTCGCTCGCCGGTAGCTCTTCGCTCAACTCCATTCCGCTCAGCTCTTTGGCGAGATCAATATCGCTCTTCCCTGTGTGCTGCGCAGCAGCCACACGATCCCTTAGTTCCTGCACGGTATGCCTTCGATCGGCCGCCCTCCCTGGCCACGCCACCAAAATCACCGCGACAAGCCACCCAATGTGTCTCATGCCACCCTCTCAGCAAATGGGGCCGGCGCAATTCTAACGCCCCAGCCCTCCTGCCGTCGTTCCGACAACGGCGCAAGCGCGGTGCGAAAATTCGCTTCCCCTTACAACACATACGTGACTGAAACCTCCACACTCGAAGCCCGGCAAGCGCGCCCTCGGCCATCTCCACGACGCCCACCGTTGGGATGACCGCAATGACTCCTAGTTCGGGAGAGTTGTACTTTCCCACATGTTCTTGCCTGGTGGAGGCTGGAGAGGCGCCGGATCAGGACTTTTTGCCGGAGCCGGGAGGCAGGGGGAGGCCGGCGGCGGTCAGGACTCCTTTGGCGTCGGCTGAGAACTGGCCATTGGGGTCGAGTTCGAGGTATTTCTGATAGGCTTCGGCGCAGCCTGCGGGCAGGACCATCTTGCCGCTGGCATCGACGCTGGCCTTAGAGACCAGGGCCTGGGCCTTGAAGTAGTAGGGGCCGGCGCGGGTGGGGTCGGCGGCGATGGCTTTTTCGGCGGCTTTGAGCTCGGCGTCGGTGTTGCCGACCTGGAAAAAGAGCTTGGTTTCGTTGAACAGGTAGAAAGCTGCCTGGGCGGGATTGGCCTGGACGGCGGTGTCAAATGCTGTTTCAGCCTCAGGGACGCGGTTGGTGCGAATGTAGACTTCGCCGATGCTGCTGTAGATGATGCCAACGACCTCTGGCGCACGGTCCTGCTCGGAAATGATGACGGAACCCGTGGCGCGACCGCCGAAGTGGCGGTCCTGGTGGGCATCCTGCCGAATGGACTCGAGATCACGCTGCGATTTGGGGGACCTGGGATCGATCGCGATCGCGGCCTTGAAGCTGGCTTCGGCTTCTGCGTACTTCTGCAAGCCGATCTGCGCGAGGCCGAGTTCTATCCAGGGCAGGATCAAGTCAGGCTTGGATACCGTGTCCTTGAGCATGATGGCTTCGGCGTCCGCGTAGCGCTTGTCCTTGTTTGCGGCGCGCGCAGCAAGCACATCAGCGTTTATCTCTCCGATCGCTTTTGTGGCGTTGTTATCGACCGGGGGTTTGGGCTCCGCTTGCTGGGCGCCGGAGGTAGAGGCGGCGCCTCCGGGTTGCTTGTAGTCCCTGTAGGTCTGGGTGACGAATTGGTGACGAATGGTGACGCGGGCAGCGTTGGCGTCGCCGTTGGGAACGAGCTCGGCGACGGTGAAGCTGCGGGTGGGGACGATCATGCTCTTGCCGCCGACAGGCACCGATGCATAGTCGGTGCGGATGTTTTCATAATGCACGAAGTCGCTGGGCTTGAAATCGGCTTTGGTAATGAGCCGGACGACGGTGCCGGTATCCGGGTCCAGAAAGAGTTCACCGTGATAGCTGCTGTTGGCTTTGAAATTGGTCCATTGAACATTGTTCTGCACGTTGCCCGGAGGGCCGGCAGCACCGCCGGAGGCGCCGGAACCGCTCAGGGAAGAGCCCAAGGGAGAAGCAAGATGGGTGGTGCCGGCGACGTCGGTTTGGGGGAAGCAACAGTAGAGGACTGAAAAGTGAGTTTTCTTTTTGTCGATGGTGAAGGAATAAACGGCGACCTGCTTGCCATTGATCAACTGCCAGCGCAGCCACTTGGGATCGCCGTTGGAAGCGATCTCCTGCATTGCGGTGTTGAGGGTGAGGGGTGGGCCGACTGAGGCTGTCATGCCATTCGAGCCCCATGGAGTCTTATCCTTGACCAACTTTTCATTGCCGTTGTCGCTCTCGACGGTATCGGCCCTGGAGTTCATCAGTCTCACCCAGTTTTTGGCCTGGTCGAGGACGGGATCTTTGTTGTCGGTGATGCCACCTTGAACGCTGGAGTAGGTAGGAGCAGCCACGGTCCCATCCTGAAAACGTGCGGTCATGCGCGAGGCAGTGAGATGCGGCAGCTGGGCGTAGGTCCTGGAGACGTAGTCCCGAGCTTTGGAAAGCATTGCCTGCTGGGCGGCGGCGTCTGGCGCGGCAGCGGAGGGAAGGTCAGAGGCTGGAGGCGGGAGCATGGAGCTGCGCGCTTCGAGGACGTACATCTGCTCGGTGGAGAGTGGACCGGGGACGAGGTTGGCCATGCCGTTCATGGTGGCGGCGGTAAATTCCTCGGTCAGCTCGATCTGCTTGAGCTCGTTGGCTACCCCTTCATCGCTTTTCCGAGCGGCCTGCAGGCTGGTGAGCATGTCCTGAAGTTGAGCTACTGTTAATTTTTTGGTGTCGGCTGATAACAGGGAGGGGACCGCTGCTACGAGTAAAAGGATCCATCCGAAGCGGTTCATAGCGTCATCCTGGGCGAAATTCCGAGCGGAGAGATTGTAGCGGCTGGGTGAGGGCTGCGCATCAGTAATTTGCAAGGCAAGTGTGATGACATTGTTGAGGGTATGTGCGGGGAGGCATGCCGACCTGCGCGGATGGTATCATCAGGTAGTGCCGGGCCCTACGCGACACAATCCCGCCAACCCCGCCAGGTCCGGAAGGAAGCAACGGTAACGGGCTAGTGTGGGCGCAGTAGGTCACCCGGTACTTTTGATATTGGCAGCTTATTGAACCGCAATCAGGCTGGGCGTCTCCACGGACGAAGTGCCTGAAGGAGATTTCCGCTTTGACTCAGGCTTTCCGTGCTCCCCACTGCACCCGCGTTAAAATCAGCGCTCTTGGCACTTACGTTCCCCCGAAAATCCTGACGAATGCAGACCTGGAAAAGATGGTCGAGACCAACGACCAGTGGATCATGGAGCGGACCGGGATCAAGGAACGCCACATTCTGGAAAAAGGGCAGGGAACGAGCGACATGGCCGCGGAGGCTGCGCGGCGCTGCCTGGCTGCGCGAGGCATTGATGCGAGCGAGGTGGAAGCGATCGTTGTTGGGACGGTGACGCCGGATATGATGTTTCCCTCGACGGCGTGCCTGGTGCAGAACAAGATTGGCGCGAAGGGCGCGTGGGGCTTCGATGTTTCGGCGGGCTGCTGCGGGTTTGTTTTTGCGCTGCAAGCCGGCGTGAAGCTGGTGGAGAGCGGCGCGCACAAGAAGGTGCTGGTGATTGGCGGCGACGCCAACTCTTCAATTGTGAATTACAAGGATCGGACGACCTGCATTCTGTTTGGAGATGGCGCGGGGGCGGTGCTGATTGAGCCGGTTGAAGAAGGCGAAATTGGGCTTATAGACTACTGGCATGAGATTGATGGCTCGGGTGGTCCGGCGCTGAATCTGGCCGCTGGAGGGAGCTTGAATCCTGCGACAGCGGAGACGGTGGCGAGCGGCATGCATTACATCCACCAGGATGGGCAGACGGTGTACAAGTTTGCGGTGCGCAAGATGGCCGAGGCTACGACGCGCGTGCTGGAGCGCAATGGTGTGACGGGGAAGGACCTTGGGTGCTTCATTCCGCACCAGGCCAACAAGCGCATCATTACGGCGACCGCGGACCGGCTGGGCATGGAGCCGGAGCGGGTGATTATCAATATCGAAAAATATGGAAACACTTCGGCTGGGACGATTCCGCTGGCGATGGCTACTGCGGTGGAAGAGGGCAAGCTGAAGAAGGGCGATCTGGTGCTGCTGGCTGCGGCCGGCGCGGGATTTACCGTGGGCGCTACGCTGCTGCGCTGGGAGATCTAAAGAGCAAAACGCATGATGTGGGCCGGGGTGAGTTTCGATCCCGGATTTACGTCGCCATGTGCGTCGAGTTCGCTCCAGCCTGAGTTTGCGATGTAGTAGAAGTAGCCGCCGACGATGACTCCATGAGTTGGATCGCCCAGGGTCGCGGTTGCCCGTTCGATGACATCTTCTGAGACGACCTGTGTAAGGGTACTGTCGAGCTGAAGGCGGATGACGCGTTCGGGTGTGGTGCCGTTCTGTGTGATGAGGATGGAGCCTTTGGCAAGGTAGAGGCCGTCGATTCCGCTCAGGGCTGTTTTGCCGTTCTGGTTGAGCCAGATTACTTTCCCATCTTTGAGATTGAGAATTCCGATGCCGCGCAGGTAGTCGGGAACGAAGGCATGTTCGCCGTCGGGGAGCATGGCGGGGGTCTGCGGGGAGATGAAGTCGGTTGTGTTGATTGGATCGAGATGTTTGGCGACGAGTTTGTAGATGCTGCCGTTGAGATTGTCGCTGACGATGGGAGTTCCTTCGCGGGTGATGGCCAGGTCGCCGAGAGCGGAGCGGGCTGGGCCTTCGATGCGATTGAGCAGCTCGCCTGTTTTCAGATTGAAGGAGAGGATGGCAGAGCGGCCCCAGTCGGGCCTGGGGGCGGCGGTGAAGCCGTCCAGAGCGACTTCCGTGGCCCAGAGGAGGTTGCGGGCAGGGTCGGCCTTGATGGCGAGCATGGGCCAGTGATCTGGCGATTGCGCGAAGTTGGTTGCGCGGCCATCGAGGGTGACGCGAATGATCTTCTTCTGGAGGATGCTGGTGATCAGGAAGGATTTCGATTGGGGGTCGTAGGTGATGTCTTCGGCGACGAGGTTGGGGTCGGGCAGGAGAAACGCTTCTGTTGCGCGGGAGACTGGGGTGTTGTTGCGGGCGAGATGGTCGAGGATGGATTTGTATTCGGGTAGGTTGTGAAGGGCTGCGAAGGTTGACTCGCTGGGGTTGAGGAGGCGGTCGTCGGTTTGGCCCTGGTCGGCGAAGGTGTTGAGGGCGTGGAGTGCGTTGGCGCTGTCGCCGATCGCGGCGTAGGCGCGGGCTGTCGCTTCGACGGCTGCGGGGGAGTCATGCAGCAGGGCTTGTATGCGAAGGACGGTTTGCAAGTAGGCTTGCCTGTCTCCGGATTGATTGGCTGACTTGGCCTGCTGGCGGAGAGTGGCTAGCTGTTCTCTAGCGGTTGGCGGGGCAGTTGGTGAGGCGGCGGCGAGGAGCATCAGTGCTGCGGCGAGGTATTTGCCCATGGCGGTGGATTTTACAGGTGGGATGTCTCAGACGGTGGGTTTTGAGATGAGTGGCGGGCTAGGTGGGATTTGGTTCGCGCTTTGCGCGAATTTGGCTCACCCTAGCCACAAAAACAAAGGCGTGGCGAGGGTGGGGCACCGAGCGCATGGAACACGACACGCATGTCATCACACCGGGGGCGGGTGAAATCTTGCGGAGGGCCATGGGAGAGCACACAATGGGCCTTATCTACACGTAAACAAAAATATTTTGAAATGGCGTAATTTTTACATGCTCTACTTTTTAAGAAAGGGCCGGAGCGTTCCTTCTATGAAATGGTTAGGTTTCCACCCTTTCAATAGCCGGTCAAGGAGAAAGCTATCGGCTGCATTCAGTCCAAGTCCAACGGCGATTCCTGTAACCGGGTCTAGCGTCAATCCCGCCACAATCCCTAATCCGTTCATAATCATGAACCGAAGCGACTTCGGCGGAAGATTATCGGCCCAATCCGTAACGGAAATAGACTTTAGGTAGTCGTCGCGCAAGAGCGAATCTTCGCCTGTCTTGTGGAGCCAGTCTTTGAACTTTTGAGCCTTATCAACGAGATGAATCAGGTCCTTAAAAGTCCGCTCTCCGCTATTGACGGCCTCACGTATAGACCGCGAATCGTCCACCACGATCTCTTGAAAACCTTCTAGCTTTTCTTTGCCAGCCGTGGATTTTTCCAGTATTTCCGCCATCCTACTTGAAACGATCAAGCTCTTGAGGGGGTCGAGCGCAAATTCGGAATCGTTCCGGGATGCGATCACAATGTCCGCTTCGGCAGTAGTGATATGAGCTAAGAGCAACGCGGGAGTGAGAGATGAATCCGCACTTTCCGGGCGGCTACGATACAGCGCATTGGCTGCTGCGAAATCAATGTTCGTGTCATATCTAATTCCGATTTTGGGTACATCCTGTGGGCGAAAAAAGAGGTCATTCGGGACGGTATACTCGGGCACGAGATACGACAAAGAGCGCCGCACAGCACCTTCGAGATACTTCCGGTTATGGAGAGCTTCTCCGGCTCCGCTGAGAATCTCCCGGTCATATTCAGACCGTTTGACTGTCTTCATAAACCCGTCGAATATGCGTTTGACTTTCCGGCTTGATATTCCGCCTTCTTCATCGGCTATCACTCGCGCAGTTCGTGAGAAGGTCATGACTGGTGATGAAATCGTCGTCAGGTCGTGGCAGGCTCCCACATTCGTTTCCACGGTTGTGATTGCGGTCATGTTTTCTAGGAACGTAATCTCAAGGCAGCCCATGGCGCATAATTCCAGTAGCTCATCTGCGCCGCATGTACGGACCAACGTCTTGAGGGTCTGCGATCCGGCTACAACTCGCACCCTTCGATAGAACAGCAAACATTCCGCCAGAAGCCCGGCATCTATGATCGCGTTTGGAGCGCCAAACGGGCCTAATGTGATTGAGTCAAACATGGTTATAAGCCAGAGTATTGGATAAATCGGAAGTCTGGAATCTCTGCGCATCACCGTGCCCCGCTAGTGAGCACATAAAGGACTACTCGGACGAAAAGGTAAAGAAACCGGGCAGTTGTAAGTAACCGCCCCCGCAAGTCAAAGGCGTTATTGCGACGTCCCCATCACTAGATTATCCAAGCGGTCTTGGCGGCTCTTAACCCACTTTGCATAGTGCTGCTTCGCGGTCTTGATGACTCATGGCCAAGGAGCTTGCTGACCTCTTCGAGCGGGACGCCTTTCTCAAGGGAAATAGGGCGACTGTGCTGTTCATTTTGCTAGAGGGTGTAGTGTGGCAGGATGTTGGTTTCGGCTGCGAGCTCATAGAAGCGCCTGAGGCCTCTGAGGCATTCTTCGTCGAGGAAGTAGTAGATGTTGCTGGTCAGGTAGGTGCGGATTGTGGTGGCTGGGAGCGTGATGCGGTTGCTCCACTCAGCGACGAGGATGTCGATGTTGGCGAGGCCTCGGTCACGGGAGGCGGTGAAGTCGGCGGCGATTTCGTCCAGAGTGCGCCCGCTGGCTTCAAGGGATGATTCGCGAATGGCCCAGACGGCGGCTACCCATGGGACGCCGGTGTGGGCAATCCACTCTTCGGCGACGTCGTGGTAGATGAGGTCCTGGCCGGTGCGCTCTTCGCGGTTCTGGCGCTCTTCAAGAGCGTAGAGGGCAGGGTCGCCTATGAGCAGGGCGGCGTCGGCTGATTCGAGCATGGAGTCGAGGTCGGGCCGGTGGGGGAGGAAGACGGTATCGGGGTTCCACTGGCGCTTGAAGAGGATCTGCGTGTAGGCGAGAGAAGAGCGCGACGAGGTGTCGGCGGCGACGGTTCGGATTTCGGTGAGAGGTTGACTGGCGCGGCGCACGAGGATGATGGAGCGCACTTTGCGCCGGGAAGCGATGGCGCAACCGGGGATGATGCGGAGGCCGGGTGTGGTGGCCAGAGCTGCTACGGGGACGAGGCCGATGTCGGCTGCGTCGGGATCTCCGATGGGAAGGGCGAGGCGCTCGGCGCAGGCTGCCGGCGTCATGAGGTCAAGCTGGTAGCGGACGGCGAGCTGACTTTGATGAGGCTCGTGGTCGAAATCCCACATGAGCGGGGCGGGATTGAGAAAACGGATGGCTGCGACGCGGAGGCGGTTGTGGGATTGAGGCGACGCAGCGCCTTCTCTTGACGAAATACTCACATAGACAGACTACCAAGCCGCCGGAGGTGGCGGCTTGGTGGGCGATTCGGGGGAGGGCCGGGGAGGGCGGGGAAGATCTATTTCTGAAGGTAGACGTTCGCGAGGCGGAAGGGCTTCTGACCGAAGTTTTCGATCTCCAGCTCACCCTTTTTGTTGAACTTGACCTTGCAAAGTGGAGCCAGTTGTCCGCTGCCTTTGCCTTCCTTATCTATGTCCATTGTGACGATGCTGAACGGGTAATCTGTGGAGCGCCCAGAGTTATACAACTCGGGGAATGACATGGGACGATCAGTAGCCATGACGATACGCAGGCCGCCATTGGGAAGGGCCCGGTAACGGGCAAAGCGAAAGCTGTTACCTACGCGCCCGGTGGGGGAGAGCCGCCCTACATCCTCTACCTTGTCCATGGCGCTCACAAGACCGCTCGGGCCTTTTTCCTTCAAGACGGTGATGAAGTCTTTCACCTGCTCGTCAGTGGTCCAGCCGTCGATGAAGATGGTAAGACCGAAGCTCTTGCCTGCAGCTGAGCCGGCCTGGCCGAATGCGGTGGCAGAAAATTGCCTAGGCAGGGTGGAGAGCGGCTTTTCACTGGTCTGAGCCAACGAAGCAGCCAGCATGCATCCTGAAAGAGCAAACAGGGTGCTCATCATTCGAATCGCTTTCCATTGCATAGTTCTTTTTCTCCTGCCGCAGCGCTGACGTGCCTCTGTGGCAAATTCGCATGAGGAAACTTAATCAAGGAAGGCTAATTCAGAAATACGGCGAAGTCACCTAGTACTATTGGCAGTTCCGCGGTCTAAGTGGGGCGTCTTGTTTTGAACGGCAAATATGAGAGGGCTGAGCCATTATGGGGGGCAAAGGAGGGTAGCTATGGCAAAGCTGGATACTGCAGACCGCAAAAAGATTCCCGCGAAGAAGTATGCCTTTCCCAAGGAGCGCAAGGAGCCGCTGGAGAATGCGTCGCACGTGCGCAATGCGATCGCGCGCTTCAATCAGGTCGAGGGCGTCTCGGGAGACGAAAAGGACGCGGCGTGGAAGCGGATCAAGACTGCGGCGAAGAAGTTTGGCGTGGAGATGAATGAGTCGAGCAGGAAAGAGTTGAAGGCGAAGCCGGCGAAGAAGAAGGCGAGTTAGGCATTTTGGTAAAGACTGGCAAAACAACGGGTCCTTCGCTACGCTCAGGATGACAACAAGGGCAAAGACGGAAGCAGGCGATGCGTACCTCTGCTTGACTTGAGGCGGGGTTCCCGAATACTGTTGGCGAAATCCAAGTAGAAAGCCAAGAGCCGGTTTTCCCAGAGTAATTTCTGGGTGAGCGTGGCGCTCTGCCAACAATGACGACACAAACTGAGCCTATTGCTGCGCAACCTGCACTCGACGAAGACCGGCTGGCGTGGCTGGCGTTGGCACTTACGCCAGGGCTGGGGCCTAAGCGAATTGTTGAGGCGATGCGCCGGGTGGAGACGCCGTGCCAGATTTTTGCGCTTTCCCTGACCGAGATTGAGGGATTCAGATTTCCGGGTGCTGCGGCGCAGTTTGTCTTTGATGGAAGGGCGCGCAAGGCGGCTGAGGAGGAGTGGAAAAAGGCGTCGGGGCAGGCGGTTGAGATTCTGACGTTTGGCTGCGAGGCTTACCCGGAACGACTGAAGGAGATTTACGATCCTCCGCCGGTGCTGTGGGTACGGGGCCGAAAGGAACTGCTGGCCCTGTCTTCGATTGCGGTGGTTGGGACACGGCATCCTACGCCGTATGGAACGGGGATGGCGGAGTCGCTGTCGCGCGATCTGGCAGCCCGGGGGCTGCTGATTGTGAGCGGGATGGCGCGGGGCATCGATACACATGCGCACAAGGGCGCGCTGGCTGCGGGAAAGCCTACTGTGGCGGTTTGGGGGACGGGCGCAGATGTGATCTATCCCAAGGAGAACAAGAAGCTGGCGGAGGATATTGTGGCGGGTGGAGGGACGATTGTTTCTGAGCTGCCACTGGGTACTTTTCCAGCCCCGCAGAATTTTCCACGGCGAAATCGTATTCTCTCGGGCGTGAGTGTTGGCGTGCTGGTGGTGGAGGCGAGCGAGAACTCGGGCACGCGAGTAACGGCGCGTTGTGCCGCAGATCAGGGGCGGGATGTTTACGCGGTTCCGGGGAATGTGACGAACAAAAACTCGTGGACGCCAAATACGCTGATCAAGCAGGGAGCACAACTGACGGCGACCTGGGAGGATGTGTGGGAGGCGCTGCCGACGAAGGTTCGGATGGAGCTTGAGGAAAAATGGGCGGCTGAATCCAAACCGGCGGCGGGTGCATCTCTTCTGCCGGACCCTCCCCTCAAGGGCCGCGAGGCTATCATTTACGAGGTGCTTCGCCAGGATGCGGCATTGCAGATGGATGAGATTCTCGAGATGGTAGAGGCTCAACTCTCTTCGGCTGAAGTCTTTACAGCAATTTTTGAACTGGAGCTTGCGGGCCGCATCCGCTCCCTTCCGGGCAAGAATTACGTGCGGAGTTTCTAGCGTACCGATCGTGTTTGTTGCGGAGCGATTGGCAATGCCAGGGCATTCCGTGGTAGCGTCCTGTTTCTGAAGGATGATTTTTATTCAGGGCCGGCGTGGCTGGCCCAGAGCGTGGCTTGCCGTTGATTTTCACAGGCAGGGACGCAACCGTTTGGCTCTTCGCGTGTCCAATGTTGCAATAATGCGACACGCGAGTGGGAAGGTGCGAAGACCGCACCTGATATAAGGATGGAAATGAGCAAATCACTGGTGATCGTCGAGTCTCCCGCCAAGGCGAAGACGATCGGGAAATATCTTGGCAAGGATTTTGAGGTGCAGGCCTCGATTGGGCACATTATGGATTTGCCCAAGAACGACATTGGCGTGGAACTGAAAAAGCGGACGTTCGAGCCGACATTGATTGTTTCGCCGGGCAAGGAAAAGCTGGTGGATCAGCTGAAGCGGGCTGCCGCCAAGGCCGACCAGATTTTCCTGGCGCCTGACCCTGATCGCGAAGGCGAGGCGATCGCCGCGCATCTCGCGATCCAGTTGGGAACGAACGCAGCGCAGCGGAAGAAGATTCGCCGAGTCACGTTTAACGAGATCACGAAGAAAGCCGTGCAGGATGCGTTCCAGCATGCGCGAGATATTGACCAACATCTGGTGGATGCGCAGCAGACGCGGCGTGTACTGGATCGGCTGGTGGGCTACCAGGTTTCTCCGCTGCTGTGGGATAAGGTGAGACGCGGCCTCTCAGCGGGACGTGTGCAGACGGTTGCGGTGCGGTTGATTGTGGAGCGAGAGCGCGAGATTGGCGCGTTCAAGGCGGTGGAGTACTGGACGCTTGAGGCTGTGCTTCATCCGGAAAAGCAGCAGGGCAAGACGTTCAAGGCGAGCTTTGTCGGCATCGATGGGGAGCCTGCGCGTGTTTCGAACGGCGTGGACAAGGAAGGCAAAGCCCTGTTCCTGGCCAATGCGCTGCCGGACAAGAAGGCAATGGATGAGGTGATGGCTGCGCTTGAGACGGCGCAGTGGTCGCTTACTGGCGTGCAGTATACGGAACAGCGGCGCAGGCCGTTGGCGCCGTTTATTACGAGCGGGCTGCAGCGCGATGCGGCGAGCAAAATGGGATTCAATGTGCGGCGCACGATGGGCGTGGCGCAGCGGTTGTATGAAGGCATCGATATCGGCGATGAAGGCACCGTGGGTCTGATTACGTATATGCGTACAGATTCGCCACGTGTTTCGCCGGATGCGATTGCAGGAGCGCGGGAGTGGATCGGCAAGCAACTGGGGCCGAAGTATCTGCCGGAGAGCGCGAACGTCTATAAGGGCAAGAGCGATGCGCAGGATGCGCACGAGGCGATCCGGCCGACGGATGCTTCGCGTACTCCGGAGTCGATTGCGCGCTATCTGACGGATGAGCAGCTGAAGCTGTATCGGCTGATCTGGCAGCGATTCGTTGCTTCGCAGATGCCGCCTGCGGTTTATGACGTGACTACGGCGAAGATTGAGGCGGTCTCTTCGAAGACGAAGAAGACTTATGATTTTCGCGTCAGTGGGCGGGTACTTCGCTTTGACGGATTTCTGAAGGTGTACGAGATTGCCGACGACAAGAAAGATGACGACGATGAGTCGGGCGATCAGGGACTGCCGAATCTGGACAACGTGAAGACGCTCGAAATGGATGAACTGCTTGAGCGGCAGCGTTTTACTCAGCCTCCGCCGAGATACAACGAGGCCTCGCTGGTGAAGGTGCTGGAGGAGCGTGGTATCGGGCGTCCGTCAACGTATGCATCGATCATCAACACGATTCAGGATCGCGAATATGTGACCAAGATTGCGGGCCGGTTCTATCCGACTGAGATCGGCGTAGTGGTCTGCGATCTGCTGGTGAAGAATTTTCCGTACATCTTCGATACGGCGTATACGGCGAAGCTCGAAGAAGAGCTGGACGATATCGAAGAGGGCAAAGAGAAGTGGCAAGACCTGCTGAAGGGCTTCTACGGCTACTTTGAAAAAGAGCTGAAGGTCGCCGAGAAGAAGATGGAAAACGTCAAGGCGATGGAGATTGTGACCAACGAGACGTGCGACGTTTGCGGATCGCCATTGCTCTTGAAGTGGGGCAAGTTCGGGACGTTTTTCGCGTGCAGCGCCTATGACAAGAAAGACAAGAACAGCTGCACCTTTACCAAGGAGAATACTGTCGGCAAACCGGATATGAATACGCCGGAGGGGCAGGGGGCGGAGCAGAACGAGGAGTACTGCGATAATTGCGGTAGGGTGATGGTACTGCGGCGCGGGATCTTCGGGCCTTATATGTCGTGCCCGGGATTCAATGAGGATCCGCCGTGCAAGACGATTCGCAAGTTGAGCCAGAAGCAGCAGCAGAAGCTGAATGCGCCGAAGCCGACGGGCGAGATGTGTCCACTGTGTGGCAAGGAATTGGTGCTGCGACAGGGCGCGTATGGTGAGTTTGTCTCGTGCTCCGGGTATCCGAAGTGCAAGTACGTGAAGCAGAACATCATTGAAGGCATGAAGTGTCCGAAGTGCGGCGAGGGCGACCTGGCCGAACGAAAGGCGCGCCGGGGAAATATGTTCTGGGGTTGCACGAATTATCCCAAGTGCGACTTCACGTCGAACTATAAGCCGGTGGCAAAGAAGTGCCCGAAGTGCAAGAGCCCGTATCTGCTGGAGAAGACGCTGAAGTCGGGCGTGTATCTCTTCTGCCCTAACAGCGTGAAGAAGGCGGCGGAAGAAGCTGCTCCGAAGAAGGCTGCAAAGAAGACTGCGGCGAAGAAGACTGCGGCCAAGAAGGCAGTTCCGGCTGCGGCGGAGATCGTCTGCGAGTATGAGAAGCGCATCGGGGATGCTCCACCACCGCCGACTGTGGAAACACATGGGCCTGTGAAAGAAAAGGACAGCGAAGAGGAACTGCAGCCGGTTTCGTAACCGGCTGTGGTTTCTGAGGATTTGTGAATCGCTGCCTGCGCGATTGGCGAAGGCCTTTCCTGCCTGAATCTTCGACTTCAAAAACGATAGCGGGGAACCCGAGTAGGGTTGTCTCGCGTAACGTGGAATGCATCGTTTGTTGAAACTGGTCATGAACCGGCTCATGACCATCCGATACACTGAAGTTCAGGCTGGGATAGCCACACGAATGTCGACCTACCTTCCTGTTTCGATGATTCCGGAAACACCCTCGCCGATTTCTATGCTTGCCGCGGCTATTGAAAAGGTGGCGCCGTTGCAGGGTCTGTCTGCGGATGATCGCGAGTGGCTGGCGCAGCATGGCCAGGAGATTCGGGCCAAGGCCGGCGAGGTGATCTTCGAAGAAGGGCAGCCTGCCGAGCATCTCATCCTGATTCTCAAAGGGGAGATTCATGTCCGGCGGACTCGGAGCGGGCCGGCGGCGCTGTTCATTGGGCGCAGTGGACAGATGACCGGTCTGTTGCCGTTTTCACGCATGACCAACTCAGGCGGGCAGGGCTTTGCGGCGCAGGATGTGTGGGCTCTCCTCTTTCACAAATCGATGTTTCCGGAGATGCTGGAGGCTATTCCGTCTCTGACGCAACGGGTTGTATCAACGCTGCTCGATCGCGTGCGTGAGGTGACTCGGATTGAGCAACAGAGCGAGAAGTTGACGGCATTGGGCAAGCTCGCGGGAAATCTGGCGCACGAGTTGAATAATCCTTCGTCGGCGGCGCAGCGCGCAGCCGGGGGAATTCTCACGGAGCTGAGCGCGGTGACGGATGGCAGGTTCCGGTTGATTGAGCTTTGTCTCTCGCCCGATCAGGTTACAGCGGTGCAGAACTGGGAGCGCCTTGTGCGGGCGCGTTCGCTGGAGAACATGCATCGCGAACAGATTGATGTGACGGGTCGCGAGGATGAACTCAGCCGATGGATCGAGCGCAACGGTTTCAGCGAGGCATGGCAGATTGCGCCGGAACTGGCTGAGCTGGGTGTCGAGTCGGCGGACCTGGATCCGCTGCTGGATTTTCTCAAACCGGAGGCGGTGCAGGTGGTGCTGGCGCAGTTTGCCTCGTCGCTGCGCGCGGAGCATTATGCGCAGGCGATGCTGGACTCGACGAGCCGGATTTTCGATCTGATCAGCGCGATCAAGACTTACTCCTACATGGACCGCGCGCCGATATTGGAGATCGATGTGCCTGCGGGACTCGACGCCACTCTGCAGATGTTGCAGTCGCGCATGGACCATGTGACGGTGGTTCGTGAATATGAGGCCGGGCTGCCGACGATCAGCGCATATGGCAGTGAGTTGAACCAGGTGTGGACTGTGCTGATTGAAAACGCGCTGGAGGCGTTGGCGCGCGTGGATCGCAGCTCAAAGCCGGAACAGAATGGCTGCCTGCGCGTTGTTTGTTGCCAGGAAGCGGACATGATTCTTGTCGAGGTTTGGAACGACGGTCCGGATATCCCGAAAGAATTTCAGGACCGCATCTTCGAGCCGTTTTTTACAACCAAGGCGCCGGGGCAGGGCCTTGGGCTCGGACTGGACAACGCGATGCGCATCATTCGAAAACATCGCGGGCACCTGGGCGTGCGTTCCGAGGGCGGTTCTACGTGCTTCCGGGTACGGCTGCCGATCAATCAATTACAGGCTTATTAGCAATTACAGGCTTATTAGCCCATTCAACACTGCGAAATCGGCGTGGTGCAGAGTGCGCGGAAGAGCATTGCCTCGTTTTCGCGGACGGCTTCGTCGGTTCGGCTGCGCACCATTGCCATCTTGATTGTGGCGTGGAGCTCGCGGTCGAGAAACGGCTTGATCAGGTAGCCGTAGGGGTGTGTTTCGCCAGCGCGCTTGAGCGTCACGTCTTCGGAATACGCAGTGAGGAAGATTACGGGGATGTGCAGATAACGCGGGATGCGGCGAGCTGTTTCGATGCCGTCCATCTCGCCCTGAATGTGAATGTCCATGAGGATGATGTCTGGAAAGACTTCTTCGACGAGCCTGAGAGCCTGCTCGCCCGCGGTGGCCATGGCGACGACGGTGTATCCAAGACGGGTGAGTTCCTGGCGAAGATGAAGCGCGACGACGGCTTCATCTTCCACGATCATGACTCTTGTTCCGGCGATCAGCGGCCACTCCGATGCGGATTGAGCCAGAGAATGATGACTGATGCTCTCTCCAGCATGCTCTTCAATACTCTCCATCGCTTTCCTCCATTTCTCAGGCTTCTCACACCTGTTATCGACTGTGCGGGACGACTCATCGGTGGAAAACAAGGGATCAATTCAACGAATTCCAAATCTGAATAGAGGTGGGATCAGGGAGCGAGGGGAAAGCGAATCTCGAAGCGGGTGGGCTCGCGGCGATGAATGGAGACGGTTCCGCCGAGCTGGCTGACGAGCATAAAGACGAGCTGCATGCCGAGGGTAGGGGACTGTTTGAGGTCAGCGTTTTCGGAAATGCCTATGCCGTCGTCGGAGACGCAGAGGGTGGCGTGATTGTCTCGATCATGCCAGAAGTCGATGGAGACTTCTCCGCAGCGGCCGTCTGGGAATGCGTGCTTGAGCGCATTTGAGGTCAGCTCATTGACGATGAGGCCGCAAGGTATTGCGGCGTCAATGCGCATGCGGGCCTCGGCAACGTGAAAGGTGAGATTGATACGCTCCGGGTGGATGCCGTAGGACTGAATCAGGGTGGGCACGAAGGAGCTCAGGAAGGCGTGAAAATCGACACGCGCGAAATCGTTGGACTGGTAAAGCGTCTGATGGATCAGAGCCATGGAGCGAATGCGATTCTGCGTGCTCTGCAGCATCTCGATGACGGTGGGGTCATGGATGCGGACGGTTTCAAGGCTGAGCAGGCTTGAGACTACCTGCAGGCTGTTCTTGACGCGATGATGAATCTCGCCGAGAAGGACGTCCTTTTCCTGGATGCGCCGCTGGAGCTCAGAGTTGGTACGCGCCGTATTCGCCAGCAGCCTGAATCGCTCGATGGCGTAACGCAGAGCCCGGGGCAGGGCGCGTTGATCGATCTGGCCTTTGACCAGGTAGTCCTGTGCGCCCTCGAGCATTGCCTGGGCCA
>Ga0206970_10078_pt1 | contig 27648 bp, 25 predicted proteins | sample Alteio_BWOrgHeat_88_FD_152964 | JGI IMG/M metagenome (GOLD analysis project Ga0206970, IMG submission 152964) | Enriched cells from forest soil in Barre Woods Harvard Forest LTER site, Petersham, Massachusetts, United States -... | ecosystem: Environmental > Terrestrial > Soil > Temperate forest >... | reverse complement strand
TACACGAACACGCGTGAAGGACTTCGAATGGCGCAGCGCATCCTGCAACGCCAGCGCAAGGACATGAAGCAGATCATCATGATCACCGATGGGAAGCCGTCGGCGCTGACGCTCGAAGATGGGCGCATTTACAAGAATGCGTTTGGGCTGGATCCGCTGGTGGTGAGCCAGACGCTGGAAGAAGTTTCGAAGTGCAAGCGCGCGGGCGTAATGATTAATACCTTCATGCTGGCTAGCGATTACGGGCTAGTGCAGTTTGTGCAGAAGGTGACGCAGATGTGCCGCGGCAAGGCGTATTTCACGACCCCGTACACGCTTGGGCAGTATTTGCTGATGGATTACATGTCGCGCAAGACGAAGACGGTGCATTAGGCACCGGGTGCCCGTCCGCAAGTTACGCGTGACACGAGCCCCGAGAGGTGCCGCCCCTAAAGGGGCTCAGATTTCATCCGGATGCCCACCCAGCGCTTACGCGCTGGGCTCACAATTGGCGCCACTGCGTGGCTCGAATTCTTGCAGCTACAGCGTTGTCTTTGGTGGCAGCTGTTCTTCTTCGACGACCTTCTTTACGGCAGCCTCGGCGGCCTGGAAACCGATCTTGGAATGGGTGCCGTCGCAGAAGGGCTTGTTGGTGCTGCCGCCGCAGCGGCACAGGGAAAATGCGGTCTTGCCCGCCAGATTGTAAGGATTGCCCTCGGCATCGACGAGTGAGATGGCGCCTTCAGGGCACTCCACGCGTAACGGTCCGTTGGGTTTCACAGTAATCTTCACGTCAGCCATGTCGTTCTCCTGTTGCTAGCGTTTGAATGCCACGTTGACCAGCAGCTTGTCACCTTCTACATCTACCACATTGCAGAAGGTGCGTGTGCCGCGGCGGGTGAAATCGAGGCCGACGCGGCTATTGCCGATGCGCAGATTGCGTACGTGCAGATGCTCGAGCCAGTCGGGCAATTCGGGGTTCACGACGTTCAATTCCTTACGCGGAGCGCTCGGCCGGATACCAAGCACCGACGTCAAGATGAGGAACAATGCACCAGACGCCCATGCCTGCGGCGAACAAGAAACGGGATAGTGGACCGGTTCGTCGTTGGTGCGGCGCTGCACGCCGCAGAACAGTTCAGGCAGGCGGTAGTCGCGGAATTCCAGCGCGGCCTGGTAGAGACTGGTCATGATTTGAAGCGCAGGCTCACGGTACTCGTTGAGCGCCATGCCATGCGCGATGAGCGAATTATCGTGCGGCCATACCGAGCCGCGGTGATAGCTCAACGGATTGAAATTGCGTTCCGACATCGCGAGGGTTCGCCAGCCCCAGCCGCTGTAGAGGTCGTCCTGCATGAAGCGCTGGGTCACGGCGCGGGCGCGTTCGCGGGTCAACATGCGAGTAAAGAGCAGGTGACCGGGATTGGACGAGATCACTCGGAGCGGCTTCTTCTCGGCATCGAGAGCCATGGCGTAGAAGCCTTCGTCAGGCATCCAGAATGCCTTGTCAAAGCGCTTGGCGAGTTCCGTTGCTTCGCGGCGAAGGCGATCGGCAGTAACGCTGTCGCCAAAGGTCCGGAGCAGCGACGACATCCGATATTTCGCTTCGTAGACGTAGCCCTGCACTTCGCATAAAGCGATCGGTGTCTCGGCGACCTTGCCGTCGCGGTGCATGTTGGCGTCCCACGAATCCTTCCAGCCCTGGTTGATCAGGCCTTTCGGGGAGCGTCGTTGATACTCGACGAAGCCGTCGCCGTCGCGATCGCCGTAGCGGTCGAGCCACTCGAGTGCGCGAAGCGCGGCGGGCATGAGATCGCGAACAAGTTGTTCGTCCGCCGTCCAGTTGTATGTCTCGCTCAGGAGGATGAGAAAGAGCGGCGTAGCATCGACCGAACCGTAGTAGGGACCGAAGGGCATTTCGCCGCAAAGGGTCATTTCGCCTTCGCGATACTCGTGCAGGATTTTGCCCGGCTCTTCGTCCTGCCAGACATTGTCGCGGGTGCCCTGGTAACGCGCTAGCACGCGCAGAGTGTCAACGGCGAGTTGCGGATTCAGGCAGAGGGATTGATAGGCCGCAATGATGGAGTCGCGGCCGAACATGGTGGCGAACCATGGGATACCGGCGGCGATGATGTGCTCGTTGCCGTCAGGGACTTGCAGGGCGTGGAAGTCGCCGATTCCGGTGTTCAGCGCGGCATCGAAGACTTCATTGTTCGTTTTGAAACGTGTGCTGCGACGCTCCCACTCAGAGAAGGCAAGCCGGCGCTGCTCGAGCGTACTCTCCATGTCGAGCTCGGCATTCCGTGCCGGTACGCGATCAGAAGCAGGCGTGACGTGGACTTCGATTTGAATCCGCTTGAGCGGCTCGAGCTTGAGGTGCCAGCGACCGACGCGAGCTTCGATCTCGTCGGGCTTCGGCGACATCTCGACCAGCGTCTTGCGCATGACGGCGTCGCGGCCGCGATAGTAAAAGCAGATGGACGACTCGGTCAAAACGGGCTCGAAGTGCTGACCCTGAACCGCCCGGGCCACGCCACGAACCTGGAAGACATCCACAAAATCGGCGTCGTAAAGCAGCTCGACGGTGAACTCAACGGCAGTCTGGTTGAAATTCTCGAAGGTGAAGCGGTCGAAGAACACATCCGAGCCGAGCACCTGTTCGCGACGAATGTGCACGGTGTTCTCAGGCAGGTCGAACGAATCGCGCAACGTGATGTTACCGGTCGTCAATTCGATTTGCGAGGAGAAGGTCCTCTCGGTACTCGACGAGAGGACCACGGCGCGGTGGCCGTCAATGCGGAACTCCAGGTGCGAGAGAAAACGCGTGTCCTGCTGGAAGAAGCCAACGTCGGGCGCCCCAGCGGGCGCGATGTCACCGGCAACGATGGTAGACAAGAAAGTCTTCCCATCAATGAGGGTGAGGTTGTTGACCTTACGCGGCTCAAGGGACTGGAAAGCGATCCTTGGCTCAACATGCGGCGAAGGTATCGGGACTAGCTCTTTCTCGTCTTTCAGCAAACTCATGCGGCGATACTGTTCTCTCCTGATAATTGCGTCAATGGGTCAATGTCTTCGGCTGCGGCCGGGAGTAAGGCGCGCGGTTCGACCATTTCGCGGAACAGCTCTGCATACCGCGACACCATCTTCTCCAGCGAGAACTCGCGATCCACGTACTCCCGCACCCGGGCGGAGTCGAGCTTGGCGGCGTCTGCTGCGCGCGCGGCCATCTCTTTCACGTCTTTGCAAATGAACCCCGCCACACCTGGCGGAACCACTTCTTCCACGGCTCCGCCGGAAAATGCCAGTACAGGTGCGCCGCACGCCATCGCTTCGATCATCACGAGTCCAAAGGGTTCATTCCACTGGATCGGAAACAACATTGCAATCGAGTTCTTGAGCAACTGGTTCTTCGTGGGCAGGTCCGCTTCGCCGATGTACTCGATGAACTTACCGTCCACGTGCGGCTTGACCTTGGATTCCCAATAGTCGCGAAAGCAGGGCTGGATTTCGCCGGCAATCTTGAGGGGAATTCCGGCGCGCTTCGCAACTTCGATTGCGAGGTGCGTGCCTTTCATGGGCGCAATGCGTCCAAGGAAGCTGAGGTGCTCGCGCTTGCCATCTTTCCAGGTATACAGGTTCGTATCCAGACCATGATGGATGGTGCGCATTCTCGGCATGGACTCACGATGGCGCTGGAACTCGCTGATGGTGACGAACTCGATTTGCGGATAATACGAGTAGAACTTGCTGAGGTGATCGTCGTGAACGTGATGCATGGTGTAGACCATGGGCACGTCCACCAGGCGCGACATCGATAGCGCCGGAGCACTGTTGACCTGGATCACGTCGCAATGCTTCCTGGCATCGCGAATGGACCACGCGCTATGGTTCATGTCGGTTAAGTTGGCGAAGACTTCGCCCTCGATGGGCCACTGCGATTTTGCGTAGAGTGATCGCACCTCGGTCTCAACGGTGGATTCCCCGTTGGCGTATACCACTACGTCGATCCCTTGTTTCTTGAGTCCCTCGGCTAACTGCGCAACGAAAAGTTCAGTGCCGCCGTACTTGCGAGGGGGGACTGGTATGAAAGGCGGTGCGACTAAAGCAACTCGCATACGTCTCCTCTGGTTTGCAAAAAGGAAATAATCAGGTATGCCTGATAGGCCCTTGCTGTCTCTTGCTCTCTTAATTAACAGATGCGGCGCGGAGAGCAGGTGTTGTTATCCCCAAAGGACTAAGGGACTTTTTGAGAGCAGCTCAAGAACTGGCAATGGCGGGCGCGCGATGCAGGGAAAGCACCTTCTGGACCTGATCTTCGAATTGCTGAGCACGTCGCTGGCTGGTGTGCTCGGCGAGCACGCGCTCTTGCGCCGCAGAGCCGATCCGCTGAATCTCCTCTTCCCCGAGATCGGTGAGGAAGTGCAGCACATCACGATGATCGACGGGAAGAAGGATCTCGCGTCCGGGCTCGAAGAAAGAGTCCAGCCCCGGCCAGTTGTCGGAGAGGATGGCCGTCCCGCAAGCAGCAGCTTCGAAGAGCCGTACCGAAGGGGAATATCCGGCCAAGACCATGTCGCGACGCGTGACGTTGAGGGTGAACCGCGAAGAGGAATAGAAACGCGCGTGCCAGCGAGGATTCAGATGGAAGATCCGTTTCACATTGGCCGGCCAGACGACGTCCTTGGGATACTGCGGCCCGGCGACGATGAACTTACGCCGGAGCAGCAAAGAAGCAGGCTTGCACAGCAGTTCCGCAATCTTCGGTTGCCGGTCGGGTGCATACGTGCCCATGTAGCTGAGGTCGCATGCAAAGCGCTGGTTGGTGCCGAAGCGCCGGTATTCTTCCGGGTCGAACGAGCAGTAGAGCGGATACGCGTGCCGCGCGCCAAATCGCGCCTCCAGTTCGCGCAGCATCGGTCCGCCAGTGAAGCTGAAGTAAATGTCGAAACCCGGGATCTGCTCCTGCTTCAGGTATTCAGTGCCGGCGTGTTCGCGAAGAGCAGCGACCGTAATGGGCGTATCGATGTCGTAGTAGGTCTTGGCGCGGACCGGGGAATCGAAGATTTCCTCGGCTGCAGCGATGCCATCCGGAAAATACGACCCAAGCATGGCCACGTCCGCTTCCCGCAGTTCGGCGCGTACCGCGGACAGTACATCGTTCCACGATTCGTAAAGGCGGACGGTGCAGAACGGCGGCTCGGGCAGGTCGCGGTTCGAGGCGTACCACTCGACGTTCTTCTCGAAGAAAACGATCTGATGCCCGCGAGCGTGCAAAGCCTGGCAGAGGGCGCGGAAAGTTGTCGCGTGCCCATTTCCCCAGGATGAGGTAATCGAGAGCCCGAAGATGACGATCTTCATGCGATTGCCTTAGACCGCTTGTTTCAATTCCTGGTGCTCGAGCCGGGTGCCGGAATTCTCCAGAATCGAAAGCGCGAGTTTGGCGCGCTGGGCGTAGAGATGCTCATGCAGAGCCCGATTGCGCATGGCCTGGCCGATGGTACGGGCTTTGCGTGGCGGAATCGTCCGCAGCAAATGCACAATCTCTTCAGCGCTGGACGCCACAAGTATCTCTTTGCCCGGTTCGAAGAATGTGCCGATGCCCTCCCAGTGATCGGTGATGAGGCACACACCTGCGCCGGCGGCTTCAAAGACGCGGGTTGGCGGGGAGAATCCGACGTCGGCCATAGACTCACGATTGATGTTCAACACCATGCGAGCGGAACAGTTCACGCGATTGTGTTCTCCGGTGCGTACATGGCCGATCCAGCGCACATTGGGCGGCAGGGCCTTGCCGCCCCATCCTTCGCCACCAAGAATGAACGAGAGCTCGGGCGCAAGTTCGGCGGCTTGCAGAAAGAACTGCTCCACGCGACGTTCGCGATCGGGTAAGCGATTCCCGACGAACACCAGGTCGCAAGCGAGACCGGGGTCGGGCTCGGCTGGTTGGTGGGATTCGGGCTCGAGAGCGTTGTAGATCGGATGGCAATTCTTCGCCCCGAGGCGCCGATACCGCTCTATGACCTGTGGGCCACCACCGTAGGTGAAGACGAAATCGTATTCAGGGATGCAGGCACGGAATGGATTCGCTGAATCGCCTTCGACACTGGCCAGCGTCGCGGGAGCATCAACATCCCAGAAGGCCACACGCGTCCGCGCGGAACGACAGTCGAGCACGCGACGCTCGAGCACCGCGTCGTCGGCACCGATGCCACTGTGCTTGATGACAAGGTCGGTATCGGAGGCGAGGCGAAGTAGCCTGTCGAGGTCGTCGGGCGTGTTGTACACGAGGGACTTGGCGTACCGATAATCGCCTTCATCGCGGTTCTGCTGCCGCTTGTAGATATCGGGCTCGCCAAAGGTGATGTCACACCCAAGGGCCGCAAGGTTCTTGTAGATCCCGCGATAGTAGGTCGCCGCGCCATTCCAATACGAGGACACCAGGCTGGAACCGAAGACGAATATCTTCAACGTTTCATCTCCTCGCAAATGCCTTGCAGTTGTTCGGCTCGATGGGTGCAGGTATGGTGCGCACGCACTGTTTCCATGCCACTTGCGCTGAGTTGCGCACGGGCAGCGTCGTCGCTCAACAGGTGAGCGAGCTCAGCGGTCATGGCCTCGCCGCCCTGGACGACGATGAAGTCCTGGCCTGGCCGAAACAAATGTTCCGCGTCACTCCAGGGTGAGCACACGAGAGGCGCACCGCAGGCGAGCGCTTCAAATACCCGAATGGTGGGGATACCGCTTAAACCGTTGGCGTATTCGCGTCGCGGTACGTGCAACGTGACGCAACTTTTGGAAAAGACACCTGGAACGGAGAGATTGGGCAGGTAGCCGCCGTACTCGATACCAGCGGCCCGCAGGGTCTCGATGGCGATCTCCGGATAGCGCACGCCGTGGACTTTGAAGCGCCGGCCGCTCAATTCCGTCGCAGGGCGAACCAGGAATTCGAGCAGTTCCCGGGTGCGCTCTTCGTCGCCCCAGTTTCCGACCCACACGACGTCGGTCGTCTTCTCGGATTGAATGGGATGAAAGTTCTCGATATCGGCGGCCTCGTGAAAGGTCCAAACCTTCGGAATGCCAAAGCCATCACGATAGATTCTGGTGATCGGATCGCCGAACGCAAGGACGCCATCGAAAAGGTGCAGCGGAAAGCGCAGAATCTCGCCGGCGCGTGAGTAGGCGCGATGATGGGTGTCGTGGAACAACGCCTGGAAACCGAACTTCTCTTTTCGGGAGAGGATCGCGCTCGCCACCACAGGGTCATTCCATTCGTGGATGATCACAAAATCTGCATCGCGCAGGTGTTCGCCGAGGAATTCGTCGAACTTATTGTTGCGATCGTAGAACCGCACATCGAGGATCGGGAACTTAGCGCGGAACTGGTCGATGGATTCGATGGCGCGCTCGTTCTCATTGTTGACGAGATTGGAAAGCGACCACGCCCCTAACTCCTCGAAGCAGCGGACCTCGTGGCCCAATCGCACCAACTCACGGGCAAGGCCGCGGAGAAAGTGTGCGTTCCCGTGGTTCCAGTCGGATACCCACGAGTGCGCAAAGAATCGGAATCGAAAGCGGTCGCTCATGCTGCCTGGGTGCGAGCTCCAAGTTTGCGATAGAGTGCGAGATATTCGTCCACCATACGGTCCGCATTGAAATACTGGCGCGCACGGTTGTAGGCGAGGTTGGCGTAGGTGAGCCGCATGTCGCGATTGGATGCCATGCGATTCAGGGCGTCGAAGAGCGACTCCGCGTTATTGGCGTCGAAGTAGCACGCCGACTCGCCCCAGATTTCGCGGAAGCTCGGGATATCGTTGGCAACGAGCGCACAGCGCGACAAGGCCGCTTCGAGCGGCGCCAGCCCGAAGGGTTCATACCGCGAGGTTGCTGCGTATAGCGAAGCCCGGCTATACAGGTGGCGCAATTGTCCTTCCGACTGATGACCGATTACGCGCACGCGAGTGCGGTCCACAAAGGCGAACGGCGAGCCTTCACGGAAGACCTCATCCGGATGCTGCTCCGTGCCGGCAATCGTGATCGGCATGCGAGCATGGCCGTGTAATAGGAGCGAAACCTGCTTGCCGGAGTCCCAGAGACGTCCGACGGAGACAATGCCTCCCTCCTTGCTGACGTGGGGATTGAAGAGAAGCGGCGAACGTCCGTTATAGATAACCCTTGTGGCACGAGGTTGGCAGTAGTAGCGGATGATGTTGTCGAGCATCCAGCGCGACGGCGCAACCACGGTGGTTGCCTGTTCAAGGCCCGCCTGCACCACATCGCGGTACCACGCCATCCATGGAATCTCGTCCGGAACTTCGCCTTTCACCGACGCCCACCAGCTCACGACATCGCTATGCGCAACCACGATCTTGGGAATGGAAACGTCAAGAGCGCCGTAAGCAAACTGGTTGAGGTGCAGCGCGTCCGGCTGAACCTCGTCGATGATCGCCCGCAAATATTCGGAGGAAGCGTCCAGGTCATCGCGCGCTTCCTGCATCCACTCAAGGCGGAAGGCGGTAGCGCGGAAATCAACATTTCGGAGCGCATCGAGCCATTCCGTCTGGGCAGGGGACGGAACTTCACCGAAGCTCACGAGCGTCACACGAACGCCGCGACGGACGAGACCGGTCACCAGTTCCCTGGCGTAGGTCCAAACACCGCCTATCGTGTCCGCTGTGACGAGTACGTGCATTCCTTGCTCCTACGCGGTCAGGCCAAAAGCCGAGAGCTGTTGCGTGGCGTCCGAAACTTTGTCGGTTGCCGATTGGCCGCGCAGCCAACCGACGAGTTCCCCGATGCTGTTCGCAAATCGATGCTGTGGTTCATAGCCGAGCACCTGACGCGCCAAGCTGATATCTGCGAAGCAGTGACGAATATCACCTGCGCGGTACTTCCCTGTAACCTCGGCCTCCACATGGATACCGAGCGAATCCGCGAGTAAATCTGCGACTTCCGAGATGGCGATCGGTGCACCGGAGCCGATATTTACTGCGAGGCCGTTTGCTTCGGCGCGTTCCAGCGCGAGCAGGTTCGCCTGCACGATGTCCTGCACGCTGACGAAGTCGCGCTGCTGCCGGCCGTCCTCAAAGATCATCGGCGCCCGCTGGTTCAGCAGTCGGGACGCGAAAATCGCGGCCACGCCGGTGTAGGGATTGGAGAGAGCTTGCCGTGTGCCATAGACATTGAAATAACGCAATGCGACTACCGGAACAGCGTAGGTGCGACCATAGAGCAGGCACATCTCTTCCTGGTCCTTCTTTGAGAGGGCGTAGATGGATGTGCACTGGAGCGGCTTGGATTCGTCGGTGGGAACGGGGGTGAGCCTCGCGTTGCAAAGCGGACAGAGCGCCTCCCATTCTTTCTTCCGCAATTGTTCGGAGGGTCGCGGAGGGGGCGCCACATCGCCGTGCTCGGCGCAGCGATACTTCCCTTCTCCGTAGATGGACATCGAGGATGCGACGACAAGCTTTTCGAAGTCGCGGCGACTGTCGAGCATGGCCTGAAGTAAATTTGCAGTGCCCTGCGTGTTCGCGCCCATGTAGTTTGCGATCTCGTACATGGACTGGCCGACGCCGACCGCAGCCGCTTTGTGAAAGACTACGTCGACGCCCTCGATCGAACGGCGGACGGCGTCGAGATCGCGCATGTCACCCTGAATGAATTCGATGTCTTTCGCCAGGTAGCCGGGCCTACCGTCCGGGTGTACCTGCGATGAAAGATTGTCGAACACGCGGACGTCGTGTCCGGCGCGGAGCAATGCATCGACGAGGTGGGACCCTATAAATCCAGCGCCGCCCGTCACTAGAATCCGCTTGCTCATTTGCGTCCGACCTTTAGTTCGAGATCCTGCGCGCCGAAATCGCGACCTGGTACCGGGCGCGGCGCGTAACGACGGACCGCCCAGCGCGCAAACTCCGCGAAGTCAGCCGGGTTTTTCGGCGGGCTGGTGTAGTGCGGCTGCACACCGAGATGCTCCGGCGTAAAGCAGAGCGTCATGGTGGTTGCAAACTCCTGAAGCGCGCTCATTTGGATGTCGAACCACGCCTCCGCATTAGGCCGGTACCAGTCAGCCCAGCTTACGCCGGTTCGCAGATACTCGACGCCAAGTTTCCGCAACCATTCCACCCCGAGTTCGAGGCGATGATCTTCAAAGTGAAACCACTGGCAGATACCCAGACCCTTTGGAAACGAGAGCGCAGCGGGCTTGGGCGAGCCGTCTTCGCGAAGGAGACCCATGTAGTAGTGGCGGTAATAAGAGCTGCCCTCGGCTTCCTTGTGGCGCGTGGTCGCCGACCACGCGGCCGGCAGGTCAAACAGGCTGTACCAGTAGGCACGCGGGACCGCAGGAAGCAGTAGTTCGGCAGTTTTGCGGATCCCCCACTCCTGTACCTCTTCGGCGCCGAAAGAAGAAGCGCCCACTTCCGTCACCCAGACAGGCTTACTGGTGACGGCGCGGATCTCGTCGACTTTCTTCGGCCACTCATGAATGTTCCAGTGGTTCCAGTCGAGGGGAAATCCGTGGATCGCAACGACGTCCACGGCGTCAATCACGCCGTGTCCGGTCAACAGTTCTATGAAGTGCGGATCGATCGGCGAAATTCCACCCAACACGATCTTGAGATCGGGGTTGACCTCGCGAATCGCCCTTGCCGCCGCGATCGTCATCTCGGCAAATGCCTTCCACTCCGGATCAATTTTGAAGTCCCAATGAGAGAGATTATTGGGTTCATTCCAGAGCATGACTGCTTCAACCATGAATTCTCCCCGTGACGTAGTTAGAAGGGCCCGAATGATGCCGTACTACAAAGAGCCCGCGAGTTCGTGATCGAGGATGTATTTGCCGTCCGCGCGCAAGGATGTCCTGGGCTCACAAATCCAAGTTTCGGATTCGGGATGGTCCACGATCTCGAGGCCCGAGCTGCGGAGCATGCTTTCCGCGGCCGCCGTGTTCGGGATCCACCAGTTCGTCGGATCATTGGCATAGCTGTTCTCGATGAAATACATCAGCGGAAAATCGGGGTCCTTGAAGATCTCTTTGTTCCAGAAGTGATAGTCATTCTCGAGCGGCTTGGCCTGCTCCGAACCGCGGATCATGGTTTGGAACACAAGCTTCTTGCGCACTTTCTTGATCACGGTATCGAGTGCAAACAGCGGATACCGCAAGTGGTAAAACACACCCATGAAAAAGACATAATCGAACTGTCCTGCGATGCTCTCGACTTCGTACACTGAGCGCTTCTCGAATTCGATGTCGAGGTTCAGCGTTTCGGCTGCGAAACGCGCCTGGTTCAGGTAACGATCGTCGACATCGATCCCGAGAACGCGTCCTGCTCCGCGCTGTTTCATCTGGATGGAATAGAATCCGCCGTTACAGCCGATATCGAGAACGCTGGCGCCTTGAAGGTCCGCAGGAATCGCGCGCTCAATGTGCTTCCACTTCACACGGGGGAAATCACCCAGAAAGTGGTGAGGGGCTGTCAGCACGCCATGAAGGTCGAGGTTGTGAAACCAGTCCCCGAGTTCCTCGATTCGGCGCGACAGCAGGTCGCGGTCAACATCAATACGATGAGTTGTAACCATGGGTTCGCAAAAGGAAGAGCAGCTTCCCTTTTGTGGGGTTAGAGGCAGGAGGAGCTATGTACGTTGCCCGAGAAGCTCTGGACGGCTTCGGTCCGAGGCTATGACGCAATGTGGCAGACGAATCAATTACTGCGGGCCGAGAACCGTTTGAACTGCCACGGCACGCCGCCGGGGCTCTCGCCCATAGCGATACGTGCCGCGTTCCAACTCCTGCCCTTCTCGCAAAGCCAGCCGCGTACGGCTGACTAAACTGTGCGCCGGCCGGTGATCAGGTTGATCACCGCAACCACGACGGCGATAACCAGCAACAGATGGATCAAGCTGCCTGCCACGTGGAAGCTCCAGCCCAACAGCCAGAGAATGAGCAAAATCGCAAAGATAGTCCAAAGCATATTGGTCACCTTGGCCAGAGGGGAACTGGCCTGTTCATGGGAAGCAACATGCCCGCCGGGAGTTGTATCGCGGCGGAGAACCACTTTCTACTGGAAGTCGAACCGGCTGCGCATGCGGTCCGCCAACTGCTCTATGTCCTTCAATTTGTCTTCCACGAAAATCGGGACTTGCTGCGACTGCAGTGCAAGCCCCGCGGCGACGCTGATGCCCGTGATCTCGCCCTTCATCTCGTTGTAGAGCGCCCGCGCCGCCTGCCGGGCAGCGACTTGCTTTTCGCGATCCACGCGCGCGATGGCCGCGGTGACTTCGGCGGTCACGCGATCGGTGTTCATCACCGCGGTGTTGATGAGCACCGGCACCGCGAGCGGAGCGTTGCGAAAGACCTCGTCGATAAAACTAGGGTCGTCATACATAGCGGCGCGGTCCACGATAGCGATCGCGTACTCGCCGTTTCTGGCAAGGTTGGCGGCCTTACGGATGTCGGAACAGAGAACAGTGCGGACCTGCGTGAGTTCTTCAATCGCCTTCGCGCAATCCAGGTTTCCGGGAGATGAGCTGATGAGTAGATTCATGTTCTTCCACCTCGAGTGCAGACACACGTATCCTGTCGCACCTATGAGATCGTTGCTGCGACGGCGTCGTTTAACTAACGGCGCCGTATTCCTTCAGTTTTCGGTAAAGAGTGGTCTTGCCGATGCCGAGCAGACGGGCTGCTTCGAGTTTGTCGCCGTGGAGCCGATTGATGGCTTCGAGAATGGCCTGCTTTTCCATCTCCGCAATTGGCACGATGCCACTCGTCGGAACCGCTGGCGCCTCTGGCGCCAAGACGGCCTGGGTCTGGGCATGCCAGTTTTGGATGGTGGTTGGCAGGTCGATGGAGTTAATAGTCGGACCGCTGGTCAGGGCGCAAGCGCGATCGAGGCTATGCTCGAGTTCACGCACGTTTCCCGGCCACTCATACGTCAGCATGAGTTTCAGGGCTTCGTCGCTGATGTTGCGCTGGAAGCCGGTGGCGCGTTCCGCACGCTCCAGGAAATGGCCGACGAGTAGCGGAATATCCTGCTTGCGGTCGCGCAGTGGGGGAATGCGCAGGGTCAACACGTTGAGACGGAAGTAAAGATCGCGTCGGAAGGTTCCCTGCTGTACCGCCTGCTCCAGGTCTCGATTGGTGGCAGCGAGAATACGAACGTTGATCGGGACAGCGCGAGTCCCACCGACCGGACGGATTTCTTTTTCCTGCAGAGCGCGGAGGAGCTTCGACTGCAGATCGATCGGTAATTCGCCGATTTCGTCGAGAAAGACAGTTCCGCCATCGGCCATGGCGAGCAGGCCCTGCTTGGAATGTTGCGCGCCGGTAAAGGCGCCTTTCACATAGCCAAACAGTTCACTCTCGATAAGCGTTGGAACCAGCGAGCCGCAGTCGACTGGAATGAACGGCTTGTCTTTGTAACAGCCGGTGTAATGCACCGCGCGCGCCACCACTTCCTTGCCGGTGCCGCTCTCTCCCATGATCAATACAGGGTGGGTGCTGTTGGCGGCTTTGGTGATGATGCGATAGAGGCGCTCCATTTCGGGCGCACGTCCGACTAATCCGCCAAAACCATGGCGAGCCTTTACTTGTTCGCGCAGGATGCGGTTTTCAGTCGTCAGCTTGAGGTGCCCGGTTACGCGATCGAGGAGGATGCGCAGTTCATCCATGTTGAACGGCTTGGTCACATAGTCGAAGGCACCATGCTTCATCGCCTGCACCGCGGATTGAACGGTAGCATAGCCAGTCACCACGATAACGATGATTTCCGGGCGACGCTCCTTGATCTGGCGAAGCGCTTCCAGCCCGCCGATGCCAGGCAGCCGGAGATCGAGGAGGATGACATCGACGCTGGTGCCGTCTAGGATCTTGTAGGCCTGTTCTGCGTTCTCGGCGGTAAAGGTCGCGAAGCCCAGAGTTTGGGCCACGTCGCGGCAGCCCTCACGGACTACGCGTTCGTCGTCCACGATCAGCAAATTCAGTAAGTTCGCCTCGGTGCTGGCATGTTGTACTGTCATTTTCGTCCAACCGAACCGGGGGCCAGCATCCCCAATTGGGAAAACTGGCATCTCTCCGGGGTCTCTTGGGACCCGCTGTTCTTCTTGCATCAGTTTTCTCCACTCTGCTGTCCCAAACTAGGACGAGCGTCACACACGATTGTGCTTTCACCACGTTTGTCGACCAAGGCCTCCAACCGGTGAATCTCCCGCCTGATGTCGTCCACCAAGCCGGCGGCCCTTTCGGAGCCTTCCTCCAGGTCGTCTGCGTACCGCCCACCGTTGCCAGTGAGCGGCACGAAGTGTTTCAGGAGGCCAGCCGTTATCAGCAATCCGGTCAAGATGTTACTGAGATCGTGAAGCTGGCGGCGGATTCCCATGACCGCTGCCATCGATTCCCTCTCGCCACAACTCGTCTCGTCGTTGGTGATGCTGGGCACAACTTCCCTTTATGCAGGATTCGTGCCACTCGGATTACAGCTGGCTAACTTTCACTATTTCAATAGCTTACGCGCAGACTGGAAGGGCTGCGAAAGAGCGCACCCCGCCTCGCCCAGCCCGAAATGGGATCCCGAAGTGAGGGGGTTGCATAACCTGTTCCGAATGAGAGAGTTGGAGAGTTCCCGTACTGGAGTGCACGGTGCCTAAACGGGAATGCAAGTGGCAATAGAAAAAGCCGCCCCGGAGAGCGGCTTGTTTCCAGCGATGTCTAGTTTGAATTACCCGGTCCAGCGGCTGCCGGAGTGGTCATCGCGCTTTGTGTCGAACTCGACGAGATGGCTACGCCGTTATACGCCGTCGCCGCGAGATATCCGCCGCGATAACCGACCGCACTTCGGAGCAGCAGACCGGAATCGTCAGAGTATTTCCAGGTTTGACCATTGTCGGCGCTGGCGTAGACGCCACGACCGTCGCGCGCTGTCGCGAGCAGGCGATTGTGAGCCGTATCGAGGGTCACGGTGAGAACGTGCTTCCACGGTAGTCCGGCAGTAACGTGTTCCCACGTCTTGCCGTCATCGCTGCTGTGCAAGGCGCCCTGTTGTGTCGCCAGCCACAGCGTCTGGTCGAAGCCGACAGCTGCGTCGTACACGCCGGTGACGAACTTCGGCACATTCACCTGTGTCCAATTCTCGCCGTGATCGGTAGAGACGTATCCTTCCAACGCGGCGGCGGCGAACACCTTGTCCCCAAACGCCCCGACTGCAAGGAACCGCACTTCGCCGGCAATCTCTGCATGCTGCCAGGTCTTGCCCTCATCCTTGCTGCTATAGATTCCCGTGCTGGCAGCGGCATACCACTGCGACGAAGTGAAGGCGAGTTGTGAGACTTGCGCGGTTAATTCTGATTTCTCAACCGTGACCTTCGGCTTACCTTGCGTAGCGGGAATCTTCTTTCCCTTGACGACCTTCGCGGGAATCTTGGGGCCGGGGGTGGTCTTTTCCTTCACCACGACGCTGGCGGATTCCCAAAGGTCGGTCTTGCGCGAGAACTTCATGACGCCGTGACTGGTGCCGGCAAAGATGTCGCCGTCCTCTGCCTGGCGGAGTGCGAATACATCACGGTCCTTGAGCCCCTTGCTGGCCTGCGACCAGCTGGAGCCCGCGTCGTGCGAAACGTACATGCCACCGTAATCGCGGTCGTTCAGCAGTCCCACATAGATCGTGTTGGGATCCTTGGCATCGACGAGCAGAGACGACACCTGGCGATGCGAATAGCCGCGGTTCGACGAGGTAAATGTCGAGCCGCCATTTTCGCTGGTGAGCACGCCGCTGCGGTCCGTAGCCAACAACACGCGATTGGTGTCGCGCGGATCGACAGAGACGTCATTCACGATCACTTCCGGGCCGGTCATGCGTTTGAAGGTCTTGCCGCCATCGAGCGTCTTGTAGAGGCCTTCCGTGGTACCGGCATAAACAATCTGCGGATTCTTCGGATCCTGCATCAACACGCGGGTACGGCGAGCGGTGGCGGGAATGCCGGTGACTTTGTGAAAGAGATTGCCAGCGCTTTCGCTCTTATAGATACCCGAGCATGCACTCGCAAATACTGTCGAAGGATTGGAGAAGTCGACGATGATAGAGAAGACGTCGGAATCGTCGATGACCCCCTCTTTGATGTGGTGCCATGATTTGCCGCCGTCATCGGTCTTCCACGGCAGGTGCCAGGTACCCGCATAGACAACGTCCGGATTTTTGGGATCGATGGCGATGGACTCGATGTTCTTGATCTCCGCGTGTCCTTCCGGCGAGATCCTGCGCCAGGTTTCGCCGCTGTCGTCGCTGCGATAAACGCCGTCCAGCGCGCCGACCACGAGTACCTTCGGATTGCTGGGAGAGATCGTCAGCGCGCGAATCGATTTGCCACGCATGCCTTCGATCGTCCTCCACGACTTCCCACCATCTCGGGTGACATACAAGTCTCCGGCGTCGCGCTGATGCTCCACGCTCCACACGCCTACGTAGATGGTGTTCGAATCCGTGAGATCGAAGGCGGTATTGTCGAGGACGTAATCGTCTCCGGCACCAATCTGCGCGAAGCGTGACCAGGAGCGTCCGCGATCCGTAGACATGTACAACTGACCGGAACTGGTGCCGAGAAGAATGCGATCAGGATTGTGAGGATCGTACGCGAGGCTGCGGGCGTCGCCACCATCTGGACCAAGCTCTTTCCACGATGAAGCCGAAGCGAGGGTTACAGCCAACAACGGAACAAACAGCAGCGAAAACAACTTGCGCGTGAACATGTGGGTTAATGATACCGCCCTTCCCCTAGGTATGGACGCGGTGGCTGAGCTTAATGGTTTTACAACTTAGGTACTTTGGGCAAGGTTACGGAAGGCGAGCGACGCGCGGGAGTGGCCGTTTTGGGGGCCAAGAAAAAACCGGTGGGTGAAAAACACCCACCGGTCAGTCTTGCCGAGAGGAAGTTACTTGGTTGCGGCCTTCTTAGGGGCTTTCTTTGCAGCCTTAGCGCCGGCAGCGGTACGAGCCTGCGCCTTGAACTTGCTCTCATCAACCGGGGTCGTACCCTCGCCGGTGAAGCTGGCGCCGGACGGCACGATCCAGATTTCGGCCTTGTTCTGGTCGCCCGTGCCGGTACGAACTTCGATACGGCTCGGGTCGATCTGTTTGCTCTGGTTCTCGCAAGAAACCTCTTCACCGTCTAGGCAGGCCTTGGTGTTAACGGCGCGCTGTGCGGCGAGGTTTGCATTGCCCTTCTTCTTGGTTTCCGCATCCATGGCGTAGCCAACCACGACTGCCTTGGAGGACGGCTCACGCTGCAGGCGCAGCGCCACGTCATCCAGGATTGCCTTGGCGGTGTTGTCCACACGAGCGGGCTTCTTCTCGTTCGGGAACGTGATTTCGTTCAGCTTGCTCGCGGTCGGTGCGGCCGGCGGAGCTTCCACACTGCACGAAGACGAGGTCGAGGCGGTAAGGCCGCGGTCGTCGCTCACGGTGCTGTTAATGGTGATCGGTCCAGCTGCTGCACCCGTGGTGTCGAGAGTGGCGTTGGCGCCATTCGGCGTCAGGCGGCCACCGGTCGCATTGTGGGTGTAGGTCAACGGACGGCCATCGGGGCTGTTGCCGTTGCAAGCGATGTTGCAAGCGTCGCCCGCGCGAACGGTCGACGGATTCGCCGTGCAAGAGATGGTCGGCGGATGCTTCGGCGGTTCGTTGACGGTGAACGTCGCATTACACTCGGCTACGTTCGGGTTCTTCTTGGCGCCGTCGCTGAGGGTTGCCTTGACGGTGTAAGTTCCCGGGGCGAGACCGTTGGTGTCGACCGTGGTCGAAGCTTCCGTGCCGCTCACCTTGCCGCCGGTGCTCGTCCAAGCGTAACTGACGGTCTTCTTGGGGTTGAAGTTCGAACCGGTCGCGGTGACCTTCACAGGCTCGCCGGCCATGATCGACGAGGGCTGCGCGCTGCAAGCAGCCGACACCGGAACGGTCGGATTGAAGCCCCATTGATACAACAGGCCGCCCTGGAGGCGTACTGAATTCCAGCGGCTCTGAACGCCGGTTGCTGCGCCCTGCTCCCAGTTGGTGTAGATGTAGTCGGCCTGGAAGATGCGTATACCAAATTTTTGGGTGAGCAGAAGATCGAAACCGCCACCGCCGCCCAATGCTCCTTGATACTGGGTGCCGCGAATCGTATCCGGGGCGCTGATAATTGCGAAGCCGCCGAGGACGTGCGCGAACGGCTGGAAGTGCTCAGCGCGCCATTTGAGCTGCGGCCCAACCAAGAACGTATTGACGTGGTTCACATCACCGAAGTGACCGCTGTAATCGATCGTCAGGCCGAACACATTGCCGTAGTTTCGCGTGTAAGCTGCAGCGAATCCAGGCGTGATGGATGGTGCTTTGAAGGCCACTCCGCCGACGTCACCCACGTAATAGCCGCGCGGGTCATACCAGGAATAACCAGCAAATAATTCGTTGTGTGGTGCTGAGGTGGTGGTGCTGGCAGACGGGGCTGCTGTTTGCTGTTGCGCCAGCGCCGAGAGCGACACAACGAGCAGCATGAGCAGCACCCCTGCGATGAACTTACGGCTGGGGGCCACTTCGATATCCATTGACATTCCAATTCCTCCGGAACTCTTGCAGTAAATCAGCAGAAAGCTTGCGAGCTAAACAAGCCAGGGCCGGTAAGACATCGAGCAAAAGTCGCTCTAACCGTGCAGCGGAATTGTACCGCAACACGGTCCGAGCGAAAAGTAGCTTATTTTCCTAAAGTTACTGGGGAATCATTCTGAGGAGTATTTGCGTGCCTTCATCCAGCTTCACCGATTTGGAATCGGAGGAGATTTTCGATGCGCTGGATTCGGAATCCAAGGTGAAGCCTTTCATCCCAACCACTCCTGGGGAGTTCTCGGACAGGCGCGCGGGAGCGGGATTTTTAGTGGCATCGTCTTGGGGGACGGCCGCGGAAGCCCCTGAGTTTCCAGCAGTTCCGCCCGTACCCGCGCTTTTGCCGTTGCCCATTGCAGGACTGTTGCCGCCACTCATTCCGTTGTTGGCCGGAGGAATACTTGGGCCTCCATTCTCAGGAAACGCCGCTGCGGCAGCGTTTTGGCCGGGACCGATGGCCTGAGCTACGGCGCGAAACGGGACCTCTTTCCCATTTTTCAAAACAATTTTTTCAAATGCAAAAGTCAGGCTCGATTCCGGATCACCTTTCGATTTTGCTTTCGCATCAGTGACATGACCCACAATCTTGCTGCCCTCCGGCACCTGCAATCCATTGGCGGCCGACATCCCGACGGTTGTCTTAGCGTCGATCTCATCACCGGCTTTCATTTTCTTTGAATCGACGGACTTGGCGAGTTGCGCAGGAATTGCAGATCCAACCGGCTTCTGAGTTGCAGCAGTATCAGTCTGAGGTTTAGCTACACTATCGGATGCCGCGTTGGCATCTGCATTCCCACTCTGGGCGCCAGGAGTGGTTTGCGCTAGCGACAAAGTCGCTGCGCAGAGTAACGCCGCCGCAAACACAAAAGATTTGTTCACAGTTCCTCCTTGGGTATTTGGCCAAGCCGAAACGTGAGCTCTTGCCTGAGTCAACTCCTTCGAAGCGCGGCCTTTTACTTCTCAGTTCTGATGCGGCTTTTCTGGGCGGTGCAGCACGAGAAGTGCTAACGTTATGGGAAGCTGCGCCCTCGATGGTCAACCCGCAGCAGCAGCTCTGCATCGAAACCAGAGCGTCTGCAGGTGACGACTTCGAACCTGGAGTGGACGACCATAACGATGTCACGGGAAAAAGTTCTAATCGTAGAGGACGAGGAGCACGCGCGGACCGGGCTCGCTGAGCTGGTGGAAGCGTGGGGCTACACCACGGAAACCGCAGAAGATGGCCTGGACGCGCTCGACAAAATCACCGCCTTCGCTCCGTCGATCGTCATCACTGACCTGAAAATGCCACGCATGGATGGTCTGGGCCTGCTGCAGGAACTTGGGAACCATCCGGAGTCACTCGCGGTCGTGGTCCTGACTGGGCAGGGCGACGTGGGTGTGGCAGTTACCGCGATGAAGAGTGGCGCCTACGATTTCATCGAGAAACCGGTAGACGCAGCGCGGCTGCGCAATATCCTGACCAATGCGTCGAAGCAAAAGGACGCTGAACGCGAACTCGAAGTCACTCGCCGCAAGCTGCGGGACACGGGGCTGCTAGGTTCTCTGGTCGGTACGTCGAAGAAGATGCAGGAGATCTTCCGACTGATCGAAATGGTCGCCCCTTCGACGGCCTCGGTGCTCATCACCGGCGAGAGCGGCACCGGCAAGGAGATGGTCGCGCGCACCATCCACGAATTGAGCCCGCGCAAGAGCAAGCCATTCGTCGCGATCAATTGTGCTGCGATTCCCGAGAGCTTGATCGAAAGTGAGATCTTTGGACACGAAAAAGGTGCATTCACGGGCGCACTGGAACGGCGTACCGGCTGCTTTGAACTCGCGGAAGGCGGGACGTTGTTACTCGACGAGATTGGTGAAATGCCGGTCGCGACGCAGGCCAAACTGCTCCGTGTGCTCGAAGATCGCAAGCTACGCCGCCTCGGCAGCAAAACCGAAACCTCAATTGATGTCCGAGTGCTGGCTGCGACCAACAAAGTCCCTGAAGACGCCGTGGCATCGGGTCAGTTACGAAATGATCTCTATTACCGATTGAATGTCTTCAATATCCACATGCCGCCGCTCCGCGACCACAAAGACGATCTTCCCGCGCTGGTACAGTTCCTGCTGCAGGACATGAACACCAAGCACGGACGCAGCGTGTCTGGTGTGAGCGATGAAGTAAGTAAGGCATTTCAGAATTGTGCCTGGCCTGGCAACGTACGCGAGTTACGGAACACTCTTGAGAGGGCTGTGATTCTCTGCGAAAACCGCGTCGTGGAACCGAAGCACCTTCCCCCGGGATTCGGAAATGTGATCCCCCGCGCGCCGGTGCAGGAAGCCAACGGAATTCGTCTCGGCGTCGGAACGACGGTTGAAGAGGCTGAAAGACTGCTCATCCTGAAGACGCTCGAATCGACGAACAACAACAAGACGAAAGCCGCGGAAATCCTGGGGATCAGCCTGAAGACGCTGCACAACAAGCTGAAGGAATACGGCCAGAACAGCGCTGCGACAGCCGCGGCGGAAGCGGCGAACTCTTAAAAGCGGGCTGGTATGATGGATGCAATCGCACCCTTCGTTCGAACACTTTCCGACAGTCCAAGGTCTGAATGCGTCGCATACGCCTGAAGACAAAACTCGTCATTGCGATCAGTGCGATGGTCTTCGCACTGGTCGCGACGCTCTCCTACCTCTACCTCTCGCAACTCGTTTTGCAGCGAATCCGTTCGGCGTACAACAATGGCGATTTCGTTGCTCGTGAAATTCGCGACGCGGCGCGTGACGCCGTCGCCGTGGACCTGCGCAATACCGACATCAATGCCTCGGATACCGATAAGATTCGCGCGGTCATTGCGGATAGCCTGCAGACGGACCCGGGCGTAAACACGCTGTTGCAGTCGATCGTTGGCTATTCGCCCACGACCTACGATGCCGGCATCTACGACCGTGACGACCGCGTGCTGGTGCATACCGACTCGTCGCTGCTCGACAAGATCGTCCATTCGCGCGAAGACTTCGCCAAGGTGCGCGATGGCAGCTTCCTCCGGCAGATCAGGATCGTCTATGGCAAACCCGAGGTGTACGACATTCACCTGCCGATCCAGCGCGATGGACGACCGTTTGGCGACATTCGCATCGGCGTCTCGACAGTCTTCCTCAAGAGCGAGCTCCGGCCGCAGCTGAACCGGGCGCTGATTTTTTCTGTGATTTGCGTCCTAGTTTCGTTCCTGCTCGCAGCCGTGCTCTCGAATCTAGCGCTACGCCCGCTGGAAGCGATCGGTCGCCGTCTCGACCAGATGACAGTGGACACGGGCGAGACCCAACCGACCCTCGATCTTCGCAACGATGAGTACGGCGCGATTACGAAGATCGATCGACTCGGCCGCGAAATTCGCGACGTTAAAGAGGTCTTCAGCGCTTTGAAAGAAAACCTCGACCAGATCATGGGCACGCTGCAGGACGGCCTTATGCTCTTCACGCGTGATTGGCGGGTGGTCCTGGTCAGCGCCTCGGCGGAACGTTTTGTAGGAATCCCACGCGGCGAGATGCTCGGGAAGCACGTGGAAGAGGTCTTCACCGATCACAGCAAGGTTGGCCGCATCGTGCTCGATGCGTATGCCCTGCATCGGTCGGTGCCGCAGCGCGAGATTGAAATCGAGAAGGGGCGCCGCGTGCAGTTTGCACTCGACTTTATCGAAGAGCGCGGCCAGCGGATTGGTGCCCTCATCACGATCCGCGACGCGGAGTCGGTACGGCGCATCGAGAACGAGATCGAGCTGTCGCGCCGGCTCGCAGCGATTGGACGCCTCACCTCCGGCGTGGCACACGAGGTGAAGAACCCGATCAACGCCATCGTGGTCCACCTCGAAATTCTCAAGAACAAACTCCAGGAAGTTGCGCCCGACGCTCGCCGACATATGAACATCATCGAGAACGAGATCCGGAGGCTCGATCGCGTTGTCCAAACGCTGGTGGACTTCACACGCCCGGTCGAACTCAAGCTCACGGACGCCGATCTTCGCAAGATTGCCGAGGACGTTGCGCTGCTCGCGGGCCCGGACGCCGCTAACAGGAACGTCCAAATTGAGTTCAACGCACTGGAAAAGACGCTGCCGGTTTACGTGGATACCGACCTGATAAAGCAGGCGTTGCTGAACATTGTGATCAACGGCGTGCAAGCGATGAACGACGGTGGAACCTTGAAGATCACTGCCCGCAGCAGAGACAGCGCGGCACTGCTCGAAGTTGTCGACGAAGGTCCTGGTATCCCGAAGGAAGTTCAAGACAAGATTTTCAACCTGTATTTCACGACGAAGAAGACAGGGACAGGTATCGGCCTCGCCATGACGTATCGAGTAATGCAGTTGCACAATGGCGCAATCGAGTTTGAAACTGAGCCGGGCAAAGGCACAACCTTCCGGCTCCAGGTTCCGCTGCGACAGTCGCAGCAAGACCTAATTGACCACTCCGATGCCAAAGCACGTATTTCTGCCAACCTGGGTTGACAGCGCGCGATTCGAAGAGGAAGTTAGTAAGACCGAATGATCAAAGTGGGCAAATCAACTCTGGCCGCAGTCGTCGCACTCGTGTTGTTCGCCACCGGTTGCGAAGGCCCATTCAAGAAGAAAAAGCCGGCGCCTCCACCATCTATTCCGCCGACGATCGAAAAGCCCAAGGTCGATCTTCCCCAGCCGCAACCGACGCCGCCGCCGCCACCCAAGCCGGAAGCGACGATCCAACCGACGCCCCAGCCGAAGCCGCAGCCCAAACGGAAGCCCACGAAGAAAGTGGTCCCACCCCCTGCGCCTGAGGAAACCACGCCGCAGCCCAAGCCGGCCACGCCGGATGCGAGCATCAACGCACCGATGACCAATCAGCAGGCCGACCGACAGCGCCAGCAGACGTCAAGCCTCATTGGCTCCGCCGAAGGCAATTTGTCCAATATCCATCGGGCTCTGAACGTTGATGAGCAGAATATGGTGGCGCAAATCCGAAGCTACATTGCGCAGTCGCGCAAAGCGATGACGGACGGCGACCTGGAACGCGCCTACAATCTCGCGAACAAGGCGAATCTGCTGTCGAGCGAGTTGATGAAAGAATAGGGCTGCTACTTCCGCCCTTCCCTTTTCTGCGCGACCACCAGTCCACGGGGTGTGGGCAACAGCACAACTGAAATTAATCCTTCGTTCTCAAGTTTCAGTGCAGCATCGCGCACTTGTTTCAGGTGCGAACTCGCGTCGTGCATCAGAATCAGACCGAACGGATTCACCTGCGGCAGATAACGCCGGACTTCCTGCTCGCGGATTGGCATATCGCTGTCGCTGAAGAGTAAATCGATCCGCCCTTCGACGTTCATCTCCAGGCTCGATTCGTTGCGCAGGTCGATCCAGTCCTTCACGGGACTGTGCTCGACCTTCTCTTTCGCCTTCGCAAATACAACCGGATCGTACTCGCAACTAATGATCTTGCCGAAGCCGTTCTCTTTCAGCCCCTGCGCCAGCCAAAGCGTGCTGACGCCCATGAAGCTGCCGGTCTCGACGATCAGCTCGGGCTTCGTGGTGGTCACGATGTTCTTGAGGAACTCCAGCACCTCGAATTCCGCGGTCATGGAGTCGTACATGCTCCAGCGTTCGGGGTGCGGACACTCCGGCGTGGCGCGGTGATATTCGGGCTGCAGCTTTTCGCCGCGCTCCATCACTTCGCGCATGATGCGGTGCTCTTGCTTTTCTTTTTTGCGAAATAAACGCATTTTGCTCCGGAAACAGCAGTATACAAGCCCTCGCCCAGTGGTGAAGATGCAGCTGCTCCCTTAAACTAGAGATACACGCTTCATGAGGGACATTCTTAAGCATCGCGGCCTGCGGTTCGTGTTCCTAGCGAACCTGGTTTCCATGATGGGCAGCGGCATGAACGGCGCCGCGCTCAACTGGTCGATCCTCCAGACAACTCACTCCGAGATGTCGCTGAGCCTGCTCGTCGTGCTCCAGACCATCCCTGCGATGCTGCTAATGCCATTCTCCGGCGTCATCATCGACCGCGAAGACCGCCGCCACCTCGTGATGTGGCTCGATGCAGCGCGCGGCTTGCTCGTCCTCACGGTGGCCCTGCTGGTGCTGTTCCACCGCTCTCACATGTGGGAGCTGTACTTCATGAACATCATCATCTCGATCGGCTTCTGGCTCTTCTGGCCGACCATCAATGCGCTCATCCAGGAGCTTTCGCATGAGGACCAACTCGCCAGTTCCAATTCCCTGCTGATGGCCGGAGTCCAGGGCGGATGGCTGATGGCCGGGGCCTTCGTTGGGTTCGTGTACAACCACATCGGACTCGGCGGGGTGCTGCTCATTGACTTCGCAACGTATGTCGTCTCATTCCTCTGCTACTTCGGGGTGAGACAGGGCCGGCACGTGGTGAAACCGGCGCAAGATAATTTCAATATGCCGGAGCATGTCGCGGGCGATGCACTGAAACGCTACTTCCATGAAATGCGCGAGAGCGTCACATTCATTCGCCAGCGGCGCGCTGTCGTCCTGATGGGAACTGCGTGGTCGCTCTTTCTCGCCGCCATGCTTACGCAGGCGGTGACGACTTCGCCGATCAGCGACCGCATCCTGCACAAGGGAGCAGTCGGTTATGGTTGGCTGAACTTCGGCTGGGCGATGGGCGCATTCATCAGCGTCGCTTACGCGGCGCGCGCCACGTCGCGGATGGGCGCTCGCCATGCCGTGACGCTATGCATGACCATTCTTGCGGTCTGCTCGTTCCTGATGGGCACTTCGAAGCTCCTTCCGCTGTCGATCTTTCTGTTCTTCCTGATGGGCTCGGGCCGCGGCTGGGGAGGAATCGCCATCACCACCGATATGATGCAACGCGTGCCAAAACAACTCATGGGACGCGTGCAGAACACCTTCTACTTTCTCGGCACCGGCTTGCAGATCTTCACCGCGTTGCTGGTCGGGTATGTTGCGCATCACATCGGCTTGGCGCGTGGCCTCGCCATTATCGGCGGGCTCTACGCGATCGGTGCGATTTCCGCCCTCGTGCCGACGGGTGAGACTGTACCCGAGCTCGCGGAAGTCGTGGAAACCAGCTCCTGATGGCTGGATTTGCTTCTGGTATTCTCTGTAATTGCGTCCTGAGCGACGCCATCACTGTGGGGGCATTTCGATTGTCAAACACACTGGAAGGTCAGACGGCGGTCGTTTTCGGCGTAGCCAACAAGCGCAGTATCGCGTGGGCAATTGCCCAGAAGCTGCAATCCGAGGGCGCGCGGCTCGCTATCACGTATCAAAACGAGCGCCTGCGCCAGGAAGCCGAGGACATGATCCACGCCCTTCCCAACGCCGAGGGCTTCCAGTGCGACGTCTCCAGCGACGCCGAAATCGAACAGCTCTTTGCGACCCTCAAAGAAAAGTACGGCAAGCTCGACCACGTCATCCACAGCGTTGCCTACGCACCTGCCGAGGACTTGAAAGGGCGCTTCAAGGACACCAGCCGCGAAGGCTTCCGCGTCGCCCACGACGTGAGCTGCTACTCGCTGATTGCCATTTCGCGCGCCGCGCAGCCGCTCATGACCGATGGTGGCAGCATCGTCACGCTCACGTATTACGGCTCTACCCGCGTCGTTCCGTACTACAACATCATGGGCGTTGCGAAAGCCGCGTTGGAATGCACCGTCCGCTATCTCGCCTACGATCTCGGTGGAAATAATATTCGCGTGAATGCCATCTCCGCCGGGCCGATCAAAACCCTTGCTGCACGCGGCATTGGAAGCTTCGGCGAAATATTGAAAGAAGTGAACGAGAAGGCGCCACTCAAGCGCAATATTGACCAGCACGAAGTAGCTGACACGGCTGCGTTCCTTTGCTCCCAAGGCGCGCGCGGCATCACCGGCGAGACGGTCTATGTGGACGCCGGGATTAATATCATGGCGTTCTGAGGACGGGTTGTTCAGCGGCGTTTAGCGGGGCTGACTACTTCTTCGTGAACTTGATTTTCCGTTCCTGATCGTTGACGCGCGTAATCGCGATCGTACCATCTGCGGCCGAGACCATCTGTGCGAACTTCTCGCCCCATTCGATCAGGAGCAGGCTGTTCTCTTCCTGGAGCAGTTCCTCGACGCCCAACGTGTCGAGTTCTCGCCGCTTTTCCACCCGGTAAAGATCGATGTGGTAGACGTTCGTCTCAGCGCCGCGGTATTCGTGGATGAGCGTGTAGGTAGGGCTGGTCACGTTGTGCGACTCAGCGGCTTTGAGACCGTCTGCAATTCCCTTCACCAGCGTGGTCTTGCCCGTACCGAGGTCGCCCTGCAGCAGCACCAGGTGCAAGCCTTTCAACTCCGGCGCGAGGCTCCGCCCAAGGGCGATCGTCTCTTCAGCCGAGTGGGTCTTGAATTCGCGGGTCGTCATGGCCTGCTTCTAATTTAGGGGAACCCAACGTTTCTGCAAACTCTTTTTCGCATGCTCGAATGCCACAGATAGGGCATGGATCAAGTCCGTCGCGATCAGGGAAATCTCGCCAACTTTGTCCCGGGCAAGGTCGCCGGCCATCCCATGGAGGTGGACGGCGGCGATTGCGCACATCAGTGGCTCCTGCGGGTGCTGTGCCAGGATGCCAGTGAGGATCCCGGTCAGGACATCGCCGGTGCCGCCCGTCGCCATGCCGGGATTGCCGGTGCAGTTGATCCAGGTCTCGCCCGAGGGCGCGGCAATGACGGTCTTATCGCCCTTTAGTACGACCATCGTATTGCGAGATTTTGCGAATTTCCTTGCGATGCCAATGCGATCCGCTTGCACTTCTTTGGTGCTCACGCCGCACAGACGCGCCATCTCCCCGGGATGGGGAGTGAGGATCGTCGGAGCCTTGGCTTCGTTGAGGACGCCGGTGTGGTCCGCCAGTGCGTTCAGGCCGTCGGCATCAATTACCATCGGCTTCTCTGAGTTCCGTATGAGATCACGCACCACTTGGATTGTCTCTGCCTGCTGCGTCAATCCGGGGCCAATCGCCAATACGGTCATCTTGCTGGCGAGAGCATGGAGTGCGTGGAGCGCGGCTTCGCCGATGGTTC
>Ga0206970_10077_pt1 | contig 27657 bp, 27 predicted proteins | sample Alteio_BWOrgHeat_88_FD_152964 | JGI IMG/M metagenome (GOLD analysis project Ga0206970, IMG submission 152964) | Enriched cells from forest soil in Barre Woods Harvard Forest LTER site, Petersham, Massachusetts, United States -... | ecosystem: Environmental > Terrestrial > Soil > Temperate forest >... | reverse complement strand
GGAGGAACTGTATAAAAATACATCCCAAACGCTTATTGCGCTGGGTAAACCCATACCGGCCGACAATATACAAACCATAGACCGTTACGAGAAAGAAAAGAAAGAGATTAAAGAAGGTGCGGAAAAAAAAGAGAAAAGCTCTGAAGTACACCTGCACATGCATGTGGTTTTTTCAAGGGCGGTTACAATCTTCCAGGTAGCGGTAGCCCTCTCTGCCGTTGCTATTCTTACCAGGAAAAAACTGATATGGTATTTAAGCCTCGCCCTAGCAGGTGCAGGTATCTTATTTTTTGTGTTGGGCTTTATGGTGGTTTAAAATCCTAAAATCTTTACTGCACTTTAAATCCCGGCTTAGTCTTTTGTACAATGGCTTCGTATTTTTTTGCGGAGTCTGCTTTTCCCATAGCCTGGTAGCAGACACTGAGATTTTCATAGATCCTGGGAGAGCCGGGATTAATTTTGATAGCGGCATTCAGGTAATAAATACAGGAATCAAAACGCTTATTATTAAAGAAAGCCGAGCTGATGTCTACACAAGCGTCAACATCTGTGGGTTGTACCATTAAAATACGTTTGCAAAGTGCAATAGCCTCAGGATATTTTTGTTTAAAAAAGTAAACCCTTGCCAGGTCCTTCATAACAAGAGCATTTGCAGGTTCTTGTTGCAAGGCCAGTTCTTCATGCACTTCGGCAGAATCATACTGTGCGTTCAAAAAGTAGGCGTTGCCCAGGTAGTAATTTGCAGCACTATTTTTGGGGTCCGCGTGCACGAGTTTATCATACAGTGCTATCATTTCAGGATATTTTTGCATGGCAGCATATATGATAGCAAGGTTTTTTATTGCATCTACTTTCCCCGGGCTCAGCTCCAGCGCGCGTTTTGCATGAAGGGCAGCCGAATCAAAATCTGAGCGAAGGTAATATGCGCCTGCAAGGTTTAAATGCACTTCCGCAAAGTCAGGATATATCTGTAATGATCGACTCAAATAGCTTATCGCGTCATCAGCTATTTTTTTCTTAGCCGCCGGGTCGCTTTCTTCAGCATAGACATTTTGACCCAATTCTGTTCCCATAAAATAGTTAAGGCGGCAATTCTCCGGCGACTTGGCCACATCAGAGGAAAATAAAGTATAGTTATCAGACCATTCGGCATTTCTGTTAACGGTAAGAGAGGTGAAAGCAATACCTATAAAGGCCAGGATAGCAATGATCAAAGGCTGCTTTAAGAAATCCATGGTATTACCTGCATCGGTTTTCGATATTTTTTCAATGCCAAGTGCCAGCATCAGGCAAAACCCGGCGGAGCTGAAAAACATAAAACGCTCAGCCATATTACCGCTGATAAGAAAGAAAACGTTGGAGAATAAAGCCATTGTCACCAGGAAGAAAAGAATTGCAAATGCAAATGGGTCTTTTTTATTTTTAAACAAGCGCCACAAGCCCGCCACAACTAAAAACAAATAAAGCACCAGGGATAATAATACCCAGATATTTGCAAAACTCACAAGAGGTATGGCATTATAAGAATAATCACAGATGAGCGGGTAGGGTATTATAAAGAGTCTCACATAATAGCCCAAAATGTAGATGGCGCTTGCCAGTCGGGTGGCATAAGAAATATGCGGGCCCGCAAGCGGGTTCATAACAAAAGGTATATCCGAATAGTTGGCCGCTGCATGGCTAGTCAGTACCGCATGTCGCAACAGTAAAAATGCAGCGACAATTAAAGCCGTTCCAGAACTTACTATGATACTCCTTTTTATGTTCTCATTGCTGTAGAAAAAGAAAACCAGGGGCACAATTGCCAGCAAGGTAGCGGAGGTCTCTTTCGACAATAATGACAGGAAAAGCGATGCAAGCCCCGCAGTTATATATAATAACTTCCCCTTCCTGCTATAGGCAAGGAATAGATTAAGAGATAAAAAAGCAAAAAGAAAACAGAGTATTTCATCGCGGCCTTTAATATTGGCCACAAGCTCTGTGTGGATGGGGTGAAGTGCAAAAACAAAACAAGCTATAAAAGCGACAATTGTTTTTTTCTTCTCAAAAAGCCCGTCTATAAAGAAGAAAAGAAGCATTAGGCTGGCTGCAAACAATAGTATGTTTATAAAGTGTTGGGCCTGCGGGTTAATTCCCCAGGCCTGGTACTCCGCAGCAAATGTGGCAACCGATAAAGGCCGGTAAAAATTATTATCTATACCTCCTCCCAAATATGGGCTGCTGAATATTTCCGATATACCAGCAAGCCCCTTATTAACAAGCACATTGTCCCTTACGGATTGGAAATCATCCAACGCAAAACCATTTTTCAGGGTATTTGCATAAACCAAAAAAGAAATAATGCCTAGAAAAAAAGCAAGCTTGATACTTAGGGAAAACCTCGTTTTGGTTCCCTTAGCAGCTTGCAGTGATTTTTGTGCTACAGGTGCAGCTTTTGCAATTATTTTTTGAGGTTTATTTTTTGCCATTTTAGTTCTTCAATAAAAACGAATATAATGATTCAGGAAAATAAAAAGAAGGAAATAATGCCATATGCCCTTTTTTATAGATTTCGAAAAATTATTTCCGGGCCTGATTTATCGTAAATAAGGCAAGGCAAATGCTTTTTACAACAGCTTGCTAAAGGGATTACTCAGGTAAGATTCCACTATCTGTAATAGGTTAAAGAGATTTCGCCCTGTTTTTGACACACAGCTTTTTTCAATAACTCACAATAATTTTGAATAGGAATGATACTGATTGACATGAGGAAAATAAAGACAATAATAAACAGTTTGATAAGCCGATATTGTTGCATAGACGATTTGTTAGTCAATAATTGATACTCCATTAGCATCGGTGGTAAGCACTTCGCTCATGTGGTTGAGGAAGGGGCGCATTTTCTTAAAGGTGTCGTTCACGCTATCTAAAAAATCCGAGCTATAGATGTCTTCGTCTTCAAACTCGTGTTTTAAAAGAAACTGCTTGTAGCGCAGTAGTTCGATGGCGGGATGATCTTTGGCATAGCCACGTGGCGCCGAACTGAGCTGTGCGCCTCTCATCTGGCCAAATGTTTTTACCAGTGTTTTACCCGCGAGCATTTTTCTCCAGTCATCGTAATTCGCGTCAATGTCCTGGCGTATTCGTTTCATGTCATTGGCATCAGGGCCCCAGAAGCCGCCGGCTACGAAAGAGTTGCCGGGCTGAATGTGAAAATGGTAAGCACCGCGCAGTTTCTTTGTAGCCCTTCGGAAAGAGCCGCTCCAGTGGGTGTTATAAGGTGTTTTGTCTTTGGAGAAGCGCACATCTTTATATATCCTGAAGAGTGCATCCTTACCCGATGTTGTTTCTATATTGTCGTGCTTGTTCATTTCGCGCAAGAGGGCATCGGCAAAGTCTATCAGGTTCTCCTGCGCTTTTGTATAAAGGTCTTTATGCTTACTGAACCAGTCGCGGTTATTGTTTTTCTTCAGCTTATTTAAAAAGTCAACAGATTCTTTTTGTATCATAATTGCAGCCATTGTATATTTATATTTTTTCTATTTTCACCAAAGCACTAATTCATTTTTTCAGCCACCATCATATAATGACTAAAGAAAAATTCTTTTTTTACAAGTTCAGTTTGCAGAATTTTGCACTGGTTCTTTTGCAGAAAAATCTCATATTCGCCAAGGTCGTATTGGTGCGGATGCAGGATATCGCCCGGCAGCAGCCGGAAAAGAAATTTGCAGAAGGCATAATTGTGTGCATCTATTGACACGATTATCTTCCCTCCCTTTTTAGCGCATGCTGCAAGTTTCGCGTAAGCAAGTTCTATATCCGATACATGATTGATCGCATTCATACAGAAGACCACATCAAACTCTTCATTGTTTTTGTATTCTTCAATAGTAGTGGTGATGAATTTTGTGTTAGGGTATGCTGCCTTAGAAAATATGTTAAGATGCTTTTCATATTCATCCAGCAAAGGATCTACCGCCGTGATATTATTTTTATCAAACAGCAGGTAGAGGCCCGAAGGCCCGCATCCAAGTTCCAGGATAGACTTGCCGGGACCTATCTGCACTTCTTTAGATACCAGGTCGTAGAGACGCTGCCAGTATTTTTTTTTGTTGGCCAGGTATTCCTGTATATCCTTTTCATTGAGGTAACGTTTCCACCACTTCAATTCAAAATATTGGGCAATCTTCCATCTCTTATTCATGAATTTGATCTTTACATTCTTATGAACTGCTCGAAAAGTACAAATTTCAATCTAGTTCGGTATATATCTTCAGTTTTTGGAAGTCGTAATAGGTAGAGGACAAAAAAAGTCCCGTTCTCGCGAACAGGACTCAAAAAATCATTAATTCAAAAAAAATTATTTCCCGTTGGCAGCCTCATAAAGTTCCGTTACTGTGAGCCCGTGTATCTCATCGGCGCTTTCCCATTTCTTTACAAGCTTTTTATGTTTGTCGTACATCACAACACATGGTACTGATTTTGCACCATAAAAAGGGCCAAGGAAAAAATCATTGTCCTTGCCTATCGTAATGTTCTTATAATTCGAGAGGTGGAACCTGTCATAAAAGGCACGAATCGGAGTGGGATTTGAGAAAGTTGCCATGACTATCTGTACATGACTCAAGGAATCCATACCCGGCAACAGTTTCTCGATAGCCCTGAAACAATGGTCGCACTCGGCGCCAAAATAAAAGAGCATAATGGGTTTCCCATCAGCCAAAGTGCTGGTATTGAATACGGTACTGCTGTCTTTAAGCAAGAGCCTGAATACCGGAAATTTGGGGTTTTTCTGGTATGGCAGTAAAGTGTCGGTGCTGCTTGTCATTTCTTTGGCCGGCTGGGCATCCTTCGACGAATGTTTCTTTTGGGCATAAGCCATTGTGCCGGCAATAAAGCCGGTCAACATTGTAAATAGTAATATTTTTTTCATACGCTTAATTAATAATTAAAGATAGTGATACAAATATAAATCATGGTTTCTTTTTTCAAATCAGCGAAGCTTTGCTAACTTCATAAAAAACCCTTAAAATTTAAGGATGCCCATTAATGAAGATCTGTTCCTGCAACGCTATAATAAGCTGAATGAAAGGCAAAAAGAGGCCGTGTACGCCATTTATGGTCCTGTAATGGTAATTGCAGGGCCTGGAACAGGGAAAACGGAGGTGCTGTCGCTGCGTATAGCCAATTTGCTGCGCAGCGAGGCCCAGGTGCAGCCTGCAGAAATTTTATGCCTTACTTATACAGAGGAAGCAACCAATTCTATGCGGCGACGCCTGGTGCAGATAATAGGCACAGCGGCACACCGCATCAACATCTGCACTTTTCATGCGTTTTGCAATAATGTGATACAGAGCAACGGGGAGTATTTCAGTCTGCGTTCTTTACAACCCATCAGCGACTTGGAAAGGATAGAGTTGCTGGATAAGATATTCCGCGACTTACCTCAAGGGCACCTGTTACGTAAACTGAGCGGCAATATTTTTTCGGATGTCAATCGCCTTAATAGTTTGTTTGACCTGATGAAGCGCGAAAACCTGAGCGCTGCAGCTATTTCGCATGCAATAGATGAATATCTGAACGACCTGCCCGCGCGGGAGGATTATATATATAAACGCGCGACCAAAGAATATAAAAAGGGCGACCTGAAGCAAGCCCAGGTAGATGAAGAAACACGCAGAATGAATATAACACGTGCAGCTGCCGGCCTCTTTGATACCTATAAGGAGTTAATGAAACAAAGCGGCCTGTACGATTTTAACGATATGATAGTTTGGGTGCTGGATGCGTTTAAGAACAACCCGGCCCTGCTGCAAAGTTACCAGGAGCGGCATCAATTTATTCTTGTCGATGAATTCCAGGATACAAACGGATCTCAAAGCGAATTATTGAATCTGCTAAGCCAATACTGGGAAGACCCTAATATATTTGTTGTGGGTGATGACGACCAGTCTATCTACGAGTTCCAGGGAGCACGAATCCGCAATATCATAGACTTTTATCTGCGTTTTAAAGAGAATATAAAAATAGTGGTGCTGCCGCATAATTACCGATCATCTCAACTGATATTGGACAAGGCGATGGCTACGATACAGAACAACCGCCAGCGCCTGATAAACGAATTGAATGACCTGCAACTTGATAAAAATATTATCGCATCGTCAGACAGGTTTAAAGAAGAGGAACATAATGTAAAACCTCTTGTACGTGTTTATAATAATATACTACAGGAGGAAGCTGATGTGGTGATGCATATTGAGCAACTGAAAAATGAAGGAGTGAACCTGGGCGATATAGCTATAATATATGCACAACATAAACAGGCAACAAACCTTATATCGTTGATGGAGCGAAAGGGCATTCCTTATAATGTAAAGAAACCTGTGAATATACTGGATCTGCCGCTTATACAGCAGATAATTGATGTGCTGCGCTACCTGCAATTGGAACAAAAAGAGCCCTTGAGCGGAGAGGCAATATTGTTTGAGATGATGCATGCGCCCTATTACGGGATAGCGCCGGCCGACATTGCCCTTTTATCGTTATATATACAGGCCAATAAAGCGAAGGACAAACGCCTGGGCTATTGGCGATTGCTATTAACGAACGACCTGCTGCTCGAGTCGCTGCAACTGGGATCGGCCAAAGCATTGCGGAGGCTGGGAAATAATATTGAACAATGGCAAAGGCATTTATCGGAGTCGCCACTACCCCTGCTGCTGGAAAAAATAATTTATGAAAGTGGCATAGTATCGCATTTGCTTAAAACCAAAGACCATATATGGAACATACAAGTTTTGCATACTTTTTTTGAATACGCCAAGGACCTTCATAGCCGGAATGTGCGCCAAAGACCGGCAGAATTTATTTTGATGATAGAGCGGATGGAAGTAGAAGGCATTAGCATTCCGATGCAGCGTGTAATTCAAAATGACAACGGCGTGCATTTTTATACAGCACATGGCGCAAAGGGAAATGAGTTTGAGTATGTATTCCTTGTGGGCTGCACAAAAAACTTCTGGGAAGAGAAAAGGGGCGGCGGCAATGAATATAAATTGCCGGATACCATCACCAGGACAAATGACGATACTGAAAAGACATATAAGGCCGAAGTGGCGAGGCGCCTGTTTTATGTGGCGCTGACGCGCGCTAAGAAATTCCTGAACATTTCTTATGCCCTGAATGACAATACGGGTAAGCCATTGCAAAATTCTGTTTTCATAGATGAGATATGCCCGCCAGAGGAGCGTATTATGCCGCAACTATCTTCAGATTATTTGCAGAAACATATGCAATGGGCAATGATACCTGTTCCTATGGTGCGCATTGAACTGGCCAATAACCAATGGATAGACCGGGCATTGCAACAAATTGCCATAAGCTATACCACGCTGTCGAAATTTTTGCGCTGTCCCCTTAGTTTTTATTATGAGCAATTGCTGCGTGTACCGTTTATGAAGAATGATGCTCTTGCTTTTGGCAGTGCTGTGCATTATGCCCTGGAGCGCTTTTTTAAGGAAATGAAACTAAAGCACGGGGAGTTTCCGGATAAAGATCATCTCATTGGTGCATTCAGGTCTGCTATGTTCTCGGAGTCTGGTTCTTTTACCAGTTTGCAGTTCGACAGGCGGATGGAACAAGGCTTATCCGTCTTACCCGACTATTACGAAAAGTACATCAATACTTTTTCTAAAAATGTAGAAATAGAATTTAAGGTAAGCCGGTTTATGCTTGATGGAGTGCCTGTTACCGGCAAGATAGATAAGATAGAATTTGAGGGAGACAGTTGCAAGGTGGTAGACTATAAGACGGGCGACCCCGACAAATCGGCGAGCGCATTAACAGCAGCGCCTAACGAAAAAGACCCATTGGGCGGGGACTACTGGAGGCAGATGGTTTTTTATAAATTACTGCTTGAGAATAGCGAGGACAGGAGGTGGCTTGTAAAAATGGGCATGTTCGATTATATACAGAAAGGCGAGAAAAGCAAGGAGTATAAGCAAGTGTTCGTGCCCGTTTATACGCAGGATGAAGAAATAGTGCGCAAACAAATAAAGGATACCTACTCGCGTATTATGAACCATGAATTTGACACAGGTTGCGGCAAAGAAGATTGTCATTGGTGCAATTTCGCACGTCAATACCAGTTGATCCGCCCTCCAAAGGATGAAGTAGTGGAAATAGATGATATCTGAAAATGAAGTTCTTTATTCGGCAAAAGAATTATCCAGGTCTTTCGCCTGCTGTGGTTTTACCACGTCTTCCGTCAAACCAAGATCCAAAACGTGTTGGGCTTTGGCTTCGATGTTATGCATTGCCGCTCTTGTTGACGCCGCACTTGCAAGATTGTAAAAAGTGTGGCTGTTTAACAGCACAACGAAACTGATTAGGAATGCAAGCAGAAAGCTACTCTTTTCTACTACCTCCGGATTTGCTAAAAAATTATTACTCTGTACCATGACTATATGTATTAGGGTACAAATATCGGCATAGTGTTTTGCGTGATATCTTATTACGGGCGCTTTAACAAGTGATTTATTAGCACTTAACATGCCGTTACCAAAGCAGACGAGCTATACTTTTTCCTCTTCTTTTATTTTTTCCTTCAGAATGGGCCTTTGCCTGCGGTATTTATATGATTTGCTAAAGTTTTTCATATACCACCTCATTAAAGGTTTGAATGAGGATTTCCATATTGTGAGGGAAACAATTGCAGAAGCGACCGCGACCACAAAAATTTTCAAGGGATCAGCCTGGGTGTCCAACGCCAACAGAACAACCAGCCACGCTCCCAACGTTATAAGAAAAGCAAAAAAATATTGCATGACTCTTTATCCTAAAATGTTTTTCCTCGTTTTTTATCGGGTGCTAAATTAAAAATTTGTTGTAAACAACAAGTGTCCTATTCGGGAAGCAGTCGGGTATATATAGTTTATTTTTATGGTAAATTAAATGTTTTTATGTGTAATAAATTGAAAATTGATTATCAGTGATCTTTTTACATTTTGTCAATTACCATGATTTGAAAAAGCCTAAAAAAAAGAAATAGAAATTTAACATGATTTAAAATAAAATAGAGCTTGTAGCTAATTTTTAATAAATTTATCTCCCTTCCTTAAAACAAACATAATAAATGGACCATATACTAGTGTCAAATATCATCTCGGAGAAAATAAGCGGCGCTTCCGGCAGGGAAGCTTTTATACTGAACATGGATATCGTGAACCAATGGACGAAAGGCAATGATTTTAAGCTTGTAGTGATTCTTAGGGATAAAGCAAGTGGTGCTGATGAAAAAAAGGTATTCACACCTAATTTTAACGAAACATCGAGGGTATCGTTTTCCGGTGCAACGGTCAAGGTGGGTGCCGGTAAAGATCTTCATTTCCAGTTGGAATCGGTAATGCCAATACTTGGCAATCTGTCATATAGGTTTTTTTAACTAAGTGATGTGATAGCTTTTTCGGGAAGGGCTTTAAATTTAATTAAATATTTATTTATTTTAATTTTTAAAGGAAAAATGTTCACTAAGCCCGATATTCCTATATTTGGCTTGGTTTTTGTTGATACTATTCTGTGTATCTGTGGCATTAATATTATGAGTAGAACTACTACAAGACTTGTTTTAACTATCATCTGTGTTCTCTTCCTGGTGTCGGCGAAAGCCCAGTCCCAGTTGGAGGATGTTGTTAATGATATCAGGTCGAATAAAATAACCGACCTGACGAAGTATTATGATAATGTAGTGCCGATCACAATGAATAATGCACAATCTACTTATAGCCGCTCGCAGGCAGAAATGGTGTTAAAAGATTTCTTTACCAAGAATCCTCCGATTGATCTTAGCATAACAAACAGCGGTACACCTAATCCTACTTCAAAATTCGCTATCGGTGATCTTAGTACATCGAATGGCAAATACAATATTTATATCCTGCTAAAAACTAAAGACAATACTAATTATTTGTTGCAGGAAATAAGACTTAATAAAGAATAGTTTACATAGAGGGATATATAAGAGCAAGAAAGATGCCCTGGCTTTTTAGCACAGGGCATCGCAATTTTAGAGATTATTCACGGTTTTTTGTTTCGGGTATTTCACAGTATATCCCAATTTCAGCATCTTTGATTCGTTGGAAGCAAGGTGCAAAGTCCATTTCACTTCTCCTTTGTCCTCATTATATTCTGCGCCTTCTCTTTGTTGGTCTTCTATTAATATATTATTGTCATTGCTTACGGGCATCTGATCCATCACTACAAGATCTATTGCCTGTTTGCGTGTGTTACGTATGTTGGTAGTATAAGCAACTGTTTCAAGTGCATTTGTATTCATTGTTTTTTTGCTTTTCAGTTCTTTGTCTTTTTCTCTCTTTATCATGATCTTTTTATCTCTGCCTAGTGATAAGGTCATTGTGTCGGTTACTACCTGCATTTTCAGTTCCCCCTGGCCCACGTAGCTGCCTTCATAAAAAATGCTGGTCTTGGCGGGTAAGAGATTTAAGTTTTCCCAATTGGTAACCTGTGCCTGCAGAAAGGCATCCTTATCCATTTTGGGCACTGCATAATAACGATAAGTGGCAGGGAGCTCATAGGTTTTAACGGCGACTGCATGTTGTTGACCATCGGAAGGGATGCTATAAGGCAAGTCAATATCGAAAGTGGAGTTGATACCTGAATTATCAGCAATCACATATTGGTTGATAGTAGTGCTTTTAGTTTGTACAGTAACACCATCGACATTATACTGGTTACTATTACTCCTATCGCCGCTGATATGCCTGCTAGAGCCGGAATTCCGTTGATATACTCCGGGTGAAGGGGATGCTAAATCACTAGTTGACCTTGTTTCTAACCTGTCCACCAGCGGGGTCCTGTACGCATTTACAGTTGCGTCATTCATTTGGCCCTGGCGAACAGGTGGAACATAAAATGAGAGATACCATGGATTTAATACAGGCGCTTCGGCATTCTCATTGGGGTTGCCGGTTGATAAAATAATGTGTGCCTTATCCCATTTTATGCCGCTGTTCTGATATACATTGGCTTTGTAAAATAATTTCACAGGGTCGCCGAGTTGTTCCACCCGAAGGTCGTATGAGGGGTTCCAACCAGCATTTTGAATTACATAACTAATAACGATGTTGGAGGTGGCGGGTTCTGTAGCATAGAACTTAACAGTTAGTTGCCCGCCTGCCTGATAGTTCTTTTGCTGCTCCTGGTTTATTTGTTCATTCAGTTTTGCTATAGCTGCATTATTAAGTGCATTCTTTAGTTCCAGCTTATGCTTTTCCACCAGTAATTCTTCCATTCTCTTGTTGACGAGTTCCAGCAGGTGTTGCAAATCGGGAATAGACAAGCCCTTGTTTTCACCCCCTAATTTATTGTTCTCATCAAATATTGTGAGTTGCGCATCCACCACGGTCATTCGCATGGCAGTAAGTTTCATTTCTTCCTGTATTTTCTCAATACTGTCTCTTAGAGATTTAAGCAAGGGAGAAACAACATCGCCCGGGGTTGCTGTGTTCTGGTAGGTGGATGATTGCACCACAACATCTTTATCTGATACCACATTAAGGCTTTGCTCGTTCACATTGCCAGAAATGTTGGTAAATATCACTTCGCTCTCTCCTGCCGGGATATTTACTTTTGCAGAGCTTACCAACTCCGCCCCTTTCAGGAAAACAGTGGCTTGTTCAATATGTACTTTTTGTTTTGTTTCAGCTTGCGCAGTATAAGTAATGGATAGCGCAAAAATTGAGGTGATAACTACGTGTGTATATTTCATAAAAAAGCGATTTAAGTTTAGACGCTTTAAAATGAATAATCCATAACCGGTCTTTGAATTATAAATTCTATTGCAAAGGATATTCTACTTTTAAAGACGATAAAAGGAACGGACAATCCTAAGTAATATTGCAGAAAATATTTTTTTTACAATTCTTTAACTATCCTTAGACGGGCGTAATTCAGCATGATCTTTTTTTGGCCATGACCTTCGCCGAACTGTATGGTGGCGATACGGTTATTTGCGCCACCTTCTAATTGCATTATTTTGCCGAAGCCGAACTTTTGGTGTTCCACTTCCATGCCCACATTCATACCCAATGGGTCATCGGCTTTGAAATCTGTTGATGGCTTATGCTCCGGCACGGCCTTCTGCTGTACCCGCTCCGCAATCTTTCTAAGTGAAGATGTTTTTTCATTTGACTGCGGGCGCGTATTCGCAAAGCTGCCGGGGGTATTGCCAGCACGATGGCTGGAGCCTGTAAATGTTTTATCAAGATGCGTCTCGGGTATCTCATCAATAAACCTGCTGGGTTCATTTTGCACCAGTTGCCCGAAACGATAACGGCTGTTAGCATAAGTAACCCAAAGACGCTCTTTGGCGCGTGTTACTGCTACATAGAATAAACGGCGTTCTTCTTCCAGGTCTTCCCTGGTGTACATACTCATAGAACTTGGAAAAAGATTTTCTTCCAGGCCCACCACAAATACGCAGGCAAATTCCAAACCTTTTGCAGCATGTATCGTCATTAGTTTCACGGCATCTGCGTCAGGGTCTTTATCATTATCGGTATCCGTGAGTAAGGTTATTTGCTGTAAATAAGATCCGAGACTTTTATCACGTAGTTCTCCTTCTTCATCCGGTGTTTCTGTAAACTCTTTTATGGAGTTCAGCAATTCCTGTACGTTCTCATAACGTGCCAGGCCCTCTACACTTTTGTCATTATAAAGATCCTGCACAAGCCCCGTCCCCTTTCCAACGGCAAATGCCACATCATAGGCATTTTGTTTTTCCAGCATGGTCCGGAAACTTCTTATCATCATAACAAAATTTTCCACCGCGCTTCCACCTACCCCTCTCAGTCCATAAGCATCCATTTGCTCAATGATTTCCCAGAAAGTCTTTCCTGCTTCATTGGCCTTAACCGTTATCTTATCAATACTCGTCTTGCCAATGCCACGCGCAGGGTAATTTATGATGCGTTTAAGGTTTTCTTCATCCTGCGTATTTACAATAATACGCAGGTAGGCGAGGTAATCTTTTACCTCTTTGCGCTGATAGAAGGAAACACCGCCATACAGTTTATAGACAATGTTCATCCGCCTGAGGCTTTCTTCAAAAGAGCGGCTTTGCGCATTGGTACGATAAAGAATTGCAAAGTTTTTATTTAGGTAATGATTACGCAGTTTCTGTTCCTGTATGGCATCGGCAACAAAACGCCCTTCATCATTATCCGTCATAGTGCGGGCGAGTATGATCTTTTCGCCTTCCTTATTTTCGGTCCAGAGGTTTTTAGGTATCTGGTTTTTATTATTGCCGATAATATTGTTAGCAACATTCAATATGCTTTGTGTGCTGCGGTAGTTCTGTTCCAGCTTAACGGTTTTCACATCATCATAATCGTCTTTGAACTGGAGTATGTTCTGCACTGTAGCACCGCGAAACGAATAAATGCTTTGAGCGTCATCGCCCACTACACATATATTTTCTCTGCGTGCACCCAGCATTTTTATTATTGCATATTGAGCCAGGTTGGTATCCTGGTACTCATCAATCAATATATATTCGAAGCGATGCTGGTATTTTGCCAGCACATCAGGATAATTGGTGAGCAACACATACATTTTAAATAAGAGGTCATCAAAATCCATGGCCCCGTTTTTAAAACAACGTTTAGCATAGGCATCATAAATATCACCCATCATCTGTCGGTTGGTCCGCGCATCCTCCTGTTGAATAGATCGGTCATCTTTATATGCTGCCGGGTCCAACAAACTGTTTTTTGCTGCCGATATCCTGTTATAAACAAAAGCGGGTTTATAATGTTTATCGTCCAGGTTCATTTCGTTGATGATGGTTTTAAGCAAACTTTTTGCATCATCGGTGTCGTAAATGGTAAAGTTGTTCGGGTAGCCTAATTTATTTGCTTCTGCCCGTAGTATGCGTGCAAAAACAGAGTGGAAAGTGCCTATATATAAATTGCGTGCTTCTTTATTACCTAATATATGCTCCACCCTTTCCTTCATTTCGGCTGCTGCCTTGTTGGTGAAAGTAAGAGCAAGGATATTGAAAGCGTCCACTCCATTATGCATCAAATGGGCTATGCGCGTTGTTAATACTTTGGTTTTGCCACTACCTGCACCTGCTACTATCATGAGCGGGCCATCTATATGTTCTACTGCTTCCCTCTGCTGCTCATTAAGCCCCTCTAAATAATTATGCATATGCGCAAATTTACATAATCCGTTTCTTCGTTGCCAAATAGAAATTTCCTGATCTTTAACTTCATTTTATCGTACATCTTTTTGCCGGAAAATTTTAAAATATTGAAATGTTTGAGGCCGTTTTTTATGTAAAAACGAGCATCATTGATACAGACCTCATTCCGCTGAATTTGGCTATAATCATCAATAAATAAGCCGCATCGTTGAAAAAATAAAAAAATTTTTTGTGCAATTATGAGCGTGCTGATTTTTATTTTAACAATGATTTTAACAAATTTGTAAAGAAAAAATAAGGCCTGTAAGGCTTTGCTGGCAAGCTTTTGAAAAGAATGTGTATTTTTGCATGAAGGACTTATATAAATAAATCTGCAAAACCTGTGAATAAAAAAAGAAAAGAAAAAGAGAGAAATAATGAATTTTATTTGTTAAAACCAAAAAAAGTATATTAACTTTGCGAAAAATATTTTAGGAACACCATGTTTGCAATTGTAAGTATAGCGGGGCAGCAATTTAAAGTAAAAAAGGACGATCAACTTTATGTTCATCGCCTGGAAGGTAATGCCGGTGACAAAGTTGAATTTTCTGATGTGCTGATGGTTAATAATGATGGCAACATCACTTTTAGCAACAACAATAAAAAAGTACAGGCTGAAATAATGGATCATCTGAAAGGTGATAAGGTTATTATCTTTAAGAAGAACCGCCGTAAGGGGTATCAGAAGAAAAATGGTCATCGCCAGAGCCTGACTATGATAAAGATCAATGAAATTGTTTAAATTTGTTTTATAATAAATAAGTAATAAAGAAGTAATGGCACACAAAAAAGGTGAAGGTAGTTCGCAGAACGGCAGGGATTCACAAAGTAAAAGACTTGGAGTAAAGATATATGGTGGTCAACCGGCTATAGCAGGCAATATTATTATACGCCAGCGTGGTACAGTTTATCATCCTGGTAAAAACGTAGGTCTGGGAAGGGATTTTACGATATTTGCCCTGACTGATGGCATGGTTGAGTTCCGAAAGACACGTACGAAGACATTAGTATCAATAAAAGAAGTTAACGCGATCGCCGAGGCATAATATGCACGGCGATTTTGCCATTATAAGGATTTTTTTTAACCCTTAAATTTCACAGTTTATGGCAACAGCAAAGAAGGCAGCTAAAAAAGCTGCACCAAAAAAGGCAGCAGCTAAAAAAGCAGCTCCAAAAAAGGCAGCAGCTAAAAAAGCAGCTCCCAAAAAAGCGGCAGCTAAGAAAAACGCTGCTCCTAAGAAAAAAGTGGCCGCTAAAAAGAAAAAGTAATTTTTCTATTAGCGTTTTCCAAAAGAGACTGTATAACCCACAGTCTCTTTTTTTTATGCCCCATCCCGACTCTCTCCAAAGGAGGGGGTGCCTATGCGAGACAAATATCGTAGGGGAAGTATAGCGCACTCATTTGCTTGTATTCATACCTGGCGTAATTCGCATTAAAAGTTATTCGTTCCTTTTAAAAGTATTCTCTTCATTGCCGGAAAGCCTGAGTTGGCGGCTGCTTGGATGGCCGTTTTTTGGCCGCTAAATGGCCGCTAATAAAAACAATAATATGAGCCATGGTAAATGGTTTTGACGGTTTTGCGTCGATTTTTTTGTCCTACTCGAGTGTTCATTTCTTTGGATGGCCAAAGAAACGAACCAAAGAAAGGCCACCATTAGGCAAATCGCTCCGCGTGCCTAATGGAAAGCTTGGCTGCGTGTTTGTTAGCAGCGCTATTGTGGGGCACTGCGTAAGCTAGCTTGCAGTCCACGACAGCAAAAATGTGCCTTTGCAAATTTTCGGCTGTGTAATTTCAAACTAAACCGAAGGTCATTTTTATACTCTATTTTTATTATTGCTGCCGCTTTGTTGCCTGCCTGTTGCCGCTGATGTGTATTCCTTATATCGTATATTTGATTGATTTTTAATTTTTTATGCTTTCTTATGCGCAAAAATTGCCACTTTTGCCACTTTCTTGAATTTTGCCGCTTTAGTTAATGGAATAATATGTTGTATCGTCCTGATATTGGTTGAGACCCCGCTGGTCAATACTGAAATCCGTTAATCGTAAATTGAACTTTATATGCTTTCATTTTAAGTACGCCAAGGTTTAAATGCTATTTTATGCCGCAAAATTTGTGCCGTTTTAGGCTGTGGCAGAAATATATTTTACGTTATGATTTCATCTTTATTTTAAGGCCTTACTGAACATTTTGCGAAAAAATTATACTTTAGCATATACATATGCTGGGTATTACCAAGACCATACATCGTTGTTAGTGTTACCTACATATTGATCTTAAAATTCCTTCTGCAGAATGTCTAAAAAGAAAAGGGCCCCTATTGCCAAGCCTTACCAAACTGAAACCTCCAAAAGCAGTGCCTCGGTCCTTACTCCTGCAGAGGCAGTGCCCGAGGGAAGCCAAGCCCCAGGCCAGGTATTTTTAAAAAAGTGGTTTTTCGGTTCTTTAGTGTTGATGCTGGGCATTTTATGGTTTAGTGGTTTCAATGTGGGCTATCACTCGGATGAGATCTATATGAATAATTACTGCAAAACTAATTGTGCCTTTTATGCCAGTGCAGGCAAGGATAGCAGTTATCTTATGGCAGAAACTAATGACGGAGCAAAAACAGCCTCTGTAATGCGCTTTTATGGCAGTTCGTTCGAGTACCTGCCAGTAGGCTTTAATAAAATATTCGGGATAATGGGGGGACCTAATGAATATAATGTGCGCCACGCATTCATACAGCTATTCGCAGCGCTTGCCCTGCTTTTTGCGGGGCTGATAGCGCGAAAGGCAAGCGGATGGAGGGCCGCGTTATTTACAATATGGCTTCTTTTCCTCACTCCTACCTTTTTCGGCAGCTCGCTCATGAACTCCAAGGATATTCCTTTTTGCACGGGTTATATGGCGAGCCTTTATTTTATTATTTGCTTTCTTGAAGAGCTGCCCAAGCCGGGTTGGAAAAGTACGCTATTATTGATGCTGTCTTTTGCCTTTATAACGGGAGAACGCATTGGCGGTTTGCTGATAATCATTTACCTGGCAATGTTTATTGCCATTTATGCTTTTACCAATAAAGAACTGTACAGGGGATTGATAAAAAATGCCGGCCCCTTACTACTTAAGCTGATACTTATTGGGGCAGGCGGTATGGCACTTGTTGTTATCAGCTGGCCTTATCTTCTTGGCGACCCAATTGCACACATTATTGAAACTTTTACCGTTGTAAAAAAATTCCCGAACAAGGTGATTCTGCCATTTGAAGGTGTGTTCATGGACTCCTTGACCATACCAATATATTACCTGCCCAAAATGATGGGCATTACCATACCAATTTTTATTCTGATGGTGATAGTATGGGGCATCATCAGTGTTATCAGCAATTATGCCAAGTATAATTTTAAGATCATTTTGCTGCTATTGTTTACCAGCATCTTCCCGGTAGTGTATGCTATTGTTTCCCAGGTTTCAATATACTCGTCCTGGCGGCACTTTTTGTTCATTTATCCCGGTTTGTGCATAGTAGGGGGGCTGGGATTGAATAGCCTGGTGGACGGCCTGAAAAAGCCTGCATTCAAAATAGCGTTTGTTGGTTTATGTGTGCTGGGTATGATAAGGCCTGTGGTATGGATGATAAAGAACCACCCTTATGAGTATTATTTTAATGAGTTCCCGGGTGGGTACAAGGCCGCTTATTATAATTATGAAACAGACTACTGGCAGATAACAGCTGCACCGGCAGCCAAGTGGATGATGGAACATGAACACATATTGTCATCGAAAGACACTGTGGTAATAGCGACCGACATGAGCATTTTTCTAAGAGAATACCTCAGGACCAATTATCCTAAAGCTAAAGTGAAAATAAATTATACCGAAGACTTTTACAGATTCAGGATACCGTGGACCTACGGTTTATTTAGTAATTTATTTTTAGCTCCTGAGCTTCTTGAAAAGTTCTATCCGCCATCTAAAAGCATATATGCCGAAAAAATAGACGGCCTGCCGTTGACGGTTGTTGTAAAAGATACCGAAAGGCTGGACTTGAAGGGGATGAATGCCCTTCAGAGTAACAATTTCGTTTTGGCCGACTCCCTGATAAGCCTGTACCTGAAAAAAGACGGACCAGATAATGTGGGGCTGTATTCGATGATGTCTTTTATTAAGGCCAGTTTGCAACAAAATGATGCTGCTATAAAATATGGGGAGGATTGTATAGGATATAATCTTGGTGGATTTTATAATTATATTTCGCTTTGTGGTATGGGGCTGGCGTATGCTAATTTGAAAAAATATGACATAGCCATACAAAAGGTGAACCAGGCATTGGAGGTATGCAAGGACGACCCCATACTTCCATTAATGCCGGAAGCGAGCGTTGCCCCCAATTTATTGAAAGTAGTTACAGAAATGCAACAAAAAGACGGTGGTAAATAGTGTAATTTCTCTAAACTCCGAATATGGAAAACTACAGTTACTGTGTCTTGTTTCTGTCGGTCATACTAAGCCGTATATAGTTAACGTTATTTTTAAAAAGTAAATTTGCCGCAAAATCAAGCAATGAACCAAGAACAAAATAGCAACAAAAGGAATGGCTATGGCAATTTCCGCAACAGCCTGGACCTGGGCATGGGAATATTCTACATATTAATTGGCGCTTTAGTTATATATGCTAAATATTTTGGCAGCCTGGAATTGTCTCCGACCTATGCCAACCTGTTTGGCGGGCTGGTTATATTTTATGGCCTTTTCAGGGTGTACAGGGGTATTAGTAATTTCAGAAAAATAAAGCAGGAAAAATGATTCATACCTTACCTTTGCAAGCCTGTTAAAATATTGTTATAAGCTTTCATACGACCCTAATAATGCCTAAAATTGCATTTATGCGCCCGCTGATGAAAATATTATTGTTTGCAAGTATCAGCTTGTCTGTTTTATCCTGCGATGAGCCGGCTAAAAAGCACGCCGATACGCTAATCGCCGGCAGCATAGAGATAGCGGTAGATGAAACTTACAAACCGGTAATAGAAGAGCAGTTGAGAGTTTTTGACAGCAGCTACCCCGATGCGAAAATAAATATCAGTTACAAACCGGAGGCCGAATGTTTTAAAGACTATTTTGATAACAAGGTGCACCTGATACTTGTAACCAGGCCATTGACAAAAGAAGAAAAAGAACTGTGTGACCAAAAGCAAATTGCGCCATCCTACCAGGAACTTGCAAGAGATGCGATAGCTGTGATATTGAATAAAGAATCTCCTGACAGTATGTTGGGCATGGCCGAGTTAAAAGGGATATTAACCGGTGTGTATAAGAAAAAATATACGGTGGTCTTTGACAATAGCGGCTCCAGCACCGTGCGATATATTACTGACTCGCTGCTAAAGGGACAGAAATTGGGTACGAATGTGTTTGCCGCTAAAAATAATAATGAGGTGGTGGACTATGTGGCTAAGAATCCGGATGCAATAGGATTTGTGGGATTGAGTTATGTGAGTGATTCGAGTGATGCTACGAACACCGGGGCTTTCATAAACAAAGTGCAGGTTGCAGCTATACAGAATGACAGTACCATGCAATTTTATAAACCTTACCAGGCTTATATAGCATTGAAAACATACCCGCTAACACGCAAACTATATTACATAAGCCGGGATAATTATCCCGGGCTAAGCAAGGGCTTCGCGAATTTTTTAGCGGGGGGAAGGGGACAACTTATTTTCTACCATGCTTCTCTTTTTCCTTTGCAGATGACGGTGGTGATAAGGAGTGCAGAAATGAATACCAAATAGATCTTTTTAAAAACAACAGAATATAAAAACAGCTGTACGTAATTTTTGTTAAAATGAAAAAAACACTTGTAATTTTTGTAGCCCTTTTGTGGTCTGTAAATGTATGGTCACAAACGATTAATGATGGCATTAAGATGTATAATTATGAACGTTACCAGAGTGCCGAAAAAATATTGGCACCCCTGGCAGCCGGTAATCCAATGGCCAATTACTATTTGGGCTTGTGCCAATTGGCAGACGGTAAACTAAGCGATGCGAAAGCCAGTTTCGGTAAATTTCCCGAGGATGTTGCCAACATGTCGGGTATGGCGAGAGCTGCCTACGCTGAAAATAATGCCACCCAGGCCATGCAAATACTGCAAACAGTGGTGAGCAAGGCCAAAAAGAAAGATTGGGAACCATTTAAGTATGCTGCAGATGCTATAAATTATTCTGACAATGCAAGTGCAAATATCCAACAGGCGATAGACTGGTATAAAACCGCTTTGCAAAAAACAGATGATGCAGATGTACATATAGCCTTGGGTGATGCCTACCAGAAAATGCAAGGCGGCGGCGGCGAGGCGATGAATAACTATGAGCACGTATCAGACAAAGATCCCAAAAACTCGCTCGTGTTTTACCGCATTGGCGCGCTATGGTATGCGGCCCATGCCTACCCAGACGCTTTAACTAACTATAATAAAGCAAAAGATGCTGACCCATCTAATCCTTTGCCATACCGCGACCTTGCCTATGTTTATGAAAGAGTGGCGAAGTATGAAGAAGCCCTGAGCAATGACAAGAAATATCTTGACCTGTCGGACAATTCATGCGAAGACAAAATACATAATGCAGAAATACTTTATCTTGCTAAACATTATCCTGAAGCCATTGCAGCCGCTAATGAAATAATTGCAAAATGCCCGGTGAGTCCCGCAATATACGGAATACTTGGTTTCAGCCAGCAGAAATCCAATGATACTGTCAATGCTTTAAAGAATGCCGGCAGGTATATACAAACCCAAGCTCCCAAAAAAATCACTACGGACGACTATCTGAATTATGCCTGGATATTGCTGATGAATAAACAAACTGATTCTGCCAATTTTTATTTTAACAGAACGCTGCAATCAGACTCTGCGAAAGACAAATCTGATATATACAGGCAAATAGCAGAAGGCTTTAAAACCAATAAAGATTATCCTAAGTCGGCCATGTGGTATAGCAGGATGATAAGTGAAAACCCCGCAACAGGCGCTGCCGATTATGCATGGGCCACTATCATGTATTATTATGCAAAAGACTACCCTAATGCCGCAAAAACTGCTGAACAATGGGAAGCTAAATATCCAGACCCACCATCGGGCACTTATTGGAGAGGCCGCGTTGCCGCCGCTGTTGACAATGAAGCTAAAGAAGGCAGCGCCATTCCATTCTTTGATAAATGGCTGGGCATTGTAGGGCCGAACCATGACAAGAAAAACGATCTTAAGACCGCTTACGATTATGAATTGTTGTATTATTTTAATAAGGAGAACAAAGAGAAGATAAAGGAATTTGAAGATAAAATAAGCGCTATCGACCCTAATGATGACCTGCTGAAACAGATACAGGATTTTGAAAAAAAGACCGAAGAACATGACAAGGCAGTGAAGAAAGCTGGACAGAAGGCAAAATAAGAGCTAAAATATTGTTTCAATCATATTGAGATCAGGAGTTCCGGACCATGGGGCTCCTGATTTTTTTATTATTAAAATTCCCCTATCTTTACAATGCGTACCACGGCAATATAATCCATCCCTCCTTTTTCCGGATCAGACTTGCCACCTCTTTTCAATCATACGCATTGCATGCATTCTTGTATTTGAGTGCTATTATTTTAATTAAATCAAGCTATTATTTTACAACATGAATTTAGAATACAATACTACCCGCAGTAAAATGCTGATGCCTGAATATGGGCGTAATGTGCAGAAAATGGTGGAGTTTTTAGTTACCATTGATGACCGTGCAAAAAGACTGCGTAATGCAGAGGCTATTATAGAATTAATGGCCACGCTGACGCCGCACCTTAAAACAATAGAAGATTATCAGCATAAGCTTTGGGACCACCTGCACCAGATGACGGACTTTACACTGGATGTGGACGCCCCATACCCTGCTCCGACTCCGGAAATGGTATTTAAAAAGCCTGAGGTACTACCCTATCCCCAGGATAGCATACCTAACCGCCACTTAGGTAAAAACCTGGAAGCGCTGCTGGAGAAAGCCCTTGCCGAAACAGACCCTGAGAAAAAACAAGGTTTTACACAGGCCATAGGCTATTACATGAAACTGGCTTATACCAATTGGCATAAAGAACCTGTGCATGATGATATGATCAAGAACGAACTACTTGTGTTATCAGATGGGAAACTGGTTTATGAAACAGGCGGATATCGCGTACATTTTGATAACCGCCCCGCATTTAAACCACGCCCGAATAATAATAACCGCAACTTTAAAGGTGGGGGAGGATCAGGCGGAGGTGGTAACCGTAATTTTAATAATGGAGGAGACCGCGACCGTGGAGGAGGATCTTATGGAAATGCAGGTTATAATAAGAACCGGAAATTCAATAAAAATAAAAACAAATAGGCCTGCACTTTATGAATGCTTTTGAAATACACGGTGGACATAAACTAAGCGGGGCCATCAGCCCGCAAGGAGCAAAAAATGAAGCCTTGCAAGTGCTATGCGCTACCCTGCTTACAGACCAGGCAGTAACGCTGCATAATGTACCCGATATACTGGACGTAAACACGCTTATAGAACTTTTACAGGAAATAGGTGTGCGTGTGGAACGGCCGGCAAAGAACACCATTATTTTACAAGCAAATAATATAGACCCGGATTTTTTCACAACCGATACTTATAAAAAGAAATCGGGGAAGTTGCGTGGCACCGTGATGCTTGCAGGACCCATGCTGGCGCGTTTCCGAAAAGCTTATATACCTCAGCCCGGTGGTGATAAGATAGGGCGCCGCCGTCTTGATACCCATATACTTGGTTTTGAGAAGATGGGGGTTACTTTCGATTTTGATGCAGAACAACATTTGTTCACATTAAATGGTACCAACCTTTACGGCGCTACCTTGCTAATGGAGGAACCATCTGTAACGGGTACTGCTAACCTTGTTATGGCTGCTGTGCTTGCCGAAGGGACTACATCGATATACAATGCGGCATGTGAGCCTTATGTGCAGCAGCTGTGCCACATGCTGAATAAGATGGGTGCCAGGATCAGTGGTATAGCTTCCAATATGCTCATTATTGAGGGCGTTAAGACTTTAACAGGATGCACACACCGCCTGCTTGCAGATATGATAGAGGTAGGCTCCTTTATAGGGCTTGCTGCTATGACAGGAAGTGAGCTTACCATAAAAAATGCTGATGTGGCCCACTTAGGTATTATACCTGAAACATTCAGACGGCTGGGTATAGAATTGAGCATAAACGGAGACGATATACATATACCTTCCCAGGACCGTTACCGCATCCATAAATTTATAGACGGCTCCATTCTTACAGTTTATGACCACCCATGGCCGGGGTTCACACCTGACCTTTTAAGTATAGTGCTGGTAGTAGCAACGCAGGCAAAAGGCACAGTACTAGTTCACCAGAAAATGTTTGAAAGCCGATTGTTCTTTGTAGATAAACTTATAGAAATGGGGGCGCAAATTGTATTGTGCGATCCACACAGAGCGGTAGTTATAGGGCTGGATAAACAAGTGCCACTAAGAGGCATTAATATGGTATCACCTGATATACGCGCGGGCGTGGCCTTGCTGATAGCTGCACTGTCTGCATCTGGGAAAAGCACTATACAGAACATACACCAGATAGACAGAGGCTATGAACATATTGATGTACGCCTGAATAATTTAGGGGCGGATATAAAAAGAATAGCGCTTAGCTGATTTTTAAGACAATGGCGAGTCCGGGGAGTTGTTAGTTTATTGTTTTTTTCGTTAATTTTGTATTATGATTACTACTTATCAAATGGATGTCAATGAGTTGTCAATTGAAGTACTAAATGCGATAAAGACCGCTTTTAAAAACAAAACAATCAATATCACCGTATCAGAAGTTTTTGATGAGACTGAATATTTATTAGCATCTAAAGAGAATAAAGCCCACCTGGAAAAATCTATAAAGGAAGCCGAAGAAGGAAAAGTAGTTGCATTTACCGTAGAAGAATTTAAAAATAAATACGGTAAGTAATGAATACTATTACCTTTACAGAAGAAGCTTTACTACACTTAAATGAATGGAAAACTGCCGACCCAAAAATATTAGCGAAGATCGTTTCCCTTATAACTGATATTGCTACCACCCCTTTTACGGGGCTTGGAAAACCAGAACCCCTGAAACATCATTTGAAAGGCAAATGGTCGAGAAGAATAACTGAAGAACATAGGTTAGTGTATATGGTACAAGAGACAACAATATTGATCTTATCTTGCAGGTATCATTATTGATTTCTATACTGATTTCGTAGCTGTCCTATTTATTTTAACAGCACCCCATCTTACAAGATGGGACACGTTTTTCTCGTCACATCTAAAATAATTTAAACACCCGAAAATAAGTTTATGAAAAAAGGAATTTACTGTCTTGAAGGCATGTGGTCGTCATCTGTGAAAGATAGAAGTACAATACAACCTATACTTGAATAATGGATAAAAGGGGTATTTGTGAACATATTCATCATTCATGTGCAACAAAGGAAGAACTTGCATATTTTTTGAACAGATTTAAATCAAAATCTGTTCAAAATAAATTTCCAATACTATATTTTGGGTTTCATGGAAAAAAAGAATGTATATGCCTTGCTGGCAAAAATGTATTTTCTTTAAATGAATTGGGAGAATTATTGGAGAATATGGCAAAAGGGAGAGTATTCTTTTTCGCTTCGTGCGATACTTTGAATATTGATGAAAGAAAAATTAAAAATCTATTGCAAAAAACCGGAGCTATTGCAGCCATTGGCTATAAATATAAAGTCAATGTAGATTGGCTTCAGGCAACTGCTTTTGAACTTTTAGTGTTAGATGCTTTACAAAATGACCATTTTGATTGGAGAGGAATTCAGAAGATTAAGAATTATATTGATAGCGAGTATGGAAAACTTGGTAAAGCACTAAAATATAGAATGGTAATTAATGATAGAATACATTTTCCAAGGAAAAGGAAATAACCTACCAACAGCCGCTATCTCCTCAGTAAGGCGTATCAGAATATGAATTCAGGTATTGCGTCTGCTATTATGTTTGGGAAATATCTGACATTAGAATTTCACTGGTCAGGCCGGTAAGGATAGCGCCCTGATGGCACAACGGTTATCTTTTGCCTTCTTAGTAATCTGGGGTTTTGATAGAAGGGTTCGGTACGGGTATCTATATAAACATTTTCGAGGGTCATAATATCTGATAAGGACGGCGGCAACCTGAGGACTCCACAATGAACGGCATCCAGTTCCTGCAGTGCTTTGCAATAACCAATAGCCTCCGGAATGACGGCAAGCCTGTTATCTGCAATAAAAAGAAAGTGAAGATTCTGCAGCATCCCCATTCTGTCGGGCAGAGCATCCAATTTATTTTCGCACAGGTCTAGTGTGCTGAGATTTTTAAGAAGTATTAGTTGGTCCGGCAGTGAATCTATTTGATTGAAAGACAATCGCAGTATTTCAAGTTTTTTTAAACGCCCGATAGATGCAGGTATACGCTGCAACTGATTGCCGCTTACACTAAGCGTTTTTAAATTGATTAAGTAGCCAATTGAATCCGGCAGCTCGTGCAGTTTATTGTAAGCAATGGATAATTCTTCCAGCTTAGTAAGCCTTGCTATAGAGTCAGGCACCTCTGTCAGCCGGTTACGGAATAAATTAAGCTTTTTTAACCTCTTGCATTTAAATAAGGATGGGGGCAATTCCTTAATGCGGTTATTGTTAAGATTAAGTTCTTCGAGATTAGGGAATTCATCAAGGATATCGGGGATACTATCCAGCCCGCGAAATGGCATTTTTATGACCCTGACATCATACCTTTCCGAAAGCGCTTTGTCCCAATCTGTATATACACCATCGGCCTTTGCTTTTGTACCCAAAAGAAGCAGGAGCAGCAATATGATCTTACCTAGGTTCATACTAAATGTATTTATTTGTTCATCTGCATGTATTCACTATGGCTTATTATTTTATAATCTGAGGGTATGCTGAAAACCACATTCTCAATTGGTTCGACCTTTATCTTCTCTGCATAAAAATTCATTACCATTCCTTTATCGTCTTTGTAATAAAAAGATAATGGCATTACTTTAATACCTGGAAAACGATCATACATATTTTCATCTCCGGGATATAGTTCGTCGGAATAATAAAGGACGTATGTATTGCCATCATTGTATGCTATTTGCCCCTTCTGAGCCAGGTAGCCTGCAATTTTTTTGTCTTTACCTTTACCTGAGATCTTGAAGCCGAGGTATTTGTTTTGCTTATTTTCTATATCGTCAATGTCCAGTTGTATCGCGTATTTTTTATCAGCCTTTTTTTGCAGGGAATAGGCAGTGTGCGCGTTACTGTTACAGATCAGGATATCTTCATAGCCATTATTCATTTTTAATTCTTTCCTGATCTGTTTGCCTTTTATAGTAAAGGTATAGGTACCTGTGGTTTGGATGTCTTTATCGGGAGACTCGACATTGACGTTATATACTATGGTGCCTTCGGTGAAAGGTTTTTGCGCTTGCAGACCTAGCGAAACAAATGAAAATAAAACCAGAAGACTGAAAAGCTTTCTATTCATAAGACATTGATTAGGCCACTCATAAAGTTTATGATACTAAATTACAATAATATTTCCAGAATGCTTTCCTGAAATAAAGACGATATTATAATGAAAATACCTTGCGGGGAGAGAAGTAAAAACTATTGCCTTGTAAATTTGCGGGCAGCTACTACTGCGCCCTGCGCATTAACCAAACGGACAAAATAAATGCCCATAGGCAGGTTATCGATAGACAGGTTGGCGCTGCTATTATCAATAGGTTTAAAAACACTGACCACTTTGCCTATTAGATTATAGATAGCAATTGTCTTAACTCCTGCATCAGCACCGTATACGATATTCACTTCGTCGTGTGCAGGGTTTGGATAAATAACTATTTCATCTGCGACCCTGGAAAGTAAGGCGGAAACACTATCATTAGTCCTGCTTTCGGAACTTGCTGTTTGGGCAGCAGCCTTTTGAAGGAATAATGAAGCTACAACAGTAAAAAAAATGAATAAATATTTTTTCATCAAGCCTTATTTCAATTGCAAAATACTTATTATTTCTTTTTTGGCCAAATCGGCTTCGTTTACTAATTGTTAAGGACGCCGAAATCCTTTATAATAAACGCAGAAAGTAATGAAAAAATCACCATACTAATAATATTTTGCCAAAGGGGAATGGTTTTGTACATTGCTTGTCATTGATAACACAAGGTTGGTGAAATGACATTTCTGAAAAAAATTAAGAGGGGAAAAGGGTTTCTGGCAGGTGTTGCTATTTCGGCAGTAGTTTTCTTTTTCATACAAGCAAAAACAGAAGATTCTTATTTCGAAGTTTCTAA